>JGI26064J46334_1000043_pt1 | contig 22091 bp, 21 predicted proteins | sample MarorgKNORR_S2LV_FD_46334 | JGI IMG/M metagenome (IMG submission 46334) | reverse complement strand
AAAATATGAAGAAACCTTTATTGGTTAGTTTTTTGCTCCTCACTCTAATTCTCGGCGCTTGTGGAGGCGGAAGCCTTGAAGGCGAAGAAGTATCCATAACTGGTGCTTTGATTGGTACAGACCAAGACGGATTTAGAGCTGCATTTGAACCTTTTATGGAGGAAACAGGAATAGTTGTTACCTACCAAGGTTCAGATAACTTCGAGCAAGAAATTCAAATTCAGATGGAGTCTGGTGATACACCTGACTTCGCATTATGGCCACAGCCAGGTGCAGTAGTAGATGCTGCAAACAGAGGAATGTTGACACCTCTAGCCGATCTTGATATCGACCTAGAGCAATATCAAAATGATTTCTCTTCTTACCTAGTAGGACTAGGTACAGTAGATGGCGTAATTTATGGTGGTGCAAATGCAGCGAACCTTAAGAGTATTGTTTGGTATCAACCAGCAGAATTTGAGGCACGAGGATATTCCGTTCCAGCAACTTGGGACGAAATGATCGCTCTTGCTGATCAAATTGTTGCTGACGGAATGAACCCATTCTGTTTCGGTATGTATTCAAACGGTGCTTCTGGTTGGTTAGCAACTGACTGGATGGAAGATATTATGCTTCGAACTGGAAACGGTGTCGATTCATACGATCAGTGGGTAAACCACGAAATTCCATTCAACGATCCAGTTGTTAAGAATGCTGCAACCCTTCTTAGCCAGATCATGCATACAGAAGGATATGTTGTCGGTGGTACAGATGCTATCGTATCAACATACTTCGGTAATGCTCAAGATCCAATGTTCTCAAAGGATGCTAATGGCAACCCAGGTTGTTTCATGCATAGACAAGCTTCCTTTATTACAGGATTCTGGCCTGAAGGCGAAAAAGCGGGAGCAGGGTCTGTAACTACAGTATTCCCATTCCCGTCAATTGATGCTAGTCTTCCAGCTGCTGCTTTAGGTGGCGGAGACATGTGGGGCGCATTTAATGATAGAGATGCAACAAAAGCTGTTGCTGAATACATGTTAAGTGCAGAATTCTACAACAATGTAGCAATCAGAGACAGTAATGCACGTTTAAGTGCTCATACTGGTTTTGATACATCATTGTACGCACAGCCAATCAATAAGATTCTCGGTGACACAATCGCAGCCGCGTTAAGTGCAAACAGCTTCAGATTTGATGCTTCTGACTTAATGCCACCTGAGGTTGGCGCTGGTTCATTCTGGAAAGAAATGATGAACTTAGCTGTTGAAGGCCCAGGATATATTGATACAGCATTAGACACTATTGAAAATTCTTGGCCGTAAGCCAACTATTTTTTAAGTAGTTTTGATAGCCACCCTATTGGGTGGCTATCTTATATTGGATAGTGTAAAATAATGAAATTGAGATGAGAGAAGTAACACAGCAAGAAAAATTAATGTCAATAGGAATATCTATGTTGGCATTAGGTATTTTTCCTCTTATTTGGTTTTTATCACAAGCTCTTTTATTTAGAGAATTAACAGATGCTATTTCTAGAAATTTATTAGTAGTATTTGCTTTAATTATTGGTTCATCATTTATCTTTTTTTTATTTCTTGGTATGGATAAAATTATCAAGCTTGCTCCAAAGGATACGAGAGATGCGCTTGAAGCAAGAATGTTTGTTGGTCCATCGTTATTTATGATTTCACTATTTCTTTTTTATCCAGCTGTAAGAACTATTTACATAAGCTTTAAAGATCGATATAGCAATGATTTTATAGGTTTTGAAAATTATAAATGGGCGTTTTCTGATCCAGAGATGATTGTTACTATTAGAAATCAAATAATTTGGCTATTCTTTGTTGTTTTCTTTGTTTTGTTAATTGGATTAGTTGTAGGTTGGTTGTCAGATAGATTAAATAAGGGTGAAGCTTTCTTTAAATCAATTGTTTTTATGCCTATGGCTATATCTGCAGTAGGGGCAAGTGCCATATTTAAATTTATTTATGAGTATAGACCGCCTCCTTTAACTCAGATTGGAATAATAAACGGTATCCGAGTATCTGTTGATAGAGGACCTACTTTACCNGGAATAAAAGCTGGTGAAAAATGCATGAACAACAGAATTATTGATGGTGAATTTAAGGATTTTAAAAATGAAGATTGTCTCAATCCAATTGGCTGGCTACAGCAAAGAGATCTTTCTAACTTGCCTTTTGCAGAAAATTTAAATCCTGATAACTTTTTTAGTAGTATTTTGGTTAATCTGCCTGTAAACACAATGTTATTAATGTTGATTATGATTTGGATGTTTACAGGATTTGCTGCTGTTGTATTTTCAGCTGGTATCAAAGCAATTCCTCAAGAAATTATGGAGGCAGGTCAAATTGACGGAGCTTCAGAAATGAGAGTCTTCAGGTCAATTGTTATTCCATATATTAAAAGTACAATAATCGTAGTCGGCACCTATATGGTTGTTACCGTACTTAAAGCATTTGATATAATCTATGTTTCTACAAGGGGTGATTTGGAAACAAATTTATTGGCTGTAAAAATGTTAGATGAATTTTCAAAGTATAGAAATTTTGGAAGATCGGCGACTGTTGCTGTTTTAATATTCGTCTGCGTACTTCCAATAATTATTGGAACGGCTATTAGAGAAAAAGAAAATACACGATCATGACAAGAAATAACCAAAAGTGGTATGACAAGCCAATCTCTAAATTAATTTTAATAACCATTGCACTGACCTGGATATTTCCAGTCTTCGGATTTGTATTAAGTTCTTTTCGTCCAGGAGAGAGTATTAAAAGAGAATCATGGTGGGACGCTATTTACACCGGTAAGTTATGGACGGAATTAACTCTAGCTAACTATTCCGAAATATTTTTTGCAGATAATTTAGATAGGTCTTTTTATAATTCTTTTGCAGTAACAATCCCATCTACAATTATTCCAATAACCATTGCTGCATTTGCTGCGTATGCTTTTGCATTTATGGAATTTAGAGGCAAAGAGGTGCTTTTTCTTTTTGTTGTTGGGTCAATGATAATTCCATTACAAATGTCATTAATTCCTTTGGTTCAATTATTTAAGAGTGGAATAGAAGTATTTGGAATTCCGATAATTCCTGAACTTGATTTAAACGGAACATTTGTAGCAACATGGTTTGCTCACACGGGATTCGGCTTACCTTTGGCGACTTTTTTGCTTAGAGATTTTATGATGGGTTTACCAAAAAGCGTTATTGAATCAGCAAAAATTGATGGTGCAAGTAATATGACAACATTCTTTAAATTAGTTTTACCTTTATCAGTGGCAGGAATTGCTGCTTTTGGAACTTTCCAATTCTTATGGGTATACAATGATTTTCTTGTAGCAAATGTTTTTTTAGGAGTTTATAACCCAGAGAACTTAGTTGTAACCTCACATGTTTCACAACTAGCAGTTGGAGCCTATGGTGAAGCCTGGCACCTAAGAACATCTGGAGCAATAATCTCTATGATTGTTCCTTTGATTGTATTTTTTAGTTTACAAAGGTTTTTCATTAGAGGTCTAATCGGAGGAGCTGTAAAGGGTTGAGGTCCCTAACTGTTACGATCTTTCTTTTTTTATTTATTTCATGTTCTTCAAGTACTGAAGTGTTTGAATATGAAATTTATTCTGATGATAAAGTTGATTTAGTTGACTCAAAACTTTTATTTAATATAAATAAAAGTTCTAGTACTGTTCACCTTGATGTTCAAATCTTTCCTAAAAATCAAAGAGACATTGAAAGCTATTCTCTCGTATTTGATATGAAATTTAGAGAAGACTATGAAAGTGAATTTAATGGTGTCTGTTTAGGTCCCTCATGGGAAAATTTTGGTTCAGGAGAATTTTCACTTGAGTTAAAAAATGAAAGTAATTTTAAAAGCGAAATCAAAGGTTTTTTGGATTTAAATGAAGATGATAGATGCAATAATTATTTTTATTATTTAAGATTTTTAACAATAAATTTAAGCAGTAAGGAGCAAATTTTAATTGGTGTAGCAACAGATTATGCTAAAGATTATCCTGATGCACCCTTTATTTGGTTAGTAAATAAAAATAATCAGCTGGAAGAAATTGGGACTACTAACATAGAAAAATATAGCTTAAATTTTGAACTGAGTAAATAAAATGAAAATTGGAATTGATTGGGGCGGAACAAAAATTGAAGCTATTGCAATTGATAGCAAAGATGGATCTGAATTAAATCGAATTAGAATAGATTCTCCAAAAGATAATTATAAAGAAATTATAAGTGCAGTTGCTCAGATAGTTAAAGACATATCAATTAATGAGAAAGACTTCACTGTAGGAGTTGGCATGCCTGGCTCTCTTCATCCTGACACAGGTCTTGTTCAAGTGTCAAATACAAAAGCATTAGAGAATATGCCAGTTAAAAAAGATCTAGAACAAGAACTAGGTTTTGAAATTAAGATTGCGAATGACGCTGACTGCTTAGCATTATCCGAAGCTATAGACGGTGCAGGGAAAAATTATAAAACAGTTTTTGCTGTCATATTAGGTACAGGAGTTGGCGCTGGTTATGTTGTAAATAAACAACTTGTAGAAGGTCCAAATAAACTTTCTGGTGAATGGGGTCAGAACCCAATCCCAGGACCTATGGATGATTATGAAAAAACTATAAAAAGACATTGTGGAAGAATTGGTGCAATTGAAGTATTTATTTCAGGGCCAGGGCTAGAAAATCACTATGAATTTAAATCAGGTAAAAAAACAACTTCTAGGGAAATAATTGATTTATTTAGAGGAAATGACGAGTTAGCAGTTGAGGTTATGGATGAATATTTTGAGAGAACAGCAAGATCTTTTAGTACCTTTGTAAATATTCTTGATCCTGAAGTTATCGTATGTGGAGGAGGCATGTCTGAGATAGATGAACTTTATGAAGAAGTTCCAAAAAGAATTATTCCATATATAGCCTCTAATTTTTTCTTAACACCAATGGTTAAAGCTGAGCACGGATCAAGCAGCGGTGTTAGGGGGGCTGCATATTTATGGGGCTAGATAATAGAAGTGTCTTTTTTATTATTTTTCTCATAGTAACTGTTCTATTTTCATGGCTAGCTTATCAACCAGATGAAGTAGTCATAGGTGGCCCATTCTTTCCAGAAATGGATTACTTCCAAGAAGAGTTGGATGAAATTTCGAGAACTGAAAACATAAAAATAAAATATTTACCAGTTTCAGATATAGAAACATATTTGATAGAAGTTAGTGACAATGATATTGATCTAGCAATAATTCCAAATCCGCAAGGGGTAGTTAATTTAGGCGAGCGAAATATAGCTACACCAATAAACAAAGCTATAGATCAAGAAAATTTAAATAATAAATTTTCAGATCACTTGATTGAGATAACAACCTCAAAAAAAGACAATACTAACTATGGTGTATGGTTTAGATTGATTCCAAATTCACTAATTTGGTATGATGTAGAAAAATTTAAATCTATTGGTTCTCCAGAATTTGATAGTTATGAAGATATGATTAGTTTTACTAGAGACTTCTCCAGTAAAGGAAGCCCACTATGGTGTTTAGATATCGAAAGTGGAGCTTCAACAGGCTGGATAGCTACAAATTGGCTTGAAGATTTAATACTGCACCAGCAAGGTCCGGACGTTTATGACCTATGGTCTAATCAAGAATTATTATCTGGTTCTGACGAAATTACACTATCGATGCTCGAAATTGGAAAGTTAATTTTTATTGAAGATGCTGTTTTTGGTGGGAACAAGAGAATGGTTAGAAAAGAATTTAGAAATAACTACAGGAATCTTCTGGATGAAAAAAATTCATGCGTATTTTCTTGGTCAGGACATTTTGCCTCTACTTATTTTCCAAGTGATAAAGATTACAGTTCAGATTATGACTTTTTTAAATTTCCATCAAAAAATAATAAAGATGGAATGGTGGGTATAGGCGATGCACTAATAGTCGTTAACCAAACAAGAGAATCTAAAACTGTAATCAATGCATTGATAGATGATAATTTCGGCAAAAAATGGATGTCAAAAAATGATTCAACATATATTCCAGCCAACAAGAATTTTAAAATCAGCTCTATTAATAATGAGTTGACTATTAAAGAAGCAAAATTGATAAAAAATTCTATAGAAAAAGATTTATTTAGATACGATGCTTCGGAACTAATGGAAAGAAGAATAGGAGCAGATTCTCTTTGGTATGCTATGACAAAGTATATTGAATTAACAAGCAAGTATATTGATGAAGTAACTGAAGAGCTAGATTTTAGTTATTAATACAAATGATTTTAAAATACTTTGATATCTGGTTAAAATACATTTAGTAATTATGGGTGCAATACAAATAAACTCTGTTGGAAAAATTTATCCAAATGGGACAAGAGCTTTAGAAGATGTAAATATTGAGATTAATGATGGAGAATTTGTTGTTCTTGTTGGCCCTTCAGGCTGTGGTAAAACAACTCTTCTGAGAATGGTTGCAGGACTTGAAGATATCACAGAAGGAGAAATCTCTATTGGAGAGAAGATAGTTAACGAGGTAGCACCAAAAGATAGAGATATCGCTATGGTTTTTCAAAATTATGCACTTTATCCACATATGTCGGTGTATGACAATATGGCTTTCTCATTAAAACTTCGTAAATTATCTAAAAGTGAAATTGATGAAAAAGTTAAAGAGGCTGCAAAAATTTTAGAAATTGGTGAATTGCTTGANCGAAAACCTAAGGCATTATCTGGAGGCCAACGTCAACGTGTTGCTATGGGTAGAGCAATTGTAAGAAATCCAGAAGCATTTCTAATGGATGAACCTCTTTCGAATTTAGATGCAAAATTAAGAGTTCAAATGAGAGCTGAATTAGGCCAACTACATACTCAACTTGAGACGACAACGCTTTATGTTACTCATGATCAAGTTGAAGCAATGACAATGGGAGACAGGGTGGCTGTAATACGAAAAGGTGAGCTTCAACAGATAGACACACCAAGAGAAATTTATTTATATCCAAAAAATATTTTTGTAGCTGGATTTATTGGCAGTCCTTCTATGAACTTTGTTTACGCAACTGTGAAAGTCTCATCAAAGAATATAACTTTAACATTTGGTGAAGATTCAATTAAATGTAACACAGATGAAAATAAGAAATTAAAAGAATTTGATGGACAAGAGATTGTATTAGGAATAAGACCGGAAGCATTTGAGGATTCAAATTATGCTAATTCAAAAGAGTTTTCAGAGAAATTAAACATTGGAGTATCTTTAATTGAACAACTAGGTTCGGATTCTTATATTCATTTTTATAAAGATATAAAACCTGTGCAGACAGAAGCTATTGAAGAGATTCTTGCTGATGAGGGTGAAGATATATCTGTTTTAGGAGATGAAACCAAATTTATTGCAAGAGTTAATCCAAACTCAGTTGTTAAAGAAGGAGATAAAATTACTTTAGCAATTGATCCTTCAAAATTACATTATTTTGATCCGGTCTCTGGAAACGCAATAGTTTAAATACAAATATTTGTTTAATTCTTTAATGAGTACAATTACTTAAATGGATATAATATTATTTTTCAATACTTTATTCGGTTTTATGACCATAGTTTCATGGTTAATAACTGCATCAATATTTTATTTATATATAACTAAAAGAACATTTAGTAAGTTGATTACTGAGCAGTTTTTAAATTATGCAATAAGTGTTGCCTCATTTTCTGCAATTGGGAGTTTAATTTATTCAGAAGTTGTAGGTTTCATTCCATGTAAGTATTGCTGGTATCAAAGGTATTTAATGTATCCTATTGCTTTGGTCTTAATAGCTTCTTATTTTAAGAAAAATTTATTTAAATTTGGATACGTTAGTTTATTTGGTTTTTTTCTTAGCCTTTATCATATTTATCTTCAAAATGGAGGAGGAGATGGAGGAGCCTGTGCTTTAGATGTTCCTTGTTCTTTAAGATATGTTGATATATTTGGATTTATAAGCATTCCAGTTATGGCTGGCAGTGGATTTATTACCATATTTGCTGCAATCTTGTATTATGACTATGCAAGGGAGCAAATCAGTGAATAAAAATTTTATTATAGGTGGTGCAATATTATTAGTAATAGGTTTAGCAGTTGCTATCGGTGTTACCCTAAGTTCAGAACCTGTTGCGGCTCCTTTACCAGAAGGTGAGACAACAATAAACGGTGAATACCTTCCTACATATGCTGGAGAAAATGATGACAATGTAGCTGTGGGACTACCAGGACCAACCTTTTCAGGACCTAATGAGAATTCAAATATAGTATCTATGGAAAAAGATGGAAATGCCAAAGCACTTTTATTCCTTGCTCATTGGTGTCCACATTGTCAAAAAGAGGTTCCACAAGTTCAAGATATTATTGACACGATAGGTGTTCCAGAGGGCATTGACATAATTGCAATAGCTACATCGATAGATAAAGGAAGAGATAATTATCCTCCTCAAGACTGGTTATTTCGTGAAGGTTGGAGTGAAACTCAAATTTACGATACAGATAAGGATATAGCAAATGCCTATGGCCTTACTTCTTTTCCATACTGGGTATTTTTAGATAAAGAGTTAAATGTAATTGCTCGTAGAGCAGGAAATCTTCCCGAGGGCTATATTGGACCTCTTTTGATACAATTAGCTAATCAATAATTAGTTAACTAAATTCCAAGCTGAGAAAAGTTCTTTATAGGTCGGATTATTTTTTACAAGATTGTCATGACTATCAAATCCTACAAGTCTTCCCTCTTCCATAACCATTATCTTTTCAGCATTTAATATTGTTTCTAATCTGTGAGCAATAACAATAGATGTCTGGAAAGAGAGGAGCTGATCTGTTGCCTCAAGTATTGATGATTCAGATTCAATATCTAAATTTGCAGTTGCTTCATCAAACACTATTATTTGTCTTTTTGCTAAAACAGCTCTCAGCAGTGCAACAAACTGTCTTTCTCCAGCTGAGATATTTCCGCCTCTTTCACCAACTTCTTGATCAAGTTTGTTCTCATACCTGTCAAACCATGAAAGAACACCAATAGATGCTAGTTCTTCTTCTAGGTTTATATTCTCTGGATCTGAATAAATTAAGTTTTCTCGTATTGTTCCTCTAAATAAAAAGCTTTCTTGTGGTACGTATGCAACATTGTCTCTGACCCATTGCTGGCTTACTTCACCAGCATCAGTTTCAAAAAACTCTACTTTTCCTTTATTAACAAGATAAAATCTTAAAATTAATTTTGCAATAGTGCTCTTTCCTGCACCAGTTTCTCCTACGATTGCTATTTTTTCACCTTTATTTATTACAAAATTTATATCTTTAAGAACTAATTCTCTTCCATAAGAAAAATCAACATTTTTAAATTCAATAATTTTGTCATTATCAATAGATGGTATAGAGTCACCTTTTTCAGACAAGAATGGTTTTTCATCTAGAATTGAAAATACTTTCTTCATTGATGAACCTGCTGATCTTAATAAATCATAATTAAAGGAAAGCTGTATTAATGGATCAAAAAAGTAGTTTAAATAAAATAATAAAGCAACAAGCTCTCCAATTGATAAGGTTCCTTCAAATATTCTTTGGGCCCCAAACCAGATAACAGTAGCAATAGATGTAACTCTAGTAATTTCAATAAAGGGAAAATAAATAGCAATATTTTTTGCAGATTTTAAGTTTGCGTTTAAATGTGATTGGTTTACATCTTCAAATCTATCAATCTGTGTACTTTCATCACCATAAGCTTGAATTATTCGTACACCTGATATTCCCTCTTGTAAAGAAGATAAAACTTGACCAATCCATTCTCTTACTGCCCAATAAGCAGTATCTGCATGTTTTCGAAATATTCTTGTTGCAACTCCCAGCAATGGCAAGATAATAAATGCAATAACAGATAATTGAAAATCTACAAAAAATACAGCTATTGTTGCTGCGAAAATTGTGAGGATAGAAGTTAGTACACTAGATGCACCTTCACGAGCAAATTCGTTGAGACTCTGCATGTCTGAAGTTAGACGAGCTACTAAAACCCCCGTTTTGTTTTTTTCAAAATAATTTATATCCAATGAAGTTAAATGTCTAAATAGTTTTTCTCTAATTTGTCTGACATATGTCTCTCCAACTAATCCAATAGCTAATATTGCTCTACTAGTTACAAAATATAGAGCAACAACTGTTATTAGATAAAAAAACGATATTTGAAGAACATATGAATAATCAGATTTTACTACTCCTTCATCTACTCCTTTTGAAATTAACCAAGGCCCAACCATTCGCAATCCAGTTCCTAGTAAAACAATAAGGGAGCTTTTTATAAGAGGATTCCTTATTTCAGGAACTAATTTATATGATCTAATGAATATTTGTTCCTTCATTTTGTAGATTTTAATCTTTCTTCTTCAAGAAAAAGATTCATATAAGCTTCATCATTCTTGATCATATCTTCATGCTTTCCTTGAGCTTTAACTTTTCCATTTTCAATAAAAATAACTTCATCACAGAGCTCAATAGTCGGTACTCTATTTGTAATTATTAAAGTAGTCATATCTTTCATTGCAGAGTTAAGTTCATTCCTAATTTCTTCCTCTGTGGAGGCGTCAACAGCTGATAAAGCATCATCTAATATTAAGATTCTTGGATTTCTTAAAATTGCACGAGCTAACGCAACCCTTTGTCTCTGACCTCCTGACAAACCATAGCCTCTTTCTCCAACTGTAGTTTCATAGGCTTCAGGTAATTCAGCAATAAATTCGTGAGCTCTTGCAACATTTGCTGCATTTTCAATTTCTTCTTGTGTTGCATCTTTTAATCCAATAGCAATGTTTTCTTTTGCAGTATTTGAAAAAAGAAAGCTTTCTTGAAAAGCCAAACTTACACTGTTTCTTAATTCTGATAAATCGAGATTATTAATATCAACTCCATCAATTTCAATTTTTCCTGAGTCAATTTGGTATAGTCTTGGAATTAAATATCCAAGGGTAGATTTTCCAGATCCAGTAGAGCCAACAACAGCTACCGTTTTTTTACCTTCTACTGAAAAAGATAAATCATTAAATATTTTTTCATTTCCATATTGAAAATTAACTTTATTAAATTTGATTGTGCCATTTCCATCTATAGGTAGTTTTTGAAGATCTTTTTTATTTACTATTTCAGGTTTTTCATTTAGCAATTCAAGAATCCTATTAGCTGCAGAAATACTACCTGGTATCTCAGAAAGGAACCATGCAGTTATTCTTAAAGGCCACATAAGTAAAAATACGTATTGGTTAAAAGCTATGAAATCACCCAAAGATATGAATTCGTTTACTGATAAATATCCTCCTAGTACTAATACAAACAATGTAATTATCATTGGAATAAGCTCAAAAATTGGAACAAATTTAGTTCTTAGATTTAGATAATTCAGAGATTTTTCATATATATTGTCAATAGCGCTATCTACTTTATCTGACGCAAAATTTTCATTACCAAAAGCTTTTACTACTCTTATTCCTCCTAGCTGTTCTTCAACTTCAGTTGTCATAGTTGCTTCTGCTTCTTTCACCCTTAGAGAAACTACCATTGCTTTTTCAGCAAATTTAGCACCAACCCATAAAACTCCAGGAATAGAAAGTAGGACAACAGATCCAAGGGGAAGGCTTATGCTCAATAAAGTAATGCTGAGAATAAATAATAAGAAAAGGTTTGCTGAAGCTAGAGGAGCAATAGCGTAAGCAAGACGAACTTGAGATGCGTCACTAGATGCTCTTGCCATAAGTTCTCCAGTAGGAACTTTGTCATGATATTGAAATGCAAGTCTTTGCATATGAGAAAAAATATTGTTTCTGATTCCAGCTTCCACACTATAAGATACTGACATGCCAAAATATCTTCTAGTTCCAATTGATATTGCACGCGTATAACCAATGATTATTAATGAAGATAATAAAATCACAATAATTCGAGCATTGCCTGTAAGGATACCGTCATCAACAACTCTTTTAATGATATATGGGTGAAGTACTACAAGAAAACACCAAAGTACAGCTGATGATATTGAGATATAAAAATGCTTCTTGTTTTCCTTTATACCTTCAAAATAAAAACTTAATGCTTTTTTAAATTCTGGTGTTCTAAAGACTTTAAACATACTTTTTAATGATAAATCAAAAGAAAAGAAACAGTAAAGACTTTGTGCATTATTTCACAAGCGTATTATTGTGAAGTTTATGAATGATGTATTAGATAACAAAATTCAAGATGTTTTAGATGAAGCTGACAGAATGTTTATAGCTACAAGTGTTGGTGGAAATTCTTCAGGCGCTTCTGTTTTCTTCAACCGCGATGGAGATGATTTAATTTTCTTTACTTTTAATCCAACAAGAAAAGCAGAACAAATTAGATTAAACCCAAGAGTACATGCCGTTATTTGGCCTAAAGGACAAGAAGGAATTCGAGGCTTACAGATTGACGGTGAAGCTTACAAAATCAAAGATGAAGATGAAAAAAAGAAAGCTTACAAATTAGTTCTCGAAACAACAGATGCGTTTAAAGAATTCATGGATGATGATTTTTTAATTAAGAACGATGTTGTCGGTTATTACAGAGTAAAGCCAACGACAATAAAATATGTAGATTTTTATCAGGAAGAAAAATTTGAATGGAAAACTTTTCCAGCCAATAAAACTTCAGCATTAAAGTTTGCTTTCAGAATGGCATTAAAAAGAGTAGGGCTGTGGTTAAGAACTATTCGAGCACCTTTTTTAACTGCTACTTTTGCTCCAATATTTATTGGATCTGCAGTCGCATGGAGTGATTTAAAAACAAATAACTTAATGAGTGAATGGTCATGGAGTATGTTTTGGTTAGTACTTTTTGGAGCATCGTTAGCCCAAATAGCTACTAATTCTTCAAATGATTATTTTGATCACACTTCTAATGCAGATGAAATAAACAAAGTTGCAAGCCCCTTTAATGGGGGAAGTCGAGTAATTCAAGTAGGACTAATGACACCAGGTCAGGTTTTACTCACAGCTTTAGCAAGCATTGCTGGAACAATTGCTATAGGTTTACATATAAATGAACAAATTAGTGGTGAATTCTTTGGCAATACACCAATTTTGTGGGCTGGAATTCTTGGTACTTTTCTTGCACTCGGATATACAGGAGATCCGATAAGGCTTGGATATAAAGGTTTAGGAGAAATAGCTATAGCATTAGGATTTGGTCCAGTTATGGTTATGGGAGCTCACTATGCTTTGACCTCACCATTACATAATAATGATTTATCATCTTGGAATTGGGTCGAAGCTCTCATAGCTTCTGTTCCAATTGGAATATTAGTTATGTTGATTGTTTGGATTAATCAGTTTCAAGATGCACCGGCAGATGCTGCAGTAGGAAAAAATACATGGGTAGTAAGAACTGCCGTTAAAGATGGATGGATGAGGCTTGAAAAACCATTGTCACTTTATAAACAGTTTATGATAGAAGCTTTTATTGCTGTTGGTGTAATTGGTGGTATTAGTTTCTTCACTGACTATGGAACAGTCTATGCATTTATAGCTTTGTTACCAATCATCCTTGTATGGAAAGCCTTCAAAATGGCTGATGAGTGGATGATTAAATGGAATAATCCAGATGCTGACAGACAAAAAGTTCCCTACGAACTTTTATTAGTAAATGTTTCTACAATAGGAATTCATTTCTTAACAGGAATATTACTTTCTATAGCTTACATACTTTAGGTTGTCTAAATCTGCTAATTTTTCTAAGATATACAAATTTTACGATGGTATAAATTCTCTTCTTACACTAGGGTTTGATAAGTCTTGGAGAGAAAAAGCTTCAAAAAAATTAGTTGGTACGAAAGTCCTTGACCTTGGGAGTGGTACTGGTGCATCTGAAAAACAACTTGCTGACTATGAAGTAACTGCATTAGATCCTGATGAAAAAATGTTGTCTCTAAATAATTTTTCTAACAAGATTATTGGATCTGCAGAGGCCCTGCCCTTTGATGATAAAACCTTTGACAGTGTCTACTGTGCTTTTGTTTGGAGGAATGTCTCTGATGTAGATATGGCTTTTGAAGAAATAAGAAGAGTTCTTAAAGATGGTGGTAATTTTGTATTACTTGATATGACAAGACCATTAAATAGATTNACCAAAATGCTACACAGATTAGGGACATTTATTATCTTACATTTTATTGGTATTGCCACACTTAACTTTAAGGAATATAGATTTCTTTATACATCTTTAGATATGTATGAAGCCCCTGAAATCTTTCTTAAAAAAAATAACTTCACCAGCTTTACACTTGAGAGAATGGGAATATTTGGTTTCGTATATCTTGCTGTATTAGAAAACAACTAAGAAAGTTTTTTAGTTAGTTTCTTCTCTAATTCTTTTATTAGCTAATTCAATATAATCTTTATTGATTTCATAACCTATATAATTTCTTTTTAAATTAAGAGCTCCTAGAGCTGTTGTTCCACTTCCCATGAATGGATCAAGAATAAGTTCATTTTCATATGTATATAGTTTTATAAACCTTTCTACAAGTTCTGTAGGGAATGGTGCGGGATGCCCAATTTTTTTTGCTCTTGCTGGAGGTATATTCCAGATTGAGAGGGTTGAATCCATAAACTCTTCTTTTTCAATAGTTGACTTGCCTTTATTATTTTTGCTCATTGATTCTTTAGAAAAAACTAATAAATATTCATGGACATCTCTAATCACAGGGTTAGAGGCTGAAAGCCAACTTCCCCATGCAAAGTTTGCATTTGCTCCTTTTGATTTTTGCCAGATTATCTCACCTCTCATTATGAAGCCAAGATTTGTTAAAAGATTTGTATATTTATCAGAAAATGGAATATATGGCTTCCTTCCAAGATTTGCTACATTAACGACAAGCCTGCCGCCAGATTCTGTAACTCTATATACTTCTCTAAAACAGTTTTCAACCATCGCCCAATACTCTTCATCACTCATTTCGACGTCACTCAGCTTTCCAATATTATAAGGGGGAGAGGTAATTGTTAAAGATACGCAATTATCTAATAGTTCCTCCATATTTTCTGAACTTTTATTGATTAATTTATTTTTTACTTTAGAAATATTGTTACTTGATATATCTTTTGGTACTAGTTCATCTTGAAACTCAGATACAAAACCCTTTCTTGATCCCGAGCCTTCTTTAAATACTGATTTTTTGACCATATTATGTATCTAAGTCTATCAAACCATACTCAACGGTTTCTTGACTTTCTAAATCTAATATTTTTTCTTCTACACCTTTGTAATCTTTATGTTTTAAATAGATAAGATTATCTAATTCCAAAATATTTTTATTCGTATCATTTTCAGAAACCCAAATTATTCTTTTTAAACCACTCTCATTTATTGCATTTATAAATATATCTCTTTCATTATTTTCAAAGAAGACCCCACAAAAAGCCCCTCTGCATGCAGTAGATATATGAGTATCATCAGTAACGTCACCAACAGCTTTCTTTCCTTGTAATTTGTTAATATAGTTTTCTTCATTTTTGTTTGAGACAAAAAGTCTCAAATCTTGGTTTTGCAAGCTGAGCTTGTTAATAATCTCAGCTTCAATTTCATTTGTTGGATTTACACATATAACTGGCATATATTTATTTTAATTTGTTAAAAAATCTACTTAGATAGTACTTATTATTGAACGGGATTAGAACTACAATAAGAGTATGGCTGACGTTAATATCGATATTGGTAAATATTCACTTGGGTGGTCTGACCCTGAAAAAAATGTCTTTAAACCAGAAAAAGGGTTGAATGAAGACATAATCAGAAGAATGTCTGAAATAAAAGAAGAACCTGAATGGATGCTTGATTTCAGGCTTAAAGCATATAAAAGATTCCTTGATAAGCCAATGCCTGAATGGGTAGCTAAAGAAAAGTTGGCCTCATTAGATTTTGATGATATTTATTACTATATTAAGCCAACTGAAAATCAGGCTGATTCATGGGATGAAGTTCCAGAGGAAATTAAACAAACTTATGAAAAGCTAGGGATACCAGAAGCTGAGAGAACCTATTTAGCTGGAGTTACTGCGCAATATGAAAGCGAAGTTGTATATCACAAAAATAGAGAAGATTTAGAGAAGCTAGGAGTTCTTTTTTGTGATATGGACACTGCGGTAAAAGAATACCCAGAGTTAGTAAAAGAATATTTTGGCACAGTCATTCCTCCAGGAGATAATAAATTTGCTGCTCTTAACTCTGCTGTATGGTCAGGTGGTTCATTTATTTATGTTCCAAAAGGAGTTCATGTAGAAGATCCGCTACAGGCATATTTCAGAATCAATGCTGAGAATATGGGTCAGTTCGAAAGAACCTTAATAATTGTTGATGAAGGTGCTTCAGTCCATTACATAGAAGGCTGTTCTGCACCTGTATATACAACTGATGCTTTACACTCTGCTGTTGTTGAGATTGTCGTAAAGCCATCAGGAAAATGTAGGTACACAACAATTCAAAATTGGTCAAATGATGTCTTTAATCTNGTAACTAAAAGAGCTCAAGCTTATGCAAATGCAACAATGGAGTGGATAGATGCAAATCTTGGCTCCTCATTAACTGTTAAATATCCTTCAGTATATTTAATGGAGCCTGGCGCTCACGGAGAAGTTTTATCAGTTGCTTTTGCAAATAGTGGGCAACATCAAGACACAGGAGCAAAAATGGTCCACCTTGCACCTGATACAACATCATTAATAACTTCTAAATCAGTATCAAAAGGTGGTGGAAGAGGTGCTTATAGAGGTTTAGTTCGAGTAGAAGATGGAGCTGAAACTGCAAAAAGTTTCGTAAGATGTGATGCCCTAATACTTGATGACGAGTCTCGCTCTGACACATATCCATATATGGAGATTGAGGAATCTACTGCAGAAATTGGTCATGAAGCTACTGTTTCTAAAGTTGGCGAAGATCAATTATTTTACCTCATGAGCAGAGGATTAAGCGAAGAAGAAGCAACATCAATGATTGTTGCAGGGTTTGTTGAAGAATTCACTAAAACTTTACCGATGGAATATGCCATGGAGTTTAACCAATTGATAGAACTTAATATGATTGAAGCCGGAGCTGTAGGCTAATTATTTAGGGTTATATTGAATACAAAAATTATAGAAAAAAACATAGAAGACAAATCCTCAAACGACTTCGAAGATATATCTGTTAAAAATGAAGATTGGAAATATGTTGGAAAAAATGTATTTGATATTAATAATTTTGATACAGGTAAAGAGTCAAAGCTAACTACTAATAAAGAATTTAATGTAGACAGTAATTGTCACAGTCATTCAGTTAATAATGAAATAGAGGGTATAACTCTAACAGGCCTGGATGAGGTTACTTCTCCTGTTGTTGATGAATCAATTAAACGTCCTCTGGATAAATTTGTTGTTGAACAGTTTGAGAAAGTAACAGGCGGTTTTCGTTTAGATATTGAAAAAGATTTTTCTGAGTACTATTCAATCAACTATCAGTCTGATGAAACAGTGGTCCCATATCTTGGAATAAATGTAAACACTAATACTTCAGGAAAAGTATTTTTAAATTTTGCCGAAGCAGTAAAAGGAAACACATATCCAATAATTGAGTTATTTCTAGATAAGAATGCAAGTTTAGAGTTAATTATCAGCGCTACAACAGAGAGTGAAATTCAATTAATAAACTCTTTATATGGAAAGCTTTTAAACGATGCAAATTTATCAATACATTTAGTCAGTACTGGAGCCACGTTTTCAAGATCAAGAATGGATATAGACTTAGTTGGTAATGGTTCACGATTTAACATAGATGGCGTCTACTTCGGTGAGGAAAATCAAGTTCATGACAATAGAGTATTTGTCAACCATCTTGGTACAAATACATCATCAAACATGATTACAAAGGGTGTTTTAGGGGATGAAAGTAGTTCAATTTTTACAGGAACTATTCATATTGGTGAAGGAGCAGAAAAAACAGATTCCCATCAGCAAAATAGGAATATCCTTCTTAGTGAAAAAGCAACTGCACAATCTGTGCCTAATTTAGAAATTCTTTGTGACGATGTTATATGTAGCCATGGTTCATCAGTTGGACCAATTGAAGAAAAGTTATATCACTATGTAATGTCAAGAGGCATAGAGAAAGAAACTGCTGAAAAAATATTAATAAAAGGTTTTTTTAATGAAGTAATTAATGAAGAAAGCTGGGAAATTATACATGATCAAGTGTCTGGAATTCTAGAAAAAAAATATGAAAATGTTTTAAAAAGAGGAAATAATGGAAAAGGTTAAGGTTTTAAAACTTTCAGAAATTACTGAAAATACTTCAAAATTAGTAGAAATTGAAGATAAAAAAATTGCCGTTTTCAATGTAGATGGTGAAATTTACGCAATTGACGATACATGTTCTCATGCAGAGGCTTCTCTTTCAGAAGGAGAAGTGTTTGATTGTCTAGTTGAGTGCCCACTTCATGGTGCTGAGTTTGATTTAAAAACAGGAGAAGCAAAAACCCTTCCTGCTACACAACCTGTTGTAAGTTATAAAACAGATGTAGATGATGAGTATTTATATTTAGAAGTAGGTGAAGATGCTTAAAGTTGAAAATTTAACTGCTTCAATAGGGGATGTAAGCATCCTAAATGGTATTGATTTAGAAGTAGGACCTGGAGAACTTCATGCAATTATGGGACCAAATGGTTCAGGCAAATCAACCTTATGCCATGTAGTAATGGGCAATAAGGATTATTCACAAGGAGGAAAAATTTCTATTGGGGATGAAGATATTTCTTCTTTACCACAAAATGAGAGGTCAGATTCAGGAGTGTTTCAATCTTTCCAGTACCCTGTGGGTCTAAATGGAGTAACACTGATGGAGTTTTCAAAAAGCATCAATAGTGAATTATCAGATGAAGAAATAATTGAATTAGCAAAAAGATTTAGTATGGAGGAATTTTTAGATAGAGAAGTAAATGTTGACCTATCTGGAGGAGAGAAAAAAAGATCTGAACTTTTCCAGCTCTCACTTAAAAATCCTAAAGTTGCTCTTTTAGATGAGATTGATTCAGGGTTAGATATTGATGCAATTAAATCAGTTGCAAACTTAATTAATGAAACCAGGGAGAGCTCAACATCTTATGTATTGGTTACCCACTACAGTCGAATACTCAAATATTTAGATGTTGATAAAGTCCATGTTGTTGTAGATGGTAAAATTGTTAAGTCTGGTGGAAATGAATTGATTGAAGAAGTCGATTCTGGTGGATACACTCAATATAGGGAATAAAATTGAATAAAAAGAATACAAGGATTGAAAAGGATTCCATGGGGGAGTTCGAAGTCCCTGAATCTGCACTATATGGAGCATCTACAGCACGAGCAGTAGAGAACTTTCCAATCTCAGACTTGAAATTTTCTAGAACTTTTATCAGATCTTTAGCTGAAATTAAAAAAGCTTGTGCACTAGTGAATCAAAAAAATAAATTATTAGAAAAAGATATCACAACAGCAATTGTAGAAAGTGCTCAAGAAGTAATTGATGGAAAACATGATGATGATTTTGTATTAGACATCTTTCAAACAGGTTCAGGTACTTCAACAAATATGAATGCAAATGAAGTAATTGCACGTTTGGCATCAGAGAAAAGTGGAAGTGAAGTACATCCAAATGACCATGTAAATATGAGTCAGTCNTCAAATGATGTAATACCAACTGCGACGAACGTTGCTGCTGTCTTAGAGGCAACAGAGGGATTAATTCCTGAACTNAAGGGTCTAGTGTCATTACTTGAAGAAAAGGGTAAGGATTGGGATAAAGTTTACAAGAACGGAAGAACTCATTTAATGGATGCAACACCAGTTACTTTAGGTCAAGAATTTATGGGTTATGCAGCATTAGTTTCTGAAAGAATGCAAGATGTTGATAATTCATTAGACAATGTTAGAAAACTTGCAATTGGAGGTACCGCTGTCGGTACAGGAATAAATGCACCAGATGGTTTTGGAGCTGACGTCGCTAAAGAAATAAAGAAATCTTTAAGTACAGACTTTGAAGAGGTAGATAACCACTTCACTAGACAAGGTTCAAGAGATGAAATAGTTCAGCTATCAGGGGCTCTAAAGTCACTAGCTGTCTCTTTATTTAAGATTGCTAATGACATTAGATGGATGGGTAGTGGCCCAATATCTGGTTTAAATGAATTAAAAATACCGGCATTACAACCCGGATCTTCAATTATGCCTGGAAAAGTAAATCCAGTAATTCCCGAAATGATGATGCAAGTATCTGCACAAGTAATAGGGAACGATACAGCAATAACTTTTGCAGCTGCAAATGGTAACTTTGAACTCAACACAATGTTGCCAGTTATGGCCCATAATGTATTAGAAAGTATTGCAATTCTTTCAACTAGTACAAAAGTTTTTGGTGAGAAGCTAATTAAAGGATTAGAAGCAAATACTGAAAAGTTAGAAGGCAATATCCAAAAGAATTCAATCTTAGTTACAGCTTTAGTACCAAAGTTAGGATATGACACAGCAGCAGAAGTAGCTAAGGAAGCTATGTCTAATGACAGAACTATTAAAGAAGTTTTGCTAGAAAAAGAGTTACTTTCTGAAGCAGAAATAGACGAATTGTTAGATATCGAAAAATTAATTTAATGATTAATAATATTGCCATTGCATCTGATCATGCTGGATATAAATTAAAACAGTATCTTATAGATAGTCTTGGAGAAGAAATAACTATTAAAGATTTTGGAACCGATAGTGAAGAAAGTTGTGATTTTCCAGATTTTGCTTCAGAAGTTTCTGATTTTGTATTAAATAATGAAGATTATAGGGGAGTATTAATTTGTGGTAGTGGAGTAGGCATGTCTATAGCTGCAAATAAAATCTCTGGGATAAGAGCTGCAAATGTTTCTGATGTTGATACTGCAGTACAAAGCGTTGAGCACAATAATGCAAATGTTCTTTGTCTAGGTTCAAATAATGTAAATGAAGGAGAAGCAGTTAAAATAGTGAATTCTTTTCTTTCAGCTTTATTTCTGAATGAAGAAAATTATGTTAGAAGAGTTAATAAATTCGAAAACTAATTTGGTTTAAATAGGTTTTTACCTTCAAACTTTTTTGTTCCATTGACATAACTGTAATATTTTCTACATTCGCATGAAAGATATTCAATATCTATTGGGTTAAAAGGTCTTTTTGCTTCTGGCCAGTACTCTTTTTGTAATTCAATCATTTTTCTACTCGTTTCTTGATGATCATTGAGATTAAGAAATTTTTCTAATCGATCTAAATAAGCTACAGCACCAATTCCAGTTGGAACATCAGTTTCAGGCTCAATAATATCTGGACGAAACCATGCAATATCTATTACAGCCATAAATACTGGGAAATCATTCTCCATTTTGAACTCTTGATTCACTGCATTTGTAGCAGTTATCGCATTTCCTTTTGAATTTTTAATAATTTCTGCAAGTTCTTCTTTAATGCGGGGGAATAGTTTGGTTGCTGCATCCATTCTTGAGTACTCTTTTCCTCCCCATTCAATAGGCTGCACAGGATATGCTGTTTCATTACACCATGATTCAATATTATTTAACATTTCTTCAAGTTCTTTAGGGTTTGATAGCATTTCTGGAGATAATAAATCAAGTGTTTCTTGTCTATTGCACCANCGACCAAAGAATACAGCATTAATTAATGTTGGTAAGTCATCTTCTAGGCCAGCAGCAAAACGTAATATTGCTTTACTGCCCCTATCATCTTCACGAAAAACATTAAGAAATCTTCCTTTTTGAAATATTGGATCTTCGCTCCACGGAGTAGGCTCTCCACTTTCTCTTAATTTTCGAATATTTTCTCTTTCACGACAGAATTCAAAAAAACTTTCTACAGGGTCTTCAATTGTTAGACCATCTAGAGCAGAAGCATATTTATTTTCAGTCATTTTAAATTGATAATTGCCAGATTGCTTTTATCCAATCATCTGTTATTTCATTTCTAGCAAAAACAACAATTCCAATAGCACCTTCTTCATATACTTCTCTCATAGAAGTACCAGT
>JGI26064J46334_1000034_pt1 | contig 25303 bp, 20 predicted proteins | sample MarorgKNORR_S2LV_FD_46334 | JGI IMG/M metagenome (IMG submission 46334) | reverse complement strand
AAAACAACAAGAAGTTTCAGTTGAGACTTTTACAGTGCAAGAACCTGAATCGCCACCGTTGCCTGTAACTGTTTTTGAACCTTACATGATTAAAAGAGGTGATTTTCTAACAAAAATTGCACTTAGAGAATATGGTGATGCTTCAATGTGGCAAGATATATATTCTTGGAATAAAGATGAGATAGGTGATAATCCTGATCGTTTGTATCCGTATAACTTTCTCTCACTTAAAAGAGAATCAAACAATGTCAGAGATTGTGAACCAGAATTTTTTGATTATACAATTCAATCTGGTGATACAGCATGGAATCTTGCTCAGAGAGTTTACGGCGATGAATTGGCATGGGTGATTATCTATGTTGATAATGCAAACCTTATTAAATCAACTGATGGAATACTTCAGCCTGGATCAACTTTTAAGATGAGAAAAAAACTTGATCCTTGCAATTAGCCTTAAAAGAAATTGATTTAAAAACTAGTTGGATAAAATCCGGAAATAAATCTTTTATCTATGAGGAAGTAATTGATTCCACTCTAAACATTGCCTTAAATGAGCATAATCAAAACAATTACATTGGGCAAATTGTTATTTCTGATAAACAGTTAGATGGTAAAGGAACTTATAATAAATCCTGGTATAGTGAACCTTACAAAGATTTAACATTTAGCATAATTCTTGGATCAGAAAATAATTTTCAACAAGATTTAATTGATGGTTCATGTGAAGCTATCATAAATATCCTAAAAAAAAGAAATATCAAAGGATACCAAAAAAAACCGAATGATATTTATGTAAACAATAAGAAAATTGCAGGTGTTTTGCTATCAAACGTACAAACTAAACTAAATTATCCATACCAAGCACTTAGCATTGGAATAAATATAAATTCAGATTTTGATTTAAAAAAAATTGATAAAAATGCAAAGGTAAACAATACATCGTTTTTTAAAGAATTACAAATTGAGACAAAAAGAGAGGAAGTTTTAGTTGAAATATTGGAATCAATTGATGGAGTTATTCAAAGGCTGGTAAATCAGTAATTTTTTGACCAAGAATAAGGGTGTGTATTTCATGTGTACCTTCGTATGTATAAACAGTTTCAAGATTCATCATATGTCTCATTACTGAATAATCATCCATAATACCGTTTGCGCCTAAAATCTCTCTAGCACTTCTGGCACAATCTCTTGCGATGGCAACATTATTTTTCTTTCCTAAAGAAATATGTGAAAATTCTAATTTATTAGAATCTTTAAGTTTCCCAAGCTGAATTGCTAATAATTGAGCTTTAGTTATTTCTTGCATCATATTAACAAGCTTTTGTTGAGTTAATTGAAAACCTGCAATTGGTTTTGAAAATTGCTTTCTATCTTTACTATAATCTAAAGCAACTTCATAGCAGTCAATTGCAGCTCCAATAGTACCCCAAACAATTGAATATCTAGCTTGTGTCAGGCAAGATAACGGTCCTTTAAGTCCTTTAACCCCTGGTAAACGATTTTTATCTGAAACTCTCACATCTTTCATCAATAATTCTGATGTAATAGATGCTCTTAAACTCATTTTCCCGTGAATATCTGATGAGGAAAAACCTTCCATTCCTTTTTCTAGTAGAAAACCTCTTACAATACCATCTTCGTCTTTTGCCCAAACCACAGCAACGTCAGCTATTGATCCGTTTGTAATCCACATTTTAGAACCATTAATAATCCAATCATCTCCATCTCTTACTGCTCTAGTTTTCATACCGCTTGGATCTGAGCCATGATTAGATTCTGTTAAGCCAAAACATCCCACAGCTTGGCCTGAAGCAAGTTTTGAAAGCCATTTATCTTTTTGCTCTTGTGAGCCATATTCAAAAATAGGATACATTACAAGACCTCCCTGGACACTACATACTGATCTTAGTCCAGAATCACCTTTTTCTAGTTCCTGCATAATAAGTCCATATGCAGTATTACTGATTTCACTACCTCCATATTTTTTTGGAAGAGTAGCACCAAAAAATCCTAATTCACCCATTTTTGAAATTAATTCTGTAGGAAAGGATCCTTTTTCATAATACTCGTTAACTATAGGTAAAAATTCTTTTGCTACAAACTCATTTGCAGTTTTTTGAATTAATAGCTCTTCATCTGATAAAAGAGATGTAATGTTGCAAAAATCTGGACCAATATATTTCATAATTTTATAATCTGAATTTTATATCAGATTTGATTAAAAAAGCAAATCTGAAACCCCCTCAAATAATATTGAATTTGTAGCAATAATTGTATCTGTAACAAGTGTTTTCTTTTGATTATAAATAATTTTTTTATCATTAATAGTTTTAAATGTACCATTTGATTCTGAAATCAAGCAATCACCTGCACAAACATCCCATTCATTTTTAGGGGCAATGGTTGCAAAAATGTCATATCTCCCTGCACTAACAAGCGCTAGCTTATATGCTACACTTCCTATTGGTTTTATAGATTTAAATTGTTTTTTGAATGGCTCCCATTCACCTCTTTTAAGTTCTGATCTACTAACTACAATAGTTGAATTGATTAAGTTTTTCTTATTGCTGACAGACACTTTTTCTCCATTCAGATAAACCCCTTTACCTTTTTCACATGAAAACATCTCTTCAGTAGCAGGATTATAAATGACACCGATGACTGGCTCACCATTCTCAACTAAACCAATGCTTACACTAAAATGGGGGACGCCTTCAATAAACTCTTTTGTGCCATCTAAAGGATCTACAACCCATACTCTATTTTTTTCTAGTCTTTCTTGAGTATCTAATGTTTCTTCAGAAAGCCAACCGTATTCGGGAAATTCATTAGTTAAAAAATTAAATAAATACTTATCTGCCTCCTGATCTGCTACGGTAACAGGGTTATTGGCACCTTTCATCTTAATTTCTTTATCTGAAGATTCATAATACTTCATTAGAATTTTACCTGCGTTCCTAGCAGCAACTTTTGCTGATATTAATTCTTCATTAAACATAAGACTTGATTATATGTATTTTAAATGTAAATTTCGTTAAATTAATGTGAATTTGAGGCTAGAAGCTTAAAAACAGTTTTTTAATAATTTTTTTTTATCAAAAGTAATTTTCTTATAAAATTCTTCTCTCCTCAATTCAAAAAATAAAACCAGAATATTTTATTTCTGGCTAAACGAGGTATATAAAGATGAAGAAAGAAATCTACATCAGCAAAGGAGTAGGTGAAACACGCATTGCCGTCAAGGAAAATGGTAAATTAGCTGAACTCCATGTTGACAATCAATCACAGGTTAAAACTGTAGGAAACATTTATAAAGGTGTTGTCGAAAATGTAATTCCTGGTATGCAGGCTGCATTTGTAAATATAGGCCAAGATGTAAATGCATTTTTACCTTTTTCAGAAATATCGGATTCTGAACTAATTGTTGAAAAAAATAATAAGACCCAAAACTCCAAAGAAGTTGATGTGCTACTTCAGCCAGGACAAGAAATTATTGTTCAGGTCATTAAAGAGCCATTTGACAAAAAAGGGGCACGAGTTACTACTGATCTATCTATTGCTGGGAGATTTATAGTTTTAATTCCAAAATCAAAATACATTGGTGTCTCAAAAAAAATGAGAGATAAATACGAAAGAAGACGTCTAAAAAAAATCGCGATGGAAATTAAGCAGCCTGGGTTAGGAATGATCATTAGAACTGTTGCAGAAGGAAAAACTGATTCACAAATTGAAAATGACTATAAAACTTTAATTAAAAAATATAATGATTTACTCTACAAAGCAGAAAAAAATCAAGCTCCAAAACTAGTTCATAATGATTTAAAAGTTACTTCTAGCGTTTTACGTGATTTGATTAGTGAAAAAGTCGAAAAAATCGTTGTTGATTCAAAAGAAGATTACAAAAACATTCAAAAAATGGTAAAAGAAGATGCTTTAGAAATAGGAAACGCCCTAGAACATTATAGAAAAAGGGAACCGCTATTTAAAGAAAGTGGAATCGATAATTCAATGATGAAACTTTTGAGGAAGAAAGCCTGGCTTAAAAGTGGTGCTTATCTGATAATTGAAAGAACAGAAGCAATGGTTGTTGTAGATGTAAATAGTGGAAAATTTGTTGGTAAAAAAGGGCACGAAGAAAATTCATTAAAAATTAATCTTGAGGCTGCAAAAGAAATTTGTTCTCAACTCAGATTAAGACACTTGTCAGGTTTAATTCTAATTGATTTTATTGATATGGTTAAGCCTGAAAATAGAAAGAAAGTATTTTTAGAAATGAAAAAAGAACTTCGAAAAGATCGAGCAAAGGTTGCTGTATCTGAGATTTCAGAATTTGGCATTCTTGAAATGACCAGAGAAAGAACTGGATTAAGCATTATTGACTCTTTAACAGAATGTTGCGAAGTCTGTAATGGTAGTGGTAGAATCATTTCCAAGGATACCTTGCTCACTAGAATAGACTATTGGCTTAGAGATTATAAAAAACAAAATAAAGATCTTAGGTTAAAACTCTTTCTTCACCCTGAAGTAGCTGAATATCTAAAAAAAGAAAAAATGAAGGATTATATAAGCTTGATGTGGAAAAACTTTATTTATTTAAAAGTTATAAAAGATGATACAATGAATAAAAATGAATTTAGATTTACTAAGATGTCAGATTTAAAAGATATAACAAATGAAATAGGTACTTGAAAAGGAAGAAATTAGCTATTAAGTTCCCACGCTATGTTTGCAATTGTTGAAATATATGGAAAACAGTATAAGGTTGCTAAAGGCGACACCGTTTTAGTTAATTCTAAGATTGATGTTGCTGAAGGTAAAACTATAAAATTTGATAATGTTAAAGCTGTATCTGATAAAGATAAGAATCTTTTTGATGCAAAAGATTTAGCAAAGTATAACGTAAGTGCTAAAGTTCTTGAACATTCAAGGGATGCAAAAGTCACTGTTATCAAGAAAAAAAGACGAAAAGGCTATCAAAGAAAACGTGGTCATCGTCAAGATCTTACTTTATTGCAAATTCAATCTATTTCAGCAGCAAAAACAAAAAAACCAGCTGCGAAAAAACCAGCTGCGAAAAAAGCTAAAGTTAAAAAATAAAAGGTATTTATTATGGCTCATAAGAAAGGACAAGGTAGTTCAAGAAACGGTAGAGATTCAAATGCTAAAAGATTAGGGGTAAAAGTTTCAGATGGACAGTCAATTTTAGCAGGTGGAATAATTATTAAACAAAGAGGTACTAAATATCATCCTGGAAGAAATGTTAAAAAAGGAAATGATGACACTCTTTTTGCTACATCTCATGGCTTAGTCAAGTTTAGCAAAAAAGGTGGTACTACCTTTGTAAGTGTTCAAGAATTAAATTAAGGTATGTCTAGACCTAAGATAGCATTAATTGGTGGTGGCCAGGTAGGGGGTAATATTGCCCTTCTTTCGGCTCAAAAAGAACTTGGTGATATAGTTATAGTTGATATTCCAGAAGCTGAAAACTTTATGAAAGGTAAGGCTTTGGATATATCTCAATTACTTCCTCATGATGGTTATGATTCTAAATTATCTGGTACTTCTAATTTTGAAGATATTCAAGATTCAGATGTTATTGTAATTACTGCTGGATTTCCTAGACAACCTGGCATGAATAGAGAAGATCTTCTTCAAAAAAACCTTGATATTATGACAAATGTTGCAAATCAGGTTAAAAAATATGCACCTGAAGCATTTGTTATTGTTGTTTCAAACCCACTAGATGCTATGGTATATGCTTTTCATAAAATTTCTGGTTTTCCAAAAAACAAAGTTGTTGGAATGGCTGGAGCTCTTGATAGCGCAAGATTTAGAGCTTTTATTGCTGAAGCTACAAATTTATCATCACAAGATGTTAACTGTATGGTTCTTGGGGGTCATGGAGATACAATGGTTCCTGTTAGTAGGTTGGCAACAGTAGGCGGTGTACCATTATCATCTTTATTAAGTAGTGAAGAAATTATTGCAATAGAAAATAGAACGCGTGTTGGTGGTGGAGAAATTGTTAAACTTTTTGGGAAAGGTTCTGCATTTTATGCTCCTGCTCAATCTGCTGTAGAAATGATTGAAAGTTTTATAAGAGATAAAAAAAGAGTTATACCCTGTGCCTCATTATGTGAAGGCGAATTTGATGTAGAAGGTTATTTCATTGGAGTCCCAACAGTCATTGGTTCAGGAGGTGTTGAAAAAATACTTACTTTTGATCTTGATGAAGATGAAAAAACAGCTTTAAGCAATACACTTATTGAGGTAAAAAAAACGGTTAGTGAAACTGGTTTATAATAATCCGTTTAAATTATTTTTTATTCTATTTTTGTGCATCATCGATAATGCATATCCCCAATCTAACCTTCTTATAAATGAAAGTTTAAATGGATCTTTTTCACAAGGAAAGATGGAAGGATCTGTTAATAAGTTTTTTACACAAGACACATATTATTTAAGAAGTAATTTTAATGTTAAAATTTTAAGATTATTTAATATTAAAAGAGATGAGGGATATATTATATCATTCAGTGATTCAACAGTTACAAAGATCAATCATAAGAAAAAAAGATTTGCTGTTTATACTTTTAATGAATTTCTTGAAGAAAGTAANAATAATCCACAAGGTGGTCCTCCTCAGGAAGATAAAGANGATGATAATGAATCAAATAGTGATGAAGAAGATGTGACAATAAATATCAGCAAAGAAATAGAAATCTTAAATGACTTTAAAACTAGAAAAGCTGAAATCATTATGAATGATGAAGAAGAATCTGGTTTATTTATTTGGTTCTCTGAAACAACATTGAAATCTCAAACAGAATTAATAATTAACAAAAAATTAAAGGAAATGTTTAACGGATCAATACCTCCTAATTTGGGGATGAATGCAATGGATATACCCTATGATGAATATGATATTAATACCAATGCATTAACAATTAAATTTGAAGCAGTTAGTGAAAATGGGACATTTACTTACAACTTATTAGGATATTTGGAGCAAAACTTATTGCCAGAAATATTTAAAATTTCTGAAAAGTATAAAAAGGTNAAAAAACTATAGCTTATCTAAATAGCTTTTCATCCCTTGATATGCTCTNTCTTCTCGCTTAAATGGTCTATCTAATGTTANCCCNACTTTAAATAAATCAATCGCTTTTTGTTCTTTATTGAGCTTTAAATAGGTTTTACCAAGCCAGTAGTAAGTACCAATATAATCAGAATTGTACTCTAAACTTTTTTCAAAAAAATATTGTGCTTCTTCAAAAGATCCTTTTGGAGGTTCTGAAAATAAAATTGAAGCTAATCGTCTTGACGCTCTACCTAAATCTGCCAACTTATAGTGCCACTGCCCCATAATACTGTAACAAAACTCATCATCAGGTAACAGGTCTATAACTTTTAAAGCAATACTTTGAATATTTTTTGACTGCTCAATTTGATTACGAATAGTATCCTCCTCAACTGTTTTACCTAAAGTGATAACATACCATTTTAGTATATTAGGATTATTGGGTTCAATATCGTATGCTTTTTCAATATACTCAAATGCCTTTGAGGCATTCTTCTTATCTAAGCTTTTTTTCATTGCTGACTCAGATAAATAATGATGAGTAATCGTCAATCTTAAAAGAATATCAGTATTTTGAGGATATTTACTATGGAGTTGCTCCAAGGGTAATTGAACTTTTTCAAACTCAAGATTACTAAGCCTAATATCAATATCTTCAAAGTCTTGACTAACAATAAGTGAAGATATAGTAATAAGTATAATTAGATTTTTTAAAGAAATAATCAAGGATAAAATCGATACATTACTGGCTGATGATCAGAAATTTTACCATCAACATTATTATTTGAAATTCCAGTCTCGCTCGGTAAAGAAATAACACTTGATGTCGATGTAGCATCCAATGTAAACATTGTCTGATTAATAATAATGTGATCCAAGTGAGCTGCTGAGTATGAGCTTGACCATCCCTGCCAAGAGTAACCACTTGCAGGCCCTTGCAGAACACTTAAATCAGTCAATTTAAAATTGGAAGCTGAATCAAAATTATCCTGATCAGTAAATGGACTTAGTGTAGGATTAGTAATCGATTGAGAACCAACATTATTAAAATCTCCTAATACAATAACATTGTCATTTGCTCTATTATTTAAAATATAGTCTGTAAGCAATAAGCTTGCATGGTGCCTTCTTGTTGTTTCATCGCCAGTATCGTTGGCATTATACGAGTCGTCACCACAGCATTTATAATGGATACCAATTAAATAAAGATTAATTGTCTTAGTTCCATCTGACCATGTAACGTAGTTCTCCATAGGCGGCCTATCTGCAAATTGATATGAAGCATTGTTTNCATAATCAGANTCACCATCATCATTGTTTGGAGTATCGGCCCATAATTCATTTTTAGAATTAAAAGTCACATATTGGTTCTTGTATACCAAAGCAAATCCTAAATTNCCAGATTCTTCATCAAACACATAAGAATAATTAGGCATAGTATCTACCATACTAATTAGCTCTGACTCTGATCTCATTTCTTGAAAGAAATAAATATCAGCATTCCATTTTTGCATTAAATTTTTAACATAATCTTTGGTTGATGAATGCTGTGGAAATTGTCTAATATTCCAAGTAACTATCTCTACTTGGTTGCTTAAACCATAATCTACTGCATTAGGTAGTTCATATGGGTTAGTGTTATCTCCTCCATTATCATCGCCGCTGTCCGTCGGAGATTCACCTCCTCCAGAGCAGGCAATAATAATAATAAATAATATAAAATATTTATTTAGTGACTTTACCATACACATAATTTAATAATAAAGTTCCAACTTGTTGCAAGCTTTGTGGAGAACAATTTTCAGGAGTATCATTTTGGGTATGCCAATGATTATAAAATAAATTAGGATAATCAAAATCAATGATATCAATAGCAGGAATTTGAGCATTCTCCCAAAGAGGAACATGATCATCGTATATTTCATAACCAACTTTATATTCAAATGCGTTTAAATCTAATTCATTTGCTAAGCTCCAAATTTCTTTTACCATTTCAGGGTTAATTCGATAAGAAAATCGTTCAATGGGTATTTTCAAATATTTATCTCCAATCATATCAATAATTATTGCAGATTTTGGTTTTTCAATAGGAAGATTTTTTGAAAAATATTCAGAACCCATTGCAAAAGTATATGGTTTACCATTAATACCTACATCTTCAGCGTCAAAAAAAACTAAATCTATTCCAATGGGAGGTGTATTTTGTGAAAAAATTGAAGCCAATTCCATTAGAACTGCAGTACCACTTGCACCATCGTTCGCTCCTAAAACTGGTAAAGATTTTTTTTCTTCATCTGGATCTTCATCTGATAAAGATCGTGTATCCCAATGCGCACCCAATAATAATCTTTCATTTGATTCTAAATTAAATTGAGCAATTAAGTTTTTACCCTCTCTTTGAGTTTCAGTCAAATGTTCTAGATAAGAAAACTCTTGAACTATAACATTTGGAGACAATGATAATAAATATGACTCAAGATATTCACTAAACCTTTCATGTCCTTCTGACCCAGGATTCCTTGGACCAAAACTGCATTGGTCTAATAAATGTTGAAATGCGCTATTCTCATCAAAACTTGGAATATTTTTTTCTGAACTATTGGATGAACACCCAACTAAAAACAATATTATTATAATAATTTTTTTCATTATCCCCTTATTGCGACATTTAAATTTATTCCAAAATCTCTATCAATTCTTCGTCCAGTCAAACGTGTATCAGTTTCTCTATATTCATAAAATAAACTACCAGTAATATCATCCGTTAAAGTATAAGTAATTCTCAAAATACTTTTTTGAGTATTTGTGAAATTTTGTTCAACAAAATTTATCTTATCTTTTGATCCTTCTTCTGTTTTATTGGAAAAGTCTAAGTTTAAGCTAATATTCATATTATTTCTTAAATATATATTTCTTTCAGAAAATGGCAGAGAAAATCTTATACCTTTTGAAAAATTATATGTAATAGTTGCAAGAATGCTGTTATCTGAGATGTATGTTAAGCCATTAGCTACTTCATCTAGGGTGTGGGTGATATTGCTTCTTACATTTGTTGAAATTCCGTTGTTAAAAGTTGTACTTATTCCAATTAAAGGAGAGAATGATCTTGAAATTCTTGAGAACTGAAGATTGTCATTATTATTATTTTCAAATGATGAAATGCTTAAAAGATTTATTGGTGTGACTCCACCTTCATTAAATTTCCATGATAAATTTTGTTTTCCATTAAAAGCATGCTCCATTGACATTGAAGAAACATATGGTTTAATGAAACTGATATTTTCAAGTCCACCAACTCTCAAAGACCAGTTTGAGAATGGCAATCCTTCAGATAAATAACTACCAAATGCAATATAATCTCTTGTAGTAGAGCGAATATCTATATTATATCCATTTATATTTGAAGAGATGCTTTCGTTAAATGAAATCATTAAAGAAGATTGTGGATTAAATCGTACACCAGTTCGGGCTGAAAATGATTTCTTGATATCTTCATTTCCTGTATTTAACCCTACTTCAGGTACAGATTCTACATTAAGATTATCTTTAAATCCTAAACGATATGATAATGGAATATCTCCATCTATACCATTTGAAACTTGTGTAGTAATATTTGAAATGGTAATCGTAAGAGGTTCAATTTTTTTAGATTCATTATATATTCTTTCAAGTGCAAAGTTATTTTCTAAAGTTTTTCTATTATTGTTTTTTGGTGTTTTTTCTTCTTCATCTTTATCTTCTTCTTCAGGATTAAAACTAGCTAACCCTCTCGATCTTGTTCTAGGTGGAGCAGAATTACTTTCTCTTTTTGACACTGGTGTATAAAATATTTCTATAATTTCTGTAGGAGAGATCGAAAAATTTAAACCGGTATTCTTTACCAAGTTCAAATTAGCTGCATCAACTACACCATTGCGGGGTTTATTCCACGAATAGTTTGTATTATAAGAGAAATTTGGTTTAAACCAATTTAGCCATTGTGGACTGGATGTATAGTTAAATGTTTCAGTTAAATTTGTAAGAGAACCAATTTTTAATTTTGATAAAACTTCATCTCTATAATCAGACATATCACTTCTAATATTTTTAGTATAATTTAATTGGGTGTTATCAAAAACTTTGTAATTAAAAGAAAATCTTCTTTCCAAACCAAGATTAAAATCTTCAATTAATTCAGAATTTTTTCTAGATACTTTCTCTGTCAAATTTCTATTAACTCTAATCCCGCTAGTAAATGTAGATGGTGTATAGAAAAATCTAGTTTCACTTAATTTTTCGCCGATTAGTGGAACATTTTCAGCCCACTTAAATGCCTCAATATAATTATCGCTAGGGAATCTTAAATTATAATCAACATTAGTGCTTAACTTGCTAGCATCTATAGATTCCATGATTGAATCTGACTTTTTCTGAGAAGACACATTAAACCCTGCACTTAAATTATCAATTGAGTATTTAATAAATGGGTTTTCGGACTTAACTCTTTTTGAAATTTTACCAGTTACATTTATTGTTGAAGATTTAACCATAACAGAATCTGGCGGAGTTCCGTTTGTTCTTATATCAGTACCAGGGAAAAATTTTGGAGAGTTATTAATCACATTGTAGCTAGTATTTATTGGGAAAGCAATTCCAAACTTGCTTGGGAAAAAATTCCCCAACTGGATATTATTGTTAAATGTAAAATTTTCTACAGTTTGATTGGTACCAATTCGTTCTTGGAGGACATGAAAATCTGCATCTTTCCTGCTATAAGAAAATGTACTATTACTTAAATCTGATAAATTAAATTTTGATTTTAACCTCACAGCAGTTCCCGTTTCTTTTTTTACTCCACTCAATCTAAGTTCGTCTAGCCATATTTCTCCGCTAATAGGATGATCCGAGTCATTTTCTACCCCAACAATGAAATATTGCAATCTTGAAAGGGATGGATTACCTACAATCTCGACATTCTTATAAATTTTACTTGATTCATCGACAAAGCTATATTCTTTATAATCAGTAGAATCAGTAAAAGAATCATTTGTTCCAATAAGACTGATGGAATCATTGGTTTCATTTTTTAGTGCAGTAAGCCAATTCAAGTCTAAATTAATTTCGTTTCTTTTTAAATCTTCATCCCAAGTATCATAAACAGGTTTTGTAACTTTATAATATTCATCTCCATTCCCGAATTGAATAAAGAATCTTAAATCAGTTTCTTCGCTTGAAGCAAAATCACTATTTCCATAAACGAACATCTTCATTCTATCATACATTAAAAAACTCTGTCCTTTTTTCTCATCCATTGCTAGAATTTTTTTCGCAGCTCCTTTATAGTTTGGATCAAGATTTTCAAATTGTAAAACTAGTGATTGTTCTTTTGATCTAATCTGATTGATTTGATCATATTCGCCAAACACTCCCTTTGGAGGAACATAATTTGGGTTATCTTCATCATTAATGACTGATACAATAAAAGTGCTATCTTCAACAGCATATGAATCGGTATTAACTAATGAGGTCCCAAGCTCTTGCCATGCGTTACCAACTAACTCAATTTTTGCTATTTCTAGTTGTGTCTCTTCCGTTACTCCAGATACAACCAATCTTACGGATTTTATTTCACTGAGCGATATGTCTTGGATTTTATCAAAATGACTTAAAGGGACTCTAATTAATTTCCAACCAGTTTTAATACCATCTACTTCTGTTGAACCAGCAACATAAGTACTATCATCTAAAGAAATGGTCTTAGTAAAATAATCATTAGTTCTATCTAAAAATCCTGATTTATCTAAATCTTCTGTATCAGGATATTTACCACCTGTTTGGATTCTATCTCCAGTACCATTTCCTTCTGTACCATTGACTTTCTCATAATCTGAACTTCCTTCGGAATAACTCCAGTCATCACTATTGGGATCATTTGGATCTACATCCGATGAAGCATTAATCAATTGAGTCTCTCCATTAGCTAAGTATTCAAGGTATGTAAGTCCAGTTGGCTCCAAACAACCACCAAATCCATCTTCATATTCATTGAAACAGCCATCTAGCCCAGTATCTTCACTATCTTCTAAAAATCCATTACCTAATGCAAGTCCAGCATCTGGCACATCTTCTGTATTTAATACACCATTCCCGTTATAGTCTTCACTTATCTTACCAAGGTCTATAGTTAAATTTCCTTCATCCCCTCTAAGCCAAATTTCAAAAAATCTAGTCCTTGTTTGATCATAATCCCCAATGAACATAGGTGTGATAATACCTGCCCATAGTGAGTCGGGGTCTACTGATGATTGAAATTCTTGTGGTTTATATTTTAATACTAGCACATCTGTAGTAAGATTTTGCGCTCTTTGCGAGGTTGAAACATTTGGCCAAATATTATTGGTCAATACTTGCGAATAAGGGTTATACCAAAACATCTTTAATCTATTTCTTTGTTCATATTCTTGATTAGTATCAATATCAACTGGCGCAGATGAAATATTCCAAAATCTTCTTAAAATTGAAGGGTTAGTTACTCTTTTTGAACCCTCAAAATCATCTATAAATGCTACTCCATTCCCATCTCCGGTACGAGGATTAGATATTGAATTAGGATTTGGTAGAACTTGAGCAATTTCACCCTCAATGGAAAAGTTTGATATTTTGTCTGCATTAAGAAAGCTAAGCTGGTTTAGCCTTGCTGAGAAATTATCGAGGTCTTTTTCAAACCTACCATTTATATCCCAAATAAAATTTTGAATTGGTTCATATCCTACTTCAACTTTTTTATTAACAATATCTTGATTATAATAAAGCGCAGTAAGTCCTAAAAAGGATTTTTCATCAAAATCAATTTGTGCACGAGATCCAACCATAATCTTCCTATCAAAAGTAACTAGGTCATGTTTATCATAAGATATTTCTAGATCACTATTTGGATCTATATTACCAGTAAGCATAATAATTCCTGAGAAATAATCAATTTGGTAATCTGTTCCTCTTTCAAGCTTCTCGCCATTTGATAAAATCTCTTCACTCCCCTCAACCAGCGTAAATCCTAGACTAATTGTTGACTTAGGATTTGTATAATTTGCATTTATTGTAAATCTTGCATCGCCAGTATATTCTGTCCTATTAGAAGTTGTATACATTTTCCCTTGCTGTAAAAAATCAGACAGATCTGAATTGTCATTTCCGCCTTGAATAACATCAGCTGATACAAAAGGTAGTAGTGCAGGTAAATGAATTTCACCTGTTACTAAATTAACAATATTTGGGTTATTATAATCAATTACTTCGTCAGGTGATTGAGCTCCAGATTGATTAAAATTATCTAATCCAAAAAGATTTAAAAAGGTTGTCCCGTTATTTGCTCTATCACTTACTGGAGTTGAAAAATTATCTATAATTTGCACCTCAAGACTTTGAGCATCTACATTTGTAGAACCCATTGAATAAACGTTTTTAAACATCAAATCCCATACAGGATGATTTGGGTGCGAAGATTGTGCCTTGATCATTTTTAAAATAAGGCTTGTATTATCGCTAGTTATTCCTTGACCAATTTGAATAATTAATTGACCTGTAGATCTATCAACAAGCTGATAATGTGCAGCAATAATTTCATTTTGTAATGAACTCTGCATTCGTATAAAACCTAAATCTTCATTTATACTATAATCAGTTCCTCTTTCCAGCCTAATAAAAGCACCTTCTTTACTTTTGTCAGCAAATTGAGATGTATCATTAGGATTAATATGAGCAATTCCTGGATCGGCCTGCGGATTATTTGATGCATCAATTTTATACAATTCAAAATTTTTAACAACAACATTACCAATAGGATGAAGGCCATTAACAAGAGGGTAATATGATGGAATAGAAAGTGTATATCCGCTCTCATCAATAGTATCTGTAGAGCCATTTCTAAACCAATCATGGATGAAGAAGTATAAATTCTTTCTATAATCATAATCCTGAATCTGGTTCTCTTTTAATTCTGAAGTACCCTTGTACCTTTGTGACTGTTTTTTAGTTTTTTCTAATGATGCGATGCTAGTAATATTTACTGGACCAAGTTTTGAAAGNGCTTTTACTCCAAATAGACCTTTGTTTTGGCCTGAAAATGTAACAAACTCGGTAGAAGGGAGCGATAGTGATATATTACCAAGTTCTAATTTTTGTAATATGTCATCTTCTTCACCTTTATAGTCTACTCTAATAGTATTTTCCCAATCAAAATCACGTTCAGAGTTTTGGTCGAGTGATACAGTGATTCGTTCACCAACTTTACCTTGAACATTTAATTGCTGTTTTTGATCAAATTTAAAGTTTGTTTTTTCTTGCTCTCTAAAAGATGAACGAACTAATTCCTGATCCTGATTTACCAGTTTTCCTGATAAATTAATATTACCTTGAACTCTCAATGAAGCTCTTCCTAGTGCACCCAAATCAATATCTGCAATTTGCATAAATCTATCTGATTTTTTATTTATTGTTGTATCGGACGCTGAAAGAGTAAAAGGTTGCAAAAGATTAAATCTCTGATTAGAGGAATATAAATTACTTATATAGTCATCAAATGTAGATATGTATGGAATTAAACTATTAGAACTCAAAATTTTTTCACTAATAACTATATTATCAAATGTAGAATTAAACGAAACTTGATAATCAAGATACTTTCTATCAAATTGGAAAATTCCAATTGGATAATTTGATATATCATTTAAAGAGTAATTAGCTTTTTGAGAATTTTTAAATGGATTAAACGTAATTTTTTCTAAAGAATCATTACTAAATAATCCTCCTAAGAATAGAAAAAATATTAAAATCTTTTTCATTTATTTAATCTCGCGAATTTTAGAAATGAAATTTTTTATTGCTAATCCTCTATGGCTAACTTCGTTTTTTAATTTTGAATCCATTTCAGCTAAAGACATTTTGAATTCAGTGGATTGGAAAATTGGATCGTATCCAAATCCATTATTTCCAATTTTTTTGTTTAAAATTCTTCCTTCTAATCTTCCTTCAACATGAAAATCATTTTTACCATCCACAAATGATATAATAGTACGGAATCTTGCAGTACGTAAACTATCTTCAATGCCATCTAAATTATCTAACAGTTTTGTCATATTTTCTTCATAGGTTGCTTTCTCTCCAGCGTATCTAGCTGTAAACAATCCAGGATCTCCATTTAAAGCGTCTACTTCCAAAGTAGTATCGTCTGCAATGGAAGCTATATTAGTATGTTCAAATGAAGCCCTTGATTTTTTAAACGAATTTTCTTCAATAGTGTTTCCATCTTCAATTATTTCTCCAATTTCTGGAAAATCTGACAAAGATAATATCTTATCAAAAAATGGTTGAATCTTTACAGAAATTTCAGATACTTTGTGATTATTTGAAGAAGCAATAACAATTTTTTTCATTTCTTAAACTAAGAAATATTTATGTGTTTTTTAAATAACTAATATTGCTTAGCTTTTCGAACATTTTTGTTGGCTCTGTAGCTCAGTTGGTAGAGCAGAGGACTGAAAATCCTTGTGTCGGCGGTTCAATTCCGTCCAGAGCCACTTCTTAATTATGAAAATCAATAAAAAAAATATATTAGTTTCAGTATTAGCTATTCTATTTATAGTTCTAATTGTTTCTTTTTTAAGACAACCCAAAATTTATACGTTTTATAAGGAACAATTTGTTCCAAGTGATCTTGATACAGTATTCGAATTTTTTTCTAGACCAGAGAATCTTGAAAAGATTACCCCATCATCTATGGGATTTAATATTATTACTCCTACTCCAATTGATATGAAAGAAGGTGCAATAATTGATTACACTGTAAAAATAATGGGTGTTCCTATGCGTTGGAGAACAATGATTACTAGTTATAAAAAAAATGAATATTTTGTGGATGAACAGCTAAAAGGGCCTTATAGTTATTGGCACCATAAACACACATTTAAAGAGGTTGAAGGGGGTGTACTTATTATTGATGAAATTACTTATGCATTACCAATTCAAGCTTTTAGATTAATAGTACATCCTGTTTTAATTAAACCTCAATTAAATCAAATCTTTAATTTCAGATTTCAAACTATTAAAGATAAATTCAAGTAATGATTAATTACATTCTTTCTAAGTCAAACATAATGATTAATTATGTAGGTTTCACTATTGTGTGGTTTTCCTGTGTATATAGTGGTGCTAAAGGAGACCCAATTATTGCAATAATCCCAACCTTTATTTTTTTATTTTTACATTTTTTAATTGTCACCGACCATCTAAAAGAAGAAATACAGTTGATTGTAATTTCAATAATTTTTGGATTAATTGTTGATTCAAGCTTTTCATTATTAGGAATTGTTAAATACAATGGGACATTAGAATTTGCTCCTAATCTTGCTCCCTTGTGGATTGTTTGTATGTGGGCAGGGTTCACAGCTCAAATAAATCACGTTATGAAATTCTTAATCGGAAGATATCCTCTAATTTGTTTTTATGGTCTTCTTGCTCCTTTAGCATATTTAGCAGGCGAAGGTATTGGAGCTGCTGAAGTAACAAATACATATTTTTCTTATGGATTTATAAGCATAGCATGGGCAATTAGCTTATTATCGCTTTTTAAAATTTCAGAATACTTAATGAGTAAATAAGATGAGAAAAAAAATTTTCTTTTCTGCTCTCATTTTTTTTAGTTGCGCTTCAAAAAACCCTCTAAATCCTGAAAATATTATTGATATTAAAATACCCCTAGAATGGGAATTAAGTGTTTCTGAAAGTATAAATTTCAGTGAAAATTGGTGGAATAATTTTGATGACGATAATCTTAGTTTATATATGAATGAATTCATGGATGAAAATATAAATCTTGAAAAAGCAATGCTTAATACAAGAAAAGCCAAGCAAGCTTCAGTTATAGCAACAGGTAGCTTATTGCCTTCAATTTCTATAAGTAGTGGTGTCGTTGAATCAGAACAGAATACTGCTGGTATCCCCACAATATTTTCAACCTTATTAGGTCAATCATCAGATGAAGTAACTATATTTACTCAAGAAAATTATAACTTATCTCTTGGTACTCAATGGGAAATTGATTTATGGGGGAAACTTCGTCAAGGTAGAATTGCAACAAAACAACAATACTTATCAGCTAAACACTATGAAGAATTTCTTAAGCTCTCTCTTAGTGCTGAAGCAGCCAAACTCTACTTTTCAATTATTGAAGCAGAACAAGTATTAAACAATGCGTCAAAAAAACTTAAAAATGCTGAAACAATCTTTGAATTATATTCTTTGCGCTATAATAAAGGAAGTATTTCTATTCAAGCTTACCAGCAATCTGAAATTATTTTCAATGCTACTAAATCCGATTATAATAATAAACGTTTAGCGGTAAATATGCTTAAACGAGAAGCTAAGTTGCTTGTAAAAGATTATCCCTCAACTCAATTTTTAGTTAGTAGTAATTTCCCTAAAAAAATACCAAATATTCCAAATACTGTTCCAGCGGATATCGTTAAAAGAAGGCCTGATCTAATTGCTCAACAATATAATTTGCTTGCTACAAATGCTTTAGATAAGCAGGCTCTACTAACATTATTTCCAACATTTAATTTAACAGGAGGTTATGGAGGATCTTCAAATGACCTACAAGACTTAACTAATGAAGATTTTGCAGTTTGGAATAAAGGACTCAACGTTTTTATACCTGTTTTTAATGCTGGTAAACTTATAGCTAATAAAAAACTTGCAAAATCTAACAAAGAAATTGCTATGCTTGACTTTATAAATGCCTTATTAACTGCTTACAAAGAGGTTGAAAGTGGATTAGATTCAGATTTAACCTCAAACGAATCTCTAGATATCATAAATCAGAATATTTTATTATCTGAAAGTATTTATACAACTACACTTGAAGGATTTATAAAAGGATCTTCTACATTCGAGGATGCAATAAATGCAAATAACGCGCTTTATGATAATCTGGATTTGAAAGCAAGAATAGAAAAGATTCGCATAGAACAGAGAATCAATTTAATTTTAGCTCTTGGCGGAGGATTTAAATATAAAAAATGATTAAAAAATTAAAACCACTATTTATTTTATTAGGAGCAATGCTTTTGTCTTATATACTTTGGTTTTTAGGACAAGTTCAACCTGATCCCGTAGAAGAATCTCCTGCTCCTGATGTAATCGTTGAAATTTTGACACCGAAAGATTTTCAAGTAAAAATTATATCTAGCGGTACCACTACCCCTCTAACACAAACAATTCTCAATGCAGAAGTTGGTGGAGAAGTAATTTATCGTTCTAAAAAGTTTTCGGAGGGTTCTTCAGTTATTGAGGGTGAAATTCTTGCAAAAATTGATGATACAGATTTACAACTCCAATACAAAAATGCTTTATTACAATTAGCAAATGCAGAAGTGCAGTATTCTCTACAATTAGCTGAAGCTGAAGTTGCAAAAGAAGCCTGGGAAAAAATGGGCGATGGGATAGCTAGTGATTTGATGCTTAAAAAACCTCAACTGAAACAAGCTGAAGCATTGCTAGAAGTTGCTAAAGCGCAAGTTAGCTCTGCAGAAAAAAAATTAAATAAAACTGAAATTGTTGCTCCATATGCTGGAAGAATTCAAAATGTTAATATTGACTTAGGTACTACTATTATTCCTGGTCAACCTGTTGGCGCAATGTATACATCTAGTGAAATTGAAATTACATTAGCTATAAAAGATAATGATTTACAATTCTTAAGTATACCGATGGATGGAAGAAAACTAGATTCTAGTGAACAAGCATTGGTTGAAATAGAAAGTTTTTATAAAGGCAAAATTCAATCATGGCAAGGCAAGCTTGAACGAGTTGATGGAGTTATTGATCCCATAACAAGAATGATAAATCTAATCGCAGTTTTTGAAAATGATTTTATTGAGACAAATCAATCTAATCTTCCAATTGGTTTATTTGTAGAAGCAAAAATTGATGGGATAAAGCTAAATGATGTTTTTCAAATTCCTGTTACTGCTATTTCAGAAAATAATGTAGTATATATTGTTGATAGCAATAATGAATTAGAATTAAGGGAATTATCTATTTTAAAAAAATATAGTGACTTTGTAATTGTCAAAGAAGGTATCAGAGCAGGTGAAAGAATTGTGACATCTAAACTTTCTACGGCTTCTAATGGAATAAAAGTTAACCCAGTTTATAAATAAATGCGTGGTATAGTTACTTGGTTCGTTAATAATAGTGTTCCAGCAAACCTATTTATGTTTTTTCTAATAGTTGGAGGATTTTTTATATCTTACCCTTCAATTAAAGCTGAATTTTTCCCGACACCTGACCCTAAAGTTATAACTATTGTTGTACCTTATCCTGGAGCATCTGCATCGGAAGTTGAAGCTTCAATTTCTTCTAAAATTGAGGATAGGCTAGAAGGTGTTTCTGGAATTAAAAAAATAAGTTCAAATTCATTAGAAGGCAGAGGTGTTGTAGGTGTTAGAATTTTTGCAAGTGCAGATTTCGATAATACATTTGAAGAAATAAAAACTATTATTGATGGAATTACAACTTTCCCGGAGAATAGCGAAGAACCAATTGTCAAAAAACTAGAAATCACTGAAAAAGTATTAGATGTAGTAGTTCATGGTGATGTTGATGAAAATGTTTTATTGAGTGTGACAAAAAGCATTAATGAGGAAATAAAAAATCTTAGCGAAGTTTCATTCACTGAGATCTATGGTAATAGAAATAGAGAAATTTCAATTGAAATTTCTGAAAATAACCTTGAAAAATATAATCTAACATTTGATGAAATTGCCTTTGCTATCAATATGGGTTCAATAGATTTGCCTGGAGGTGTGATTTCAAGCACAAAAGGTGATTTATTAATTCGCACTGTTGGTCAATCATATAAAGGTAACGAATTTGAGAATATTGTAATTAGAACCAATGCTAACGGGAGTACTCTTCTTTTAAAAGATATCGCCATAATAAAGGATACATTTGAAGAAGTTGATAAATTTTTTAAATGGAATGGTACTAGTGCAATGTTTATAAGTGCAAATCTTGTTGGGAATCAAGATGTTTTGACCGCAGCAAATCAGCTGAGAAATTTTGTAAAAAATAAGAAAAATGATATGCCTGAAAATATTCAGATTGATTATTGGTATGATCAGGCAAGATTTTTAGAAGATAGAATTAATATTNTATATAAAAATTTTGCAATAGGNATGTGTTTGGTACTTATTCTATTGACNATGTTTTTAAGACCATCTGTTGCATTTTGGGTTGCNATGGGAATTCCAATTTCATTTGGCGGGGCATTATTATTACTACCAATGTTAGGGGTTACAATTAATGTATTATCAACATTTATGTTTATTGTGGTTCTTGGAATTGTAGTTGATGATGCGATTATTGTTGGTGAAAACGTTTTTAGGAGAAGAATAAAACTTAATGAGGATAACTTCACTTCAACAATAAAAGGTACAATGGAAGTTATGCTTCCTGTATTTTTTGGTATTCTAACTACAATAGTAGTTTTTGCGCCTATGCTTGATTTAGCTGGAGATACAGGCCCAATTTGGAGAACATTTCCTTTAACTGCTATACCAATTCTGGTATTTTCTTTAATTGAATCAACAACGATTTTGCCAGCCCACTTAAATCATGCTGGCGAATGGTTCCAATATAGATTTGTGAAGTTTGGGAAAATGCTAAGTATTCTAAGAAATTATTTTTCAGAAAAATTATATCAATTTATAGATAATAGGTGGCTTCCATTAGTTAAAAAATCTATTATAAATCGTTATCAAACTATTTCAATTTTTGTTGGAGTGCTTCTAGTTTCCTTTTCTTTGCTTGCTGGCGGTTGGGTGAAATGGCAATTTTTTCCTGTTTTAGAGGCTGAAGAAATTGCAATTGTTCTAGACCTTCCTGAAGGAACACCAATTAGTACTACCGAAAAAGTAACAAGAATGGTTGAAAGCGAAGCTCTTAAGCTTAAAAATGAATTAAATTCGGAAAACAATAAAAAAATTATCTCTCATGTTTTGACAACTGTTGGAGATCAATACTTTAGTGCTCAGGAAGCTGAAAATAGCCCAACAGGGCCTACAGTCCAAGCAAGCTCAACACCTCACTTAGGAGAAATAGTTATCATTTTAACACCAGCTGATAGTAGATGGGGCCTAACTGGAGCATATGATATTATTAATATTTTAAGAGATAGAATTGGTATTATACCTGGTGTTGAAAGATTGAACTTTAGTGCAAACATCTTTAGTGCTGGTAAACCAATTCATTTTGAATTTTCTGGTAATAACTTTGATGACTTGAATCGAGTCGTTAGTCAAACTAAATCTTTATTAAATAATTATGCTGGTATATATGATTTAACCGATTCAGATAAAATTGGTAAAAGTGAACTTCAAATTGAACTTTTACCAGCAGCAGAATCATATGGACTAACTACTGCAATGATTGCAAAACAAGTCAGGCAAGCCTTCTATGGTGAAGAAGTCCAAAGAATTCAACGTCAAGATGATGATATAAAAGTAATGCTCAAACTAACTAAAAGTGAACGAGATAATGCTAGGACGCTTGAAAATTTAAGAATTAGGACCAATACAGGTATTAAAATTCCATTGTATGCAGTTGCAAAAGTAAAAGAAATTCCTGGAAAATCAGCGATTCAAAGAATTGATGGAAAGAGAGTTGTTGAAATCACTTCGGATGTAGATATTAGTAAAAATACATCGACAATGATTTTATCTTCAATGCTTGGACCTGAAGGAGATCCTATCAAAGACTTTAAAAATATTTTAAATAAAGAGCCTAATGTATCTTTTGCTCTGGCTGGAGAAGCAGCTGAACAAGCTGAGCAACTTCAAGATATATTTGTAAAATTTGGTTTAGCAATTTTCACCATTTTTGTTTTGTTGGCTATTCCACTGAAATCATATTTTAAGCCATTAATTATTCTTTCAGCTATACCGTTTGGTATGGTAGGTGCTATCTTAGGACATCTAATGCTCTTTCAACCAATGTCTGTTTTATCAATTTTGGGAGTAGTCGCACTTTCAGGAGTTGTAGTTAATGACAGCTTATTATTAGTTGTATTTGTTAATCGAGCTAAAGAAAAAGGGGATAGTACTTTAAAAGCAGTAATTGATGCTGTTCGATCAAGATTTAGACCAGTAATATTGACATCTCTAACAACATTTTTAGGAATTGCTCCTTTACTATTTAATCAGTCAACACAGGTACTATTCCTTAAACCTATGGCAATTTCGTTAGGAATTGGGATTCTATTTGCTACATTTGTAATTTTACTTCTTGTGCCAGTATCTTATGTTGTAATTGACGACTTTATTAATTTGATATCAAGCAATAAAAAGAAACGAGCTTAAGCTTCAAACTGAGAATAATTATGATACCCAACTTTAGCTGGATCATCATAATCAATTTTAACAATCGCTTTTTTTAAAATTCTTTTAAGAATGATAAGTCTATCTTTTTCAGATTGACTTTTTAATAACATTTTTTTTGCACGTTTGTCTATATCAAGCATTGATGCTATTTCAAATGCAGCGTTAGGCATATTTATTTGAGAAATTTTTGCAGAAGCTCCCAGTTTCATCAGAACTTCATATAAAAATACATTGGTTTCTTGAAGTAAAGTTTCATCGATTGAATCATCTATGTCTTGCCAAGTTTTAACATATGCTTGCTTATAATCTTTTGAATAGTTATAACTTTTAACAATGAATCGTTCAACGCCAGTAACTAATATGTCATACTCTCCAGTATCNCCTTCTGCAGCAGTAATTTGAGTGATTTCAGCTGTACATCCTATTGAAAGGGTATCATTGTTTCTGGAATTAACGATACCGAATTTTTGGTTATGCTTTAAACAATATTCTATCATCTTTTTATATTTTGCTTCAAAGATATGTAGAGGTAGCTTTTCGCCAGGTAGTAAAACTAGAGGTAGTGGAAAAATTGGAATTTTATCATTCATAGTATTATCAAAATACATATTGTTTTATTAATTTTCACTATCAAAATTTTATATTTCAATTAAAAAGAGGTAAAATGAAAAGAGATATTTTAGATCATGTTGCAATTTGTACAGACAGTATTGAAAAATCTGTTATTTGGTATACTGAGAATTTTAAATGTGACATTTTATATCAGGATGAAACATGGGCAATGCTTGAATTCGAAAATGTAAAACTTGCGTTAGTATTGCCAGATCAACATCCATTTCATTTTGCTATTCTTAAAGATAATGTAGAAGATTATGGAGAACCTGTAACACACCGAGATGGTTCTGTATCTGTATATATAAAAGATAGATCGGGAAATAACATAGAAATTTTAAGGTATTAAAATGAAAAGAATTATCATCATGAACTGTATTACTATTTTGCTTATTGTAATCTTGTCATACATATCAACACCAAACAATCAAATCTTATCTAATCACCACCTGCTAGTTGGATTCAGTTCAGTCGTTGCATTTATGACGGTGTTATGGATCATTAGCTTAATTGTAAAAGACGCAAGCATTGTTGATATATTTTGGGGTCCAGCTTTTGTAGTTCTTGGTTCATCTTTAATAATATCAATGGATCAAATTTATTCCGAAAGATCATTGTTTATCCTTTTCTTAGTATCACTTTGGGCGATAAGACTTGCATCACATATTGGATTTAGAAATATTGGTCATGGCGAAGATTTTAGATATATAGAGTGGAGAAATGAAGGTGGAAAAAACTATTGGTTGTTGAGTTTTTTTAGAGTCTTTTTACTCCAAGGAGGCTTATGTACNTTGGTAGGAGTATCAATTTATTTTGGATACCTAAATGAAAAACCTTTATCATTTGTGGAAACTATGATTTCTTCGTCCATTTTTTTTGTTGGATTGGCATGGGAATCAATTAGTGATTTACAATTAAAAGCTTTTAAGAAAAATCCAGAAAATAAAGGTAAAATTTGTAAAAAAGGTTTGTGGAAATATTCAAGACATCCAAACTATTTTGGAGACCTTGTTGTTTGGATTAGTATTTTTACTTTTAGTATTTCGAGCGAAAATTTACTGCTCATTTCTGGCGCATTTTTAAGTCCATTGATTATGGGGTCAATTTTTTATTATATTACTGGCCCTATAATGGATCAAGCAATGATGCAAAGTAGGCCAGATTATAAAAAATATATGGAAAATAGTAATTCACT
>JGI26064J46334_1000028_pt1 | contig 28835 bp, 35 predicted proteins | sample MarorgKNORR_S2LV_FD_46334 | JGI IMG/M metagenome (IMG submission 46334) | reverse complement strand
AAGATATTTTTTCCCAATTCTTTAATCTTTTTAATAATGAAGAGTCAGGCGTGAATTGGGAATTGGCAAATCAAATTAATAATCACATAACAAAAGATGAGGAAAATATTCCTTTCGAACTCTCAAATAATGAAATAAATTATGAACAAATTTTTAGAGTAATTGAACTTAAATCGGAAGAAATAAACAAAAATGAACCTAGACCCAGAGAAATTACTTTTTTAACTCCAAAGGAATATGGCCANTGGTTTATTAAATCAATTAAACACTTTAATTTTGAAAATATTGACTCACCAGAATTATCTTTATTTGGAGGAATGGGGGGTAATAATATCAAATCATCTATTTTTGGAATGCAATTTGGTAATTTAGCTGGCCTACTAGGTAAATTTTCATGGGGTTTAAGCCAGTTTGGTCTAATACTCCCACAATCATCAACACTTGGGATAAACCAAAAAAACTTCAATACAAAAATTACGAGTTTCGAAGCAGATGAAAGTGACCTTACATTAGGATTGTTTGCAATCGAATATACCACATTATGTCTTGGTGTTTATACTGAACCATTTAAAAATATAATGAACACACTTACAAAAAGTTCAGAAGAGATGATTGAAAATCTAAAAGATCTTAATCTTGATATGAACCCTGAAACAATCAATAACCCTCAAGAGATGTTTACTAATATTTCTGGAGTAGAGGGTATTGATCCTAGTAAAGTATTTGAGAATATTGCTGCCCCATTAAGTTTTTATAGATCAGTCATAAAACAGAAATCTAAAGATCTAGATATTCTTCAAGATGAAAGCATCTTTGATTTATTGATGGATTTATCTTTTTCTAATTATGAAAGCCCAACTAAGGACATTGAAACAAAAATTTCTGAATTAGATAATTATTCTGATAATTTCTTAAATTATCTCGTTGATTCAAAGAGTACCTTCAGCTTAGAAAAAATTTTAAGTGATTCAGATTTAATTCCAACTATTGATGAATTGTATGACCCGATTAATTGGGCAACACGTACGTCAATGCCTCCTATATAATCAACATTATTAAAATATTTTAAAAAAGGAGAAAAAAATGAGCTTAAATATTGGTGATTCCATACCTGAATTTTCATTAATAAATTATGATAAAGAAAAATATGAATCTAAAGATTCTTTAGGAAGAAAAACAATGTTCGTTTTTATGCCTTTCCCTTTTAGCAGTGTTTGTGATGGAGAAATTTGTGAACTACGTGATAATTTGGATTCTTTTAAATCTGCAGAAACTGACACAGTTATGATTACAGTTGCTGCTCGTCCAACAAATGAAGCATGGGCAAAACATAATCAGATAGAGTTTCCAATTCTTGCAGATTTTTGGCCGCATGGTGAAGTTTCAAAAATGTTTGGATGTTTTAATGAAGGTGCTGGAATATCATTACGTTACACATACATAACTGACGAAAATAATGTTATTACTGAAATTATTAAAAGTGATGAGATTGGAGTAGAAAGAGATTTTCAGGCTTATAAAGAAAAATTTAGTATTTCTTAGCCAACTTCTCTGATATCACTGTCATGAATTCTTTGGCGTTTGATTCGTCTTCTTTCTCTTTCAGATAGACCACCCCATATACCAAACTTTTCTGAGTTTTCGATTGCAAATTCAAGACAATCTTCTTGTACAGAGCATGCCCTACAAATAGATTTAGCTTTTCTTGTAGAAGCTCCCCTTTCAGGAAAAAAAATGTCCGCGTCAGCTCCTTTACAATTTGCTTCTTCGGTCCAGGAAGGCATTCCGCCTATAAGTTCTTCGATTATTGATTTTTCCATACCACCCCTTTTATATTGAAAAACTAAATCACATAAGTGTAATTTATTATTGTAAAGTCGTAATGTCAAGAGGCTTATATCCTAAATAATTATATGTAATATTGCTTTTATAGGATAATTAATTAATGGCATATCAAAAAATTGTATCAACTGGTTCTGTTTACAAAGGAAAAACTGGAATGTGGCTATATGTTTTTCATAGGGTTACTGGAGTTGGGCTTTTTGGATATTTGCTTCTTCATATTATCTCAACTGCATTGATTCTTTTAGGACCAGAAATATATGAGGGTGCCGAAGCAGTATACAAAAATTTTTATTTTCGGGTTGCTGAAATTGGACTTATGGCTGCTGTTTTAGGGCATGCAATCAACGGGTTAAGAATAATTACAGTAGATTTATGGAGTAAAGGATCAGATTATCAAAAACAGCTTAATTTCGTTTCATTATTTATTTTCCTCGTAATTTTTATTCCAACAACATACAAAATGACTACTTCTTACTTTGACTTGTGTCTTGAAAAAAGTTCAAGTGGGACGACAGTTGTTGATTGTATTATAAGACCTATACCGGATTGGAAATAAAATAATGCAAACTACTAGAACAGATTGGGGAAGGCGTCAACCTCCTATTGGTGGATCAAGCTTTGAACTTCAAGCATGGTTTTTTATGAGAGTAAGTGGACTTGTATTAGTTTTTCTTGCAGTTTGGCACATGTTTATAATGCACGTCTTCAATGACACACTTAACTTAGATTATGAGTTTGTGGCTGCAAGGTGGGAAACTCCATACTGGAGAGCATTTGATTGGCTTCTTTTAGCACTAAGTTTATTGCATGGTACAAATGGTTTAAGAGTTGTAATTCATGACAATATTGCTGATAAAACAATAAAAAAGCTAGCTCATAGTGCATTGTATGGAACTTCTTTAATTTTCTTTATAATAGGAACTTATGCAATTGTTGCATTTGTAAGGCAAGTATGAAAGTAATTAAACATTCATTTGATGGAGTAATAGTCGGAGCAGGTGGCGCTGGTCTCAGAGCTGCTATTGAAGCAGCTCCACATATGAAACTTGCGGTAATAACAAAACTCTATCCAACAAGATCACATACCGGTGCTGCCCAAGGTGGCATGAGTGCTGCTCTCGCAAACGTAGAAGAAGATAATTGGAACTGGCACGCTTTTGACACAGTTAAAGGATCCGATTATCTTGCTGATCAACCTGCAGTTGATATTCTTTGTAAAGAAGCAATTGATGCTGTTATTGAATTAGAGCATTGGGGTCTTCCATTTAGCAGATTAGATAATGGGAAGATAGCACAAAGACGTTTTGGTGGACATACTGTCAAGGAAGGGACATCTCCAGCATTTAGAGCATGCTATGCAGCTGACAGAACAGGGCATATGATTCTTCAGACCCTTTATCAGAAGTGTGTCTCAATGGGAGTTACTTTTTTTGATGAATTCCAAGTTTTAGATATCAAAATCGAAGATGGTATTTGTCAAGGCGTAGTAGCTTATGAACTTGCAACAGGAGATATCCATATTTTTGAAACTAGGGCTGTTACTTTTGCAACTGGTGGTTTTGGGAAAATTTTTAAAGTTAGCTCTAATGCTCACTCTCTAACAGGGGATGGTCCAGGAATACTTTATCAAAAAGGTATACCTTTGGAAGATATGGAATTTTACCAATTCCATCCCACTGGTATTTATAGATTAGGAATACTGCTTTCAGAAGCTGCCAGAGGTGAGGGTGGAATTCTTAGAAATAAAGATGGAGAGAGATTTATGGAAAGATATGCCCCTTCAATTAAAGATCTAGCTCCTAGAGATATGGTATCTAGAGCGATTGCTACTGAAATAAGTGCAGGCAATGGTGCAGGTCCAGATAGTGATTATGTATATTTAGATTTAACTCATCTTGGAGCAGAGACAATAAAGAAAAAGCTTCCTGATATTACTGATTTTGTTAGAACTTACGTAAAAATAGAACCAATTGAAGAACCTATCCCAGTTCAACCTACCGCCCATTACGCAATGGGTGGAATTCCGACAGATGTAAATTCAAGAGTATTAAGTGATGAAAAAGGTACGGTACTCCCTGGGGTTTATGCAGCAGGGGAAGCTGCTTGTGTAAGTGTTCATGGAGCAAATAGGCTTGGAACAAATTCACTTTTAGACATAGTAGTTTTTGGTAAGAGAGCTGGCCAAAGTATGGTTGATTATGTAACACAGACAAAACCAAACCAACTCAGCGACAATGCTTCTAATGATCTAACAAAAAAGATTACAAATTTAATAGAAAAAGAACATACCAATGAATTCTCTGTAGCAAAGATAAGAAAAGATTTGCAAGATTCTATGGAAGAAAATGCAAAAATCTTTAGGACAAAAGAAACTTTAGAAAAGCAGACTGAAATTTTAGAGGAATTAAGAGAAAGATATGAAAATGTTACAATTTACGACAAAGGTAAAGTTCACAATTCAGAACTTGTAGAAGCAATAGAGTTAGATTATCTTCTAGATATGTCCGAAGCAACAGTATCAAGTGCACTCGCTAGAAACGAATCTAGAGGTGCTCATTCAAGGCAAGACTATCCAGATAGAGACGATACTAACTTTATGAAACATTCTTTTGCATTTAAAAATGAGAATTCAGCAAATCTTAAATATAGAGATGTGGAATTGGGCAAATACGAGCCAATGGAGCGAAAATACTAATGGATGTTTCAATAAAAATTTTACGTTATGATCCTGAGTCTGACAGAAAAGGGCACTGGGAAAATTATATTGTTGATGCTGAACCCGAAGAGAGAATTCTTGATTTACTTCACAAAATAAAATGGTTTGAAGATGGATCACTTTCTTTTAGAAAATCTTGTGCACATGGAGTATGCGGGTCTGATGCAATGGTTATCAATGGAGAAAACATGTTGGCATGCCAAGTTTTAGTAAAAGAAGTCGGAAATTCATTAAAAATCGAACCTATTCGTGGACTTCCCGTAGTAAAAGATTTGATTGTAGACATGGAACCATTTTTTGATAGTTACAAAAAGGTAATGCCTTATCTTATAAATGAAAAAGAACCTGGCGATAGAGAAAGGTTACAATCGCCCGAGGATAGGGATAGATTTGAAGACACAACAAAATGTATCTTATGTGCAGCATGTACAACTAGTTGTCCCGTTTTTTGGACTGCTGAATCGTATGTTGGACCTGCTGCAATTGTTAATGCTCACAGATTTGTATTTGATTCTAGAGATGAAGGTTCAAAGCAAAGACTTGAGATATTAAAAGATGTCAATGGTGCTTTTCGATGTAGAACTGCATTTAATTGTACATCAGCATGTCCAAGAGGAATTCAAGTTACAAAAGCAATTGAAGATATAAAAAGAGAAACACTTCTAAATAATTAATGTCTGATTTAAATAAAGATATTGACGAGGTATTAAAAAACTTAAAGCTAGCAAAAAAATCTTTAAGTAATGTTTATGAATCTAATAGACGAAAATGATGATGACTTCTTTATAAACTTAGATACCGGAGAAAAAGTTCAAAATCTCAAGCACGATAATTACGGTTTAATAATCAAAATGACAGTAGAAACATTTAACCAGTTAAAAAATAATGAAAAACATCCAGAAGATTTAATGTTTGAAGAAAAAATAAAAATTTCTGGTGACTTGAAGCTTCTACAAGAATAAGAAAAGACGGCTAAGCCGTCTTTTCAAATGATTAAAATTAATAATTAATTTAAACTATCTTTTAATCCTTTTGCAGCTTTAAAAGCTGGTGCATTTTTTGCAGCAATTTGGATTGTTTCTCCAGTTGCTGGATTTCTACCTTGTCTTGCAGCCCTGTATCTTGACTCAAACTGTCCAAAACCTGCGATNCTTACTTTATCNCCGTTCTTCATACCGTTTGTTATGCCATCAAAAACTGCTTCAACAGCTGCCTTTGCGTCTGATTGTGACAATCCTACTTCAGATGCCACTACGCTTGCCAATTGGTCTTTATTCATAGCTGTTTTGCCTTTCTTTAATATTTCTTACAATAATTATAGTTTTTTTAGAGGAAATTTCTTAAAAATACAATAAATATTGGGTTTTTTTATTAAAAGGCTGATTTTATTGATTTTTTATGTTATTAAGCTCTTCTACTTTACTTTTTACTGAATTTGATGCTTCTATTAAAGCATTCTTTTCATTTTCTAAAAGATCAAACTCGACGATTTCAGTAACCCCATCCTTGCCAAGTTTTGCTGGTACTCCAAGATAAACATCATTAATACCATACTGCCCTTCTAGCCAAGCACATACTGGAAAAATTTCATTTGAATTATTGATGATTGACCTCACCATGGTTGCTGCTGACGATGCTGGAGCAAAATAAGCACTTCCAGTTTTTAATAACCCAACAATCTCGGCACCACCATTTGATGTTTTTTCAACAAGATCATTAATATCTGAATCACTCAGAATATCAGTTAAGGGCTCACCTTTTACTGTGCACAAAGATGGAACAGGAACCATTGTCTCACCATGACTTCCTAAAGTTAGTGCATAGACATCAGATGTATCAACAGAAAGTTTTTCAGCAATGAAGTAGGCAAACCTTGAAGAATCTAATACTCCTGCTTGCCCAATTACTTTATTTTTTGGCAATCCAGAGACCTGTGAAGCAAGAGTTGTCATTTGATCTAAAGGATTAGTAACAACAATAATTGAAGGATTGTCAGAATATTTTAATATTTCCTGGGTTACGGTTTCCACAATTTTTGCATTTACTTCAAGTAAGTCCATACGTGACATTCCAGGTTTTCTAGGTAGACCAGCTGTTATTACAACAACATCACTTCCTGCTGTATCTTTATAATCATTTGTTCCAACAAGTTTGGTATTAAATTTTTCTACAAATCGTGACTGATTAATATCAAGAGCTAATCCTTGTGGCAATCCCTCTACTATGTCAGTCATAACAACTTCTTTAACAATGTCGTACTCAGCAATTCTTAATGCCGTCATTGAGCCATACTTACCAGCACCTATCACAGTGACTTTTTCCATTGCTACCTCTTATCTTTCTTCGAAGGTTTCATATTATTAATTAACGCATCAGCAAAACCAGACGAAGACAATGTTTTAGCATTACTCCNACCTCNTGCAAGGTCATAAGTAACTTTACCTTCAAGAATTGTNTTCTCCATCGTTTNAACAATTAAATCTGCTGCNGTATTCCAGCCCATATATCTGAACATCATAACTCCAGATAAAATTAAAGAACCTGGATTTGTTTTATCTTGGCCTGCATATTTTGGGGCTGTACCATGTGTAGCTTCAAAAACTGCTTTTCCGTTCTCATAATTAATATTTCCACCTGGACTAATACCGATACCCCCAATTTGTGCAGCCAAAGCGTCAGAAGCATAATCACCATTCAAATTAGTTGTTGCAATAACATCAAACATTTGTGGTTTTATAAGTATTTGTTGAAGAAATGCATCCGCAATAACATCCTGGACCAAAATTTTATCACCAGGTTCACCTTTACATTCCTCCCAAGATACTGCAACATCTGAGAACTCAGATTTAACTAAATCATACCCCCATTTTCTAAATGCACCTTCGGTATATTTCATAATGTTACCTTTATGTACTATCGCAACATTCTTTTTGTTGTTCTCTACTGCATAATTTAAGGAAGCTCTTATGAGCCTTTCTGATGCAGTTTGGGATATAGGCTTAATACCAATTCCACTATCTGTTCTTATTTCCCATCCAAATTCTTCTTTTAAAAATTTATTGAGCTTTTCAACATCACCCGTTGAATTTTCTAATTCTTTTCCAGCGTATACATCTTCTGTATTTTCTCTAAACAAAGTGATATCAACGTCTTGAGGATTTTTTGTTGGAGTTTGTATTCCTTTGAAGTATTTAATTGGACGAAGACAAACGTATAAATCTAATTCTTGTCTTATGGCTACATTGATCGATCTAATCCCTTCTCCTACAGGAGTTGTTAAAGGACCCTTGATGCCAACACCAAACTCATTGAATGTTTCAAGTGTTTTATCAGGAAGCCATTCATTTGTATTATCAAAAGCTTTTTGACCGGCTAAAACTTCTATCCAATCAATCTTTCTATCGTTTTTGTATGCTTTTTCTACTGCTGCATCGAAAACTTTTTTTGATGCTGGCCATATATCAATTCCAATTCCATCACCCTCAATAAATGGAACTGTAGGGCTGTCTGTATCAAAAGACTCTCTGGTAGCTTCAATAGCATTTATTAAATCTATTCTCTTAAGATTTTCAACCACTTATTGCTTCTTTCATTGCTTCTCCAATTTCAGTTGGCGTTTTAACTACTGTTGCTCCAGCAGATGTTAACTCTTGAATTTTTACTTTTGCAGTTCCTTTATTTCCTGATACGATTGCTCCAGCATGACCCATTTTCTTACCGGGTGGAGCAGTTACTCCAGCTATGTAAGATACTACAGGTTTTGAAATATTTTTCTTTATATATTCTGCAGCTTCTTCTTCAGCAGTTCCCCCAATTTCCCCAATCATTACAATTCCATTTGTATCATCATCTTTTTCAAATTTTTCGATCACATCTATAAATGACATTCCTGGAACAGGATCTCCACCTATGCCGATACAGGTTGACTGACCAATATTAAGTTTGGTAAGTTCATGAACAGCTTGATAAGTTAAAGTTCCTGATCTGGAAACCACTCCAATATTGCCAGGAAGTGTAATTTCATGTGGCATTATTCCTACATTTGCTTTTCCAGGAGATATTAAACCAGGGCAGTTTGGTCCAAGCAATAAGGAATCGGTTTCTTTTTTTAAAATATCATACATTTCTGCCTCATCTTTTGCTGGAATACCTTCGGTTATGCATACAATTAATTTACAACCTCCAAAAGCAGCTTCTAAGACTGCTTCTTTTGCAAAAGAAGGTGGTACAAAAGTTAATGCTACATCTGCATTTGTTTCTGAAACAGCATCTTTAATCGTATCAAAAATTGGTATTCCTTCTACATTCTCTCCACCTTTTCCAGGCCTAGTTCCTGCTACTACATTTGTTCCGTAAGCTTTATTCCTAAGTGCATGAAATTGGCCCTCCCTTCCTGTGAGGCCCTGTACAACTACTCTAGAGTTCTCATCTATAAGGATGGACATTTAAGCTCCTCTTTCAACTGCTAATCTTGCCGCAGAATCCATTGATTCTTCGATAAAAATTTTCTCATTTGGATTATTTTTAAGAATTTCTAAACCTTCAGATGAATTTGTACCATCTAATCTGATTACAATTGGCCAGACAAGATCTTTCCCTTTTGTTGCTTCTACGATACCTTCAGCTACAAGATCACACCTTGTAATTCCTCCAAAAATATTGATTAACACTGACTTTACATTTTTATCAGCTTCAAGGACTTCTAAAGCTGCACTTACTGTTTCAGCTTTTGCACCACCACCAATATCTAAAAAGTTTGCAGCATTTCCACCATTTTCAGCAACAACATCGAGAGTCGACATAACTAAGCCAGCACCATTTCCAATTATTCCTACTGATCCATCAAGTTTTATAAAATTTAGACCTTTTTCTTTTGCATTTTTTTCTGATTCTGGAATTGGGATTTCTTTTTCAAAATCTTCAAAATATGAATGTTTATACTTTGCATTCATGTCTAGTGCTACTTTTGAATCAAGTGCCATAACGCCGGCATCGGTAATAGCTAATGGATTTACTTCAACAAGGTCACAATCTCCTTTGACAAACATTAAAAATAGATTTTGTATTATATCAGTAATACTTTTTGTATATTCTTGATTTAATTTTGCTTTACCAATAATTTCATGAATAATATCTTCAGTAAGCTCTTCAGATGCTCCTATGTGGTGCTTTATCAAATCATCAGGATTATCTTCAGCAACTTTTTCAATGTCCATTCCCCCTTTGGAGCTCAACATGATTAGATATTTTTTTTCTGATCTGTCTAAAGTAAATGAAATATAATACTCTTCCAAAATTTTTGAAGCCTCTTCAAGTAGTAAAATTTCTACAATATGCCCCTTAATATCCATCCCCATTATTTCATCTGAATATTTAATAAGCTCTTCATGATTGTTAGCTATCTTTATGCCACCAGCTTTTCCTCGTCCTCCAACTTGAACTTGTGCCTTTACAACTATTGGATAACTTAGTTCTACTGATTCTTGAATTTCTATTAGATTTTTTACTAGCTTTGAATTTGGATGTTTGATATCAAATTCTTTATATAACAATTTGCCTTGATATTCAAATAAGTCCATTACTCCCCCACGAAATTATATGATAACACTTCCAATATTAAAGATATCACTCAAATTCTATTGGTGCCCATTCAATATCTAAATGTTTAATGCCGTGTTCATCACCAAAATTTACAGTAATCTCATTTCCATTTACTTCTTCCACGATTCCAGTTCCGTATTTTTTATGTATTACTTTTTTTCCAATGCTTTCAACAGTCTTGTTAATATCTTCATGGGATTCTTTATTAACATTTAATTGTTTATAAAAGGGTTTTGCTTCATCTAAGAATCTGCTTGGTAAGTAGTAATTCGTTCCACCCCACATTGTTCTTGTATTTGAATATGTTAAATATAGTTTTTGCTCAGCTCTTGTCATTCCAACATAGCAAAGTCTTCTTTCTTCTTGTATCTCAAAATCGGTTTCAGATCTTTGACTTGGAAATATATTTTCTTCCATCCCTGTCATGAACACTGCAGGAAATTCTAACCCTTTTGCATTGTGAAGCGTCATCAGTAAAATTTTATCTTCTTGGTTAACATCATCAGATTCAGTAAACAAGGCAATCGATTCTAAATAGTCTCTCAAAACGGTAAATGGATCCTCGATATCTTCTTCATAAAGATTCTCAAATTCAAATGCAGAAGTTAATAGTTCATCTAAGTTTTCAAGTCTCATTTGTGAATCCAGCGTACCCTCTTTTATTAATTCGTCTTTATATCCAGTAAGCTCAAGCGTCTTTGTTATTGTTTTTGAAGGGCCTTGCAAAGCAAAAGATTTTAGTTCATTAATAATATCAGTAAAGTTTGTGATCTGTTTTTTTACCCTTTCAGATAAATTAGAAATTTGGTCTAAATTTTCAATCGATTTTGAAATTGATAAATTGTTCTCATTTGCAAAATCTCTTAATTTTTGAAGTGTAGATTCTCCTATCCCTCTTTTAGGAACATTTAAAACTCTTTCAAATGAAACTGTGTCATCCGGGTTAATTAGATAATTTAAGTAAGATAAAATATCTTTAATTTCTTTCCTGTCATAAAACCTTACGTTACCTACAACTTTGTAATTTAAACTTAGTTTCCTTAACTCTTCTTCGAATAATCTAGATTGATTATTTGTCCTATAAAAAATTGCAATCTCATTAAATTCATCATTATCTAATTTCTTTTTTATCTCTTCAGCTATCCATCTTGATTCATCTCTTTCAGAATTAAATTCAAGCATATTCACATCTAATCCTTCTTCATTTTCAGTCCATAATTTTTTATCTTTTTTTCGTGGGTTGTTTGATATAACTGAGTTTGCAATATCTAAAATTTTTTGTGAAGATCGGTAATTTTTTTCTAATGATATAACTTTCGCATTTTTAAAATCTTTTTCAAATTCTTCAATATTTCTAATATCTGCACCTCTAAATGCATAAATACTCTGATCAGAATCACCCACAACACAAATATTTTTATGTTTTGATGACAATAGTTCTATTAAACGATACTGGACCATGTTTGTATCTTGATATTCATCTATCATGATGAATTGAAATTTTGTAGACCAATAATCTAATGATTTATCACTTGTTTCAAGTAGTTCAACTGCTTTAAGGAGGAGATCATCAAAATCCATCGAATTCGCAAGCATTAATTTTTTTTGATAAGCAGAATAAACTTCTGCAACTTTTACATCAAAAAATGACTGTGCAAATTCAACAGCTTCTCCTGGTAGGATTCTTTGATTTTTTAAAGCTGAAATATTTGCTTGTATTCTCTTTGGTGCATATTGTTTTGTGTCTATATCTGAATCTTTCATACAGTTTCTAATTAATTTTGTTGAATCACTTTGGTCATATATTGTGAAGTTATTATTAAAACCAATAAGGTGCCCATGTATTCTTAACATTTTGACGCATAGGCTATGAAATGTAGAAATCCATTTTGGAGAAAGTTCAAGATTTAACAAATGACTTATTCTGTCTTTCATTTCATTTGCTGCTTTATTTGTAAAAGTAATTGCTAATACATTTTCAAAATTGATCCCATATGTTTTTATTAAATGAGCATATCTATATGTTAAAACCCTTGTCTTGCCCGATCCTGCACCAGCTATTATTAATAAGGGTCCATAGATATTTTCAATTGCTTCTTTTTGTTCATCATTAAGTAAGGTCAACCATTCTTCAGGTATTGGTTTTAATTCATTCATAAAAGAAGAAACTAAATTCCTAAAGCTGAGTTAATTTCATCCATTGTTTTTTTTGCAGAATCTTTAACTTCCTCAAGATTATTCTTAATTAATGATGCTATGTCACCATTACTCATTGAGTTATATTTTTCTCTAATTGGTTCCAAGTAGCTTACAACGCTTTCGCCAACTTCAATTTTAAATTCTCCATACTTTAGATTTTCAAATTTATTCTCTACTTCATCATGGGATAAATCATTAAGAGAAGAGTAAATGTCAATTAAATTACTGATGCCTTTTTTACTATCAGCATCAAATTTAATTACATCATCAGAATCAGTAACTGATGATTTAAATTTTTTAATAATTTCATCTTTAGAATCATCAAAATATATCGTTCCATTTAAGTCATCATTACTTTTAGACATTTTATTTTCAGGATGGCGCAAGGACATTAATCTTGCTCCNACTTTTCCTGTTTTTCTTTCTGGCAACGGAAATANTTCTCCATACGTATTATTAAATCTCTCAACTATGTTTCTTGTAAGCTCAAGATGTTGAGTNTGATCATCTCCNACAGGAACTTCGTTAGCTTTATGGATTAAAATATCGGCTGCCATCAAAATTGGATAAGTTAGGATTCCAGCATGGTTNCCTAATTGATCTGCTTTTTCTTTAAATTGAGTCATCCTTTGTAACTCCCCAATTTGGCAAAAATTTGATAATATCCAAGAGAGTTGCACATGTTCTGAAACATTACTTTGAATATAAATATTCGAATTTTTTAAATTAATTCCAGAAGCAACAAGAACTTTTATAGTTTCAAATATATTTTCTTCCATTGTTTCAGGATCTGGATGTGTAGTCAACGAATGAAGATCTACAACACAAAAATAATTTTTATTTTCTTCATTAGATAATTCAACCCAATTATTGATCGCACCTAGTAAATTACCAAGATGAACTTTTCCAGTAGGTTGAATTCCTGAAAAAACTGTTTTCATATGTGCTATTCTAATAAACTAAATCAAAATGGAGTAATTTTATAAAATCCTATTCACCAATGTCTCCATATGCAGGATTAAGAAATATTCTTCTTATTGGATCTCTTTTTGGTTTTCATGGCTTATTGAATAGAAGCTTATTAATAGACAATGTGAATGAAATATTTATTGTTACAGCAAGAATAACGATTGTTGCTTTCTTGTTAGGGATTTATTGTGCAAAAGACTTTATAAAAGAAATCAATATATCTTTTTTTCTTAAAGGAAGTTTGACTGGAATTCTTGCAATTTTTATTCCCGGATGGACATTTATTTACGCTTTAAAACACATTTCTTCTGGATTACAAAGTATTTTTATATCTACAATTCCTTTATTCACTGTTTTTTGGGTATTTTTATTTTTTAAGGAAGAAAAAATAACAAAATTAAAAATAATATCTGTCTTGGTTGGATTATTAGGATTAGTCTTGCTTTTTCTTTCAGGATCAACAGGACTATCTAATGAAGGTAATCTACTTACTGGCGGGATATTAGCATTAATTGGTGTCCAAGGATTAGCACTTAGCAACATAACCAATAAAAAACATTCTCAATATATACCGGCCAAAACTTATTTATTTACACAGTGGCTCGTCGGAGGATTCATATCCATAATTTTATTTTTTATTCTAGGTGGAGAATTTGAAGTACTAGATTCCTTTGAACTATTTCGACTTATTGGCTTAGTTTTTATCGACATTTTTAACTACTCGTTATTTTTTTATACAATAAAAAGATTGTCAGCAACATTTACTACTTTAGTTGACTATGTAGTGCCAACAGTGGGAATAGCGGTGGGGTATCTGTTTTTAGATGAAATTGTAAACAATATTTTTTATGTAACTCTCATGCTTATTTTTATTTCACTTTACCTAGCAGTAAAAGATGAGACTGAAAGTCTAACCTAAATTTAAATTCAATAAATTTCTTGTCATATGCGCTGTTGCGCCCCAAAGAATCTGATCATCAAACTTAAAAATCCAATCATTGTCATAGTTACCCCTAAATTCCCAATTATTCAAATTATCTAAATCTGATATATTTAATAAGTAAAAATCTTGAACTTCATCTTTGTTAATTTTTGTAGGTTTATCAAAACTTTCACAAACAATTGGGAAAACTTTAAATTTATATTCAACAGTATCTACAGGATCTAGTACTCCAAAAGGACGAATTGTTGATGGATTTAAGAAGAGTTCCTCTTGAACCTCTCTTAAGGCGGTGGTAACTATGTCACTATCAGATTCTTCTTTTTTTCCGCCTGGGAAAGCAATATCTCCTTTGTGAGTTGGTAAATTGTCAGATCTTTTTATATACAAAATTTCTTTTTTACTGTTTATGAGGATTGCAACTGATGCATAATCTTCATCATAAATTGGGAAAGGTTTTTCTAAATGTTTAAAATTCAAATTTAACTATCTGATTTTTCTGCAACAAAATCAATTTCAATTCCTATAGGATTTAACACTTCCCATGCATTAAATTTTGTAGGAGCATCAAAACCAAACCATGTTGTATCTACTTCTGTGATTCCTGAAATGTAAATCTGATCATCTTGCATGTATGCAGTTATAGAAAAAGGAATGCTGACTTCAATATTCCTTATTGTTAAAATTCCAACTACTGTTTCATCAATTTTTGAGTCAAAATTGTTATTTGGAAGAACTATTTCATCAATCTTATATATTGCACTTGGAAATAACTTAGATTCGAGCCAATTATTCTTTATTGCGCCATCTCTAATAGAGCTTCCACTTTTTAATGTTGAAAGATCGACAGAAATTAGTAAATTCTTAATATACAAACAAGAATCAGCCTGTTCACATTCATTTAGCGAAAGTTCAAAACCACCGTTTATCTGATTTGTTGAACCCTTAACTATCTCGAAATTAGTATTTAAGAAGTCTTTTGGAGCAAGATAGCTTGCTGTACTTTTTTCCTTATTAATTACAAAAAGATTATCTTGAAATTTATCCATTTGTTCTATTTCAATTGTTGTAGTTGTTTCACCAACTATTGCTGTTTCATCTTCTTCTGAAATTTGTGTTGTGCTTGTTTCAATATTTTCTGATTCAAAATCAGTTAAAGTAGCTTCCTGTTGTGAGCAAGATGCGAAAAGTAAAATTACAATTGCAAGCTTTGAATATTGTTTCATGCATTATATTTTAACTTCTTATAAATGTTAGATTAAATTATGCAGTTGGGAGTTAGAAAGTATTTTCAGGCAATTATTGGCATTACATTAATTGGTGTTGGTGTAGCTTTTAACTATCTAGCAAATTTAGGTTTAGGTCCTTGGGGGGTATTCCACGATGGCATTTCAAAAACTATTGGAATAACATATGGGCAAGCAGGAATATTAACATCTTTATTAACTCTTTTATTATGGATTCCTTTAAAACAGAAGCCTGGAATAGCAACGATATTTGATGCTTTTTGGATAGGACTTACAGCAGATTACATTATTAATTTAATGAGTTTTGCTAACTCACTATTTTTTCAATATTTGAGCCTATCAATCGGAATAACACTTATCGGACTAGGTACAGCCATATATGTTGGTGGTGATCTTGGCGCTGGGCCAAGAGATGGAGTTATGGTTGGACTCGAAGAAAAAGGGTTAAAAATAGGAACAGCTAGAACGTTGATTGAAGCTGTTGCGTTTACCTGTGGATTTTTTCTTGGAGGTAAGATTGGTATAGCTTCTGTAATTATTGTTTTCTCAGTAGGAAGAGTTGTACAATTTTTTATTCCTTATTTTGATTTAAGAAAAAAATAATAAATACTCATTTCTATTATTCAAGATTATAAAATACCAATATGGCACCTATAAATTTTCGAACAAAATTAAAAACTTTTATCTTGTTTCCAACATTTTTAATTTTATTTGGAATATTAATTTTATTTATTATAGCTACAGTAGCTATCCCAAATGGCAAGCAACTTGCAACAAAATTATATAAATTGTTTGGCTGGATGGGATTAAAAATGGTTGGAATTAATTTAACGGTATCTGGCCTAGAAAAAATAGATAAAAATAAAAGTTATGTTGTTGTAGGAAATCATCCTTCTACCCTAGACATATTCACACATATCTATGGATTGCCAATATCAATTAGATTTTTAACAAAATCTGAACTCTTTAGAATTCCAATTTTTAGTAGAGTGCTAAAAATTCTTGGTTTACCCAGAATAGATCGTGATAGTACTTCATTAGATCTAAATAAAATAAATGATTCAATTCAATCTGTGATTAATGACGGTAACTCGATAATGGTATTCCCAGAGGGAAAAAGAAGTAATCAAAAAAAGTTATTACCTTTTAAAAAGGGGGCTGCACATATTGCTAAAGATTTCAACCTTCCAATTCTTCCTATAGTAAGTCACAATGCTCATAATTTAATGATTAAAGGTAAAGTTTGGTTTATACCAGGAGATATTCATTTAGATGTTTTAGATCCAGTAGAATCTAACGATGATTTAGATATTGATAAAGTAACAGAATTATTGTTTGAAAGAATTGACCAAGCTTTAACTGTTGATAAATGAATTTATAAAGGTGTGGTANCTTGTACTTAANTTCTTNTTTGAATCAAAATCATCAACCTTATTTTCNTCATTAAAAAGATAAAATTCATCAAAAACATCAAGTCCATAGTTTTTAAGTTGTTCTTTGAGTAAGATAAATGAACTTTTTGCATTATTTCCTTTTCCATCAACTGATGAAACAACTGCAACTGTTTTATTTTTAAATAATTCGTTATAGGAATATTTATCAAAACTTAATGAAAGCCAATCTAATATGTTTTTTAAATGTGAAACATAACCACCATTGAATACCGGACTAAAAAGTATGATTTTGGAACTATTAATTAAATCGTTTCTTACATCGATTACATAATCAGGTTGTTTATCATTGTAATCTTTTAAAAAGGGAACACCNTCATAGAAATTATCGTAGAGTGAACAATCAATTTTTAATTCATTAACTAAAAAGTCATCAGTAATTTTTGCTATTTTATTATTTTTTGACTCAACGCGTGTTCCAGCTGACAATAATAATATTTTTGACATAGATTAATTATGTTATAAGATACTTTTTATATGGAAACTAATGTTGAAAAATTTGCCAATTTAGATATAAGAGTTGGCGAAATTTTATCAGCGGAAGTTTTTGAAGAAGCCAAAAAACCTGCTTATATTTTAAAAATTGACTTTGGTAAACATATTGGAATAAAAAAAACAAGTGCTCAGATTACTAATTATGACACCAGTGAATTAATCGGTTTCAAATGTATAGGAATAGTAAATTTAGGTGATAAGCAAATTGGTCCAATTATTAGTCAATGTTTAATACTTGGTTCTACAGATTCTAATGGCGATGTATTGTTGCTAAAACCAAGTGAAGGTTCAATGATAGGTGACAAAGTATCTTAGGAAATTATTGAGTTAAACTTCTCAATATTAAAATTACCAACCCGTTTGTATATTTTTTCACCAGTTGAATCAACTAATACATATGTTGGGGTGTACTTTAAATTATATTTTTGTGTAATTTCTAGATAATCTTTCTTAGAAGCATTCACTGAGACAATTGGTATCTCGGGATTTAATTTTTTGAATTCATTAACTATGAATTTTGATGCAGTACAACCTAGTCAGTAATCGGAATAGAATTCTATTATTGTGTAATCAGAATTTGCAAAATTGTGATCATCTAAGACAAGGCTTCTTTTTGAATTAAAAATATACAATGCAAAAAAAGTTCCTAAAACAAAGAAACTTAATATATAGAGTACGATTGATGGTTCAAAAGCAATAAAAAATATAGCTAGTCCAAATATCCATCCCAGTGGTAAATAAATTAGGCTGTATCTATTTATGAACTTTAAAAGTATTTTTTTCATGTAATAACAATCTTTTCACAAATTATACTTTAACTATGGATCTGATTAGCAAACTAAAAAAAAATGGTAACAGAATAACTGAATCAAGAAGCACAATTTGCAATATATTAGAGGAATCAGGACACGAACACTTCACTGCAGAGGATTTATATAATTTAGCTTTAAAAAAGGTAAAAGATATAGATTTAGCAACTGTTTACAGAACATTGGACATACTTGAGTCATTAGATATTATTGAACACTCTCATCAGCAACATGGTTCCGGGATTTATTATCTAAAAAAATATGAAAAAAATACTCACATTGTTTGCAAAATTTGCAATGCCATTGAAGATATTTCAGTGAAAGTTATGGAATCGGTTGAAAAAATTATTGAAAAAAACTCAATGTATAAATTGACCGATAATCATTTTGTCTACACAGGTATATGCAAGAATTGTAAATAATTATTTTTATTGCAAACCTTTTGCATTAAAATAATATCATGTATCCCACAAGTCATGAACACCACTTATCTCTACACAAAAATTCCCAATTAAATGATGTAAAACCTCAACATAAAGTTCTAGGATGTTTTCTTATTGTCTTATCAGTTGCATTTTCAAATGTTCAAAATATCTTTCAGATTTTATCTCACATCGTGATCGTTATGTATATTTTATACCTTTCAAAAATTCCTTTAAAAACATATTTAAAGAGACTGACTCTTGATATTCCTTTCATTTTGTTTGCATTATTTTTACCTTTTTTAAGTAGTGAGAACAATGACAAAGTTTTTGAAGTTTTTTCTTTAAACATTTACCAGACTGGATTAAATGATATGTTAACTATATTATTTAAAGCAACTCTTGGTCTAACTATTGGAATAGTCCTTACTGCTGTAACTTCAAGTATGGAAATCATTTATGGTCTTCAGAAGTTGAAAGTTCCAAATATTTTAATTGCAATAATGTCATTCACAATTAGATATATTGACGTCTTTATAGATGAGTTTAAAAGAGTAAGAATTTCAATGAAGTCGAGGGGATACTTAGAAAAAGGTTTAAAATCCCTAATCCCTATTGCTTTTGCATCTGGAGCTATGCTAATCCGTGGTTATGAAAGAGGTGAAAGAGTCTATTTGTCAATGATCTCAAGAGGTTTTCAAGGAACAATAGAGTTTAAATCTCGAAGTTATAAAACATCATATAAATTTAGTTTATGTGTTGTATCTTCTTTAGTGATACTTGGTATAGATAAATTATTATGAAAAATTATTTATCTGTAAAAAATTTAAGCTATTCATATCCTGATGGACACTTGGCTCTAAAAAAAATAAGCTTTGATTTGGCAGAAAAAGAATCATTAGCAATATTAGGTCCAAATGGTGCTGGAAAAACTACATTAATTCTTCATCTGAACGGAATACTTGGAACTTTAAATTCGGAAATAAGTGTAGATCAACTCGACTACATTGAAGATAACATTGGCAAGATTAGAAAAACAGTCGGAATTGTTTTTCAGGATCCAGATGACCAATTATTTATGCCAACAGTAATTGAAGATGTAATGTTTGGACCTAAAAATTTTGGATTTACCGATGAAGAATCAGAAAGATTAGCACTTGATGCACTTGATAAAGTTAATATGAGTGACTATTTAGATCGACCTCCTCATCATTTAAGTTATGGACAAAAAAGAAAAGTTGCAATTGCAAGTGTTTTAGCATCAAAGCCAAAACTTCTGGTGTTAGATGAACCTGGTTCAAATCTGGATCCATCTTCTCGTAGGGAATTAATTGATATTCTTAATAATTTAGACGTATCTAAAATTCTCGTGACTCATGACCTTCCAATGGCATTAGAAATTTGCAAAAGAAGTATCGTTTTAAATGAAGGTGAAGTTACTCGAGATGATCAAACGATCAATATTTTAAATGATGAAAATTTTATGAAGGAAAATCGCTTAGAGCTTCCCTTTGGTTTTGCATTTCATCATTTTGGTGAAGAGTAAGAATTATCTTTTACAAAAGAAACAATTTTCTTTCTTGCATCATAAGCTTCTTGGATTGGAAAAAATTGCCAAGCATGCCAAAGATCATCCCAGATTTGTAATTCGTGCTCGATTTTTTTATTTTTGAGTTTGTTTGAAAACTCAATTGCGTCATTATACAAAAGCTCACTTGAACAAACCTGAATTAATGTGTGTGGAAAATTATCAATATCAGCAAAAACTGGAGAAAGAATTGGATTATTTGGTTCATAATCGCCTGAATAATGCTCACCAACCCAATGAACTCCATCAATAGCAAGTAGTATATCTTTATTTCTTAAATATTTTCTGTCTCTTTTCTTGTCAGACAGGTCTAGCCATGGAGACATTAGGACTAATTTATCTGGAGAAATTGTAAATGTATCATCAACTAAAATACCCGTTGCAAGCCCCCCTCCAGCAGACTCACCCATCCATATTGACTGTTTGTTTCCCTCTATTCCAGTAATAAAATTTACTACTTTTTTTGCATCATCATGAGCTGCAGGAAAGTTGAACTCTGGTGTCAATTTATATTCAAAAAAATAAAAAGGCATCTCTAAATCATTTGTAAATTGGGAAACGATGTTTTTATGAGAAGTTACACTGCCCGTATAGTAACCTCCTCCATGAAAATAAATACCGTAAACGTCATCTTTGGCATTTTTTGGAGTAAATTTATAAATTTCTAATTCCGAATTTTCAATTTTTTCAAAATCAACATTTTGATTATATTCAATTAGCCTTGAGCCGGAGTAATCATAGCCAACTCTTGATGTTCTGGCAAAATCTATTCGATCTTGAAAAGTAAATTGACTCTTTGGTTTATTTAGTAATATCCTGTCCCTTAATTTTCTTAATGGAAGAACTGTTTTATATAATTTTGTTCTAAATTGAACAGGTAGCCTTGGAATGTAATCAAGGGTAAATATTTCAAGAATTTTAATTAATAAATTAATCACATATTAAGTATACAATTTTTCAAGAATGAATAAATACCTATAATGGTTTCTATGAAAAAAGTAAAAGGTTCGATTGCCATTCTCGGCTCAGGTGAGACTAGCCCAAATCTAGTTTCAGTACACAGAAAGTTACTTAATAGATTAAGTGAAGACGTGTCTGCTTCATTAATTGATACGCCTTTTGGATTTCAAGAAAATGCTGATCAGCTTGTTGAAAAATTAATTGAATTTTATGATGTAAGTTTAAATACAGATATCAAACTTGCTAGTTATAGAACTAAAAAAGATTTTAAATCTGTTGAGTATTTTGAATTTACAAAAATCATCCAGGGTTCAAATTTTATTTTTTCAGGACCGGGAAGTCCAAGTTATGCCTCAAAAAATTGGATAGACACAGATGTACCAGAAATTTTTAAAGAAAAGCTTATAAATGGAAGTAGCCTTGTATTTGCAAGTGCAGCTGCATCAACTCTTGGAATAAGAACTATTCCAGTTTATGAAATTTACAAGGTAGGAATTGATCCTTATTGGGAAAATGGAATAAATTTACTTGAGGTCTTTGATATAGATTGTGTTGTAGTTCCTCACTTTAACAATAAAGAAGGGGGCAATCACGATACTAGTATTAGTTACCTTGGACAAAATAGGATGAAAATATTACAGGAAATTAATCCAACGAATATTTTAGGAATTGATGAACATACTGCGTTAATAATTGACGGAGAAGAAGACTCTTTCGAAGTAGAAGGTTTAGGGGAAGTAACTGTCATTAACAAAAATGTCACAAAGAAATTCAAAATTGGAGATAAGTACAATTTAGATGAGCTTAAAGAGCTCTTAAAAAATGATGCCTCCCTTGAAAAAGTAAAAAACGAACCTGACTTGTCGTTAAATGAAGACGCTGAAGATGCTTTGAAAAAAGAAATTGCTGATTTACGAATAGAGATTGATAAAAATAAGAAAAATTCTGAAAATGTGAATAAATTAATAGATAAATTAATAGAGTATAGATTAACACTTCGGTCCTTACAAAAATATGAAGAATCAGATGTAGTTAGAGATATATTGACAGATTCAAATATTGAAATTGAAGATAATAAAGAATCTTCAAGTTGGAAATTTAAAGATTAATTGATCCGTATTTTCCTAATATTTTAAATTCTTTTGCAACTTGACCTAAATTATCTTTTAGAAGCTGATCGATTTTTGTATCAGAGTTTTGATAATCGACATAGAACTTATATTCCCATGGGGATCCAAGAATTGGTCTTGATTCTAACTTAGTCAAATTCAATTTAAGTACATCAAAGACCGTAAGAGCTTTCAACAAAGAACCTGGCTCGTCTTGTGCTACAGAATCGCTGAACGAAGGTTTTTATCTTCTTTAATCGGTGGTGGCGTCTTTCCAGTTAGAAAAAATCTTGTGTAATTTTCTTCATGATTTGAAATATTTTTTTCAATTATTGTAAATCTTTCATCATTATCAAAATGCTCTCCTGCAATCGCTCCAATCTCTTCTGATTTAGTGTTAAGTAGACTTAAAACACCTCCTGCAGTATCAAATACTGGTTGTAATTCTACGTCTAGTTTATTTAAATATTTACTACATTGCTGTAAGGCTTGTGGGTGAGAAATTATCTTTTTCAAATTTTGTTTTTGTGTCCCTGCTAATCCAATTAGAGCATGATTAATTTTCTTTTTAACTTCTAAAAATATTTCAAGTTCGTATTCAATTAAACTTTCATAAGCCTCGATTACAGTTCCAACGAGAGAGTTTTCAATTGGCAAAAGTCCAAAACCATCATTTGAAGCATTTATAGAGACATCTTGAAAAGTTTTACAAGAAATTAATTCTGAATCTGGGAACATTTCAAGTAAAACCGATTCCGAATAAGAACCTTCTGAACCTTGATAATATATTTTTTTATTTTTCATTTAAATAATCTATACCCATCTTATATCCATTAACCCCATGACCTATAAATGATTTCTCGCAAATGTCATTAATTAAATTAGTTTTTCTAAACGATTCACGTTCTTTTATGTCACTTATGTGAACTTCAATGATAGGAACTGAAAGAAGTAACAAAGAATCTCTCAATGAAACACTTGTATGGGTGTAGGCACCAGGATTTACGATGACTCCATCAATTTTCTCATTAATTATTTTTTGTATGTAATCACAGATTTCGCCCTCATGATTTGATTGAAAAAAAACCAGATCATTAGTTTTTTTTGCATGTTCTTCAAGTTCACTAACTAACTCTTGATAAGTNNTNGTGCCATATTTTGATATTTCTCTCTTACCTAAAAAGTTCAAATTTGGACCATTAATGATGACTATTTTACGCATTGGTTAAAACCTCTAATANGTCGTTAATNGAAAAGTCAATTAANACTGGCTCTTGAATATTTTTAATAAGAACAAATTTAACAACATCACTTGTCACTTTTTTATCGTTTGAAATTATCTCTTTTAACTCTGATTGATTGCTATTGAAACTGTATTCCGTTTTCATTGANTGTTTGTTTAAAAATGACTTAAATTCATCTNTGATTNAACTATTAAGATTAAATTTACTCTCCGATATTTCAAACCCTTTTAANATTCCAATTGCAACGGCTTGTCCGTGAGAAATAGAATAATTTGAGTCCTTTTCGATCAGATGGCCGATTGTATGGCCNAAATTTAAAAACATTCTTTCATTACTTTCACGTAANTCATTTTTTAAAATGTTGTACTTTACTTGAATACTTTTTTTAATTATTTCTTCTAGATTGTTGAGTTTATCTTGGTATATCATTTCAATAATTTCTTTGTCACCTAAAAAGCCTGCCTTTAATGATTCAATAATTCCATTATTCATTTCAATTTCTGATAAAGAATCTAAAAACTCTGTACAAATAAATATTTTTTCTGGAATGAAGAATGTACCAATTTGGTTTTTGCCAAATTCATTATTGAACCCTGTTTTTCCTCCATGTGCTGCATCAACCATACCAAGGAATGTTGAAGGAACCAACGATAAATTTGCCCCTCTTTTAAAGGTGCTCGTAGCAAAACCTACTAGGTCACTCAACACGCCTCCACCTATCCCAATTATTTTTGAACTTCTATCAAGCGACTCTGAAAACATTATTTTCCAAATTTTTTGAATTGTATTTAAATCTTTAGTGGATTCATTAATTTCTATTTCAAAAATCTTAAATTTTGGATCTAGATTAATAATTGAAGACAACTTTGAATCAATAAATATTACATGCTTCTCCTGATTGATAAAATTTTTTAGTTGACTATCAAGATCATCAAATTTATTTGAATAATGTATTTCAGATAACTTCATTTTTTAACCAACTATTTTTAATTATGATTTCAGCAATATTTTTAATTTTTTTATCTGAAATTTCTAAAATATGATTTGATTGATTGTATAAATCTTCTCTTGATTGAAATAGTTTATAAATTTTTTCTTTTCCTTCTTTTACTAAAGGTCTTTCAGTATTTTGGATCTGATTCCATAAATTTTCAAAAGTATCTTTCAGATAAAAAGTAAATCCGTTATTTTTAAGCTCATCAAATATATTTTTTATTTCTAAAGATCCTCCTCCAAGAGCAACTACAGAATCATTTTTGGGTAACATTTGGAATGTTTCTAATTCGATTTGCCGAAAATATTTTTCGCCTTTTGATTCGAATATTTTACTTATACTTCCATGTTTCTTTTCTATATTTTCATCTAGATCAAAAGTATTACTTTGAATCTTTTGTCTTATTTTTTTCAATACAGATGTTTTTCCGCAACCCATAAATCCAACGAGGTAAATATTATTATGTTTCATATTTCATGTTCCAGGTTTTATTATCTAGATCAAACTCATCTAAATGCAGCTTTGAAATGTTTTCAAAGTTTTTTGTTATTTCTTTTTTGCTATCTCCCCCAGTTTTTATTAGTAAATTCTTAAGAATTTCTAATGCCATTGCGCTCTCAAATATGGGGACAGCTCTCGGGACGGCACAGGTATCAGATCGTTCATATACTGTCTCTGTTTCATTTTTAGTTGATAAATTAATACTTTTGATCGGAGTCAAAGTTGTGCTGATCGGTTTTAAGTAAGCTTTTACAACTATATCCTCCCCATTTGTCATCCCTCCTTCAAAACCTCCTAAATTATTTGATTCTTTTTTAATGTTTTCCTGGTCAAGGAAATACTGATCTTGAACCTCAGTTCCATAATTTTTAGATACTTCTATCCCATTACCAATTTCTACTGCTTTTACACTTTGTATAGACATAAAAATTCGCGCCATATTTGCATCTAATTTTCTATCCCAATGAACGAAACTACCCAGTGTTGGAGGTACGCCTGTTGCAATTGTGGTAATAGAACCTCCAAGAGTATCCTTCTTTTTTCTTGCAAGTTTTATTTCATTTTCCATTTCTTTGGAAATTTTGTCATCTGGACACGACACTGAAGATTCTGTAACTTTATTTTGCAGATTTTTAATGCCATCTGTTCCTTTATATAAATACTCCAGTGATCCAATTCCTGAAACATATCCACAAATATGTATGTCAAAATTTTCAAGTATTTGTGCAGCTATTGCTCCAATTGCACATCTCATTGCAGTTTCCCTAGCACTTGATCTTTCAAGAATTAGGCGAATATCCTTTGCATCATACTTTGCAGTTCCAACTAGGTCAGCATGACCAGGTCTAGGAACTACATATGGATCAATATCTTTATCTTTCCAATTTTTCCAATCGTTGTTCTTTATTTTTAATGTAATTGGTCCACCAGTTGTGAGATTATTAATTATCCCCGAAGAAATCTCTACCTGATCGGATTCAATATTCATTCTTCCACCAGACCCCAAACTTTTTTGTCTGCGTTGAAGGAAACTGTCTATGTATTCTTTTGTAACAAGAAAACCTGAAGGTAATCCCTCAATTATCCCCGTTAGCTCTGGCCCATGACTCTCGCCTGAAGTTAAAAATCTAATCATTTTTGTTCACCAATAATTTGTATAACTCATCATATATATCTAATACTTGTAAGTTAAGGTTTGTCCATATGTTAAATGATAAGATTGCCTGACATATGAGCATTCCAATACCATTGTATGAATTCACAGAATCAACTAATGGTTTAAAAAAATTACCAGTATTTCCATATCCTATATTCAAAAATAAATCTAGGTTAGTAAATTTGTTTACATCTAAGTCCAGAGAAAGGTTATTCAAATGTGACATACCAATAGGAGTTGTATTGATAAGAAAATTTATCTCCGATCCGATATCTTCTGCCTCATTATAAGAGAAATAGTATCCTCAGTCACATTTCTGCTAGCAATATGTGTACTCGATGAATTACTTGATAATGCATACCTAATTGCTTTTGAGCTTCCACCACTACCTAAAATAAGTATATTTTTATCTTTCCAATCATAATCTATTTTTTTTAAGAAAAATAAGAAGCCTTCATAGTCAGTGTTATAGTATTCAATACTTTCACCACTAGATTTAACAGTATTAATTGCTCCTATTGATTGTGCATGTTCATCTACGATTGAATTTATATTTAATCCTAAAATATTTTCTTTATGTGGGATTGTGATATTGTATCCGTCTAGTCTCTTATTAAGATCGTGAATATTTTTCTCATCTATGTTCTCAATTTTTAATAATTCATAATTACCTTCAAGCTGAGTAATATCAAATAAAGATTTGTGAATAAAGGGAGAGTATGTCTTTTCAAGGGGCCAACCTAAAACACCAAAATTATTCATTGATCTCAGCTCCTAATTCTTTTAAATCCTGAAAAAAAGAAGGATATGAATCTTTAATGCATTCTCTATTATCAGGGATTATTTTTTTTCCAAGAGCTATATTGGCAATTATTGCTGTCATTGCAATTCTGTGATCATCAAAAGTTTTAATAAAACCATCTTGGAGATCTTGAATGCCTGTAATCTCAAATCCATCATCATAAACTTCAATTTTCCCGCCTAATTCAAGAATAAAATTTTTCATAACATCTAACCTGTCTGATTCTTTGACTTTCAGTTCTTCTGCTCCAACAAGTTTTGTAATACCAATTGCTTGGGATGCTAAAAAAGTGAAAATTGGAATTTCATCAATAAAATCGGCCACTTCCTCTTTTGTCACAGTCGTACCATTTAGAGTTGATTTTTTTACCTTAATATCTCCAATTACTTCATTATTTTCTTCACTAATGTTCACAATTTCAATATTTGCACCCATCCTTTTTAAAATCTTTACAAACCCAAGTCTCCTTTCGTTAATTAACATATTTTCAAGTATTATTTCTTTTCCTTTGAGCACGCCAAGTGCAATTAGGAATGCTCCTGACGATATATCACCAGGTATTGAAATGTTTAAAGGTTTAAGATTATTTGTTGGAGATACAGTAATGGTGTTACCAAGTCTAAGTATGTTTGCACCCATCGCAATTAACATTCTTTCCGTATGATCTCTTGTGGCAACTGTTTCTTCAATTAACGTTGGTTCACTATGGTACAAAGAGGCAATAATTAATGCGCTTTTAACCTGAGCACTAGGAACAAGAGTATTTTGAAAATTAAATGAATATTCTGATGATTTAAAATTAATCGGAAGAAAAGAATTCTTTATATTAATTGAAGCTCCGTTTTGAACTAACAAATCTGTAATTCTGTTCATTGGTCTTTTATTCAACTGGGGGCTTCCTATTAATGTTGATGAAAAATTTTGTTTAGATAATAGACCAATTAACAATCTTGCAGTGGTTCCTGAATTCATGGCATTAAGATCTTTTTTTGGTTCTTTCAGGCCGTTGAGCCCTTTACCAGTTATGGAAACTGTATCATTTAACTTGATATCGATACCCATTTGCTCAATTATCTTTAAGGTAGCCTTTGTGTCTTCACTCATTAATAAATTTTGTATATTTGAAGTTCCGTCAGCTAACGCAGCAAATATTATTGCTCTATGAGAAATAGACTTATCTCCAATGAGAGCAACATTACCAGACAATAATCTGCTAAATAATTTTAATTTTAACTTAATGGTCGTTCTCCAAATTTATCTGACAATGCTCTTCTCCATTCCACTGACGAAGTGAGATAGTCAATTAACTCATTTTTTTCTTGTAAAGACATCAACGATGATATTTCTTCGATTAGTGCGATAAGAAAATTATTTATATTTTTTGAGTTTGAGTTGTACATGTCTATTATCATCTCTGGGTTTGTCCTTGTAAGCCTTGTTGCCCCATCAAACCCTCCAGCTGCTAATCCCATTATTTCTTCAATTTCATAATCCTTCTTAGCAATACCCACAAGTGCAGAACTTATCAAGTGAGGTAAATGGCTCGTAATCGATAATATCTCATCATGCTTTTTTCTATCAATCCATACTTCTTTACAATCTAAAATATTTATAAACGCTGATGCAATTTCTCTTGCTTTATCATCAGTTGAATTAGTTTCGCAAAGAAGAAACGTTGCATTTTTGTACATTTCTGGATGTGGCTCCCAATTTGTATTATCAGCCAATCCACACATCGGGTGTCCCCCAATTGCAGGAATATTTGAATTGTCCATTAAATCACAAAT
>JGI26064J46334_1000025_pt1 | contig 29376 bp, 30 predicted proteins | sample MarorgKNORR_S2LV_FD_46334 | JGI IMG/M metagenome (IMG submission 46334) | reverse complement strand
GCTGGATCAAGCTTTCGCTCATTGTCCAATATTCCCTACTGCTGCCTTCCGTAGAAGTCCGGGCCGTGTCTCAGTCCCGATGTGGCTGGTCATCCTCTCAAACCAGCTAAAGATCGTNGCCTTGGTAAGCCATTACCTTACCAACAAGCTAATCTTGCATAGGCTCATCCGATGGTGAGAGCCGAAGCCCTCTTTACTCCGTAGAGATTATGCGGTATTAATTCGAGTTTCCTCGAGCTGTCCCCCGCCATTGGGTAGATTCCTATGTATTACTCACCCGTCCGCCACTTTACTCACATCCGAAGATGCTTTCTCGTTCGACTTGCATGTATGAGGCTTGCCGCCAGCGTTCAATCTGAGCCATGATCAAACTCTTCAAATAAACTGTTATCCATCTAAAAAGATGGAAATTTTTGTTTCACTTTTGACAGTGAAATTTTTTTGGGCACTCACACGAGTGACTAAATTGTTCTCAATTAGATCGACCCCATCTTTGTGGGGAATGACAAAGTATAGACCTTTCGGAAAAAAAAGAAAGGGTTTTTTCAATTAATTTTTGACTATTAAAACCAGGCTATAGTTAAGTTACGAAAAGGGTTTGCATTATCTCGTCTCCAAGAAAAAAAATGGTCTTTTTCTAGGTATGAACAAGGTGAAAAATTATTGATTATTTCAATACCATATTGATGCAATTCATTCACAGTATATTCTCTTAAATTCATATAATTTTTACCGTCAAAATTGTCTAAAAAAGGTTCAATATCTTTATTACTCTCTCTGAATGCTTCAATGAAATCATCTTTAACCTCGAAATAATCCTTGCTAATGTGAGGCCCGATGTATGCATACGTAAATGGATGAGAGGAATTTCCTTCAATTGCTTTTGAGATTATGTCGTTTTTTAAGCCCTTCCAGCCACAGTGCAAACCACTCATTACACTTTTACTCTCATCCCATAGCAATAAAGGAATACAATCCGCTGTCTTTATTGCAAAGGCTGCCTTACATTCTGAAGACAGAAAGCCATCACACTCATTATTTCCTAAAACATCAATGCCAAATATATTTGTACTATGTGTTTGATTAAACTCTTGAAAAGATAAGACGCCAAAATATTTTCTTAGCAATTCTTTTTTACTTAAAACACTTTCCTCGCAAAAATTTTTTTCGCCTTTTAAGGAAATAATAATATTTGGGCTTTGTGATACTTCTAAAAAATTAAAACCTTCTATTTCAATGACATTCATTTTTCAAGTTTTGTGCAAGTTTCAGCAAAATCAAAAGGAACTTCTGATTCAAAATTAAATTCTTTATCCAAATAAGTAAATGATAAATTATACGAGTGTAATGCTTGCCTATTGAGATCAGTTACTGCTTTTAGTTCTGTTGGGTCTGCATTTTTCCATATTTTAATATTGTTGTAAGATTTATCTCCTACAATTGGATGCCCAATATGCTTAAGATGAACTCTAATTTGATGTGTCCTTCCTGTTTCTAGCTCAATATCTAATAAACTGAAATTCTTGTATCGATCTTTAATTTTAAAGTGAGTTAAAGCGCTTCTTCCGCCCTCCTTGACGCAGAAAAGCAACCTATTCTTAGGATGCCTTCCAATTGGCAAATTGATGGTTTTTCCGGATATGGGATCACCATGCACTAGAGCATAATAATTTCTTTTAATTTTTTTGTTTTGAATTAAGTCAGTAAGGATAGTATGAGATTGNATGCTTTTCGCTANCAACATAAGGCCACTAGTATCCTTATCGAGCCTATGCACTAAACCATATCTTGGNAATTCTCTCTGCTTTGGCCTTAAATAGAGCATTCCATTTATTAATGTAGAATCTTTTTGTCCAGCTCCAGGATGNACTGTTAGCCCAGCNTGTTTATCTATCACAAANAAATCATCATTTTCAAAAACAATATTTAAAGGNATGTNTTGAGCTTCATCNTCCCCTTCAGGTTCTATTTCAAAAGATATATCTATTACATCGTTAATTTTTAAAATNTGATTTCTTTTTACTTGCTGGTCATTTACAAGAACCTGTCCTTTCAGAATTAATTGTTGAACTATTCCTCTAGAAATTGAATCTAAGTTTTTGGCTAAGAAAATATCAACACGGTTATTTGAATTCTCTTCGTCAACTTGAAATCTTTTTGATATCATTGGGTTTTAGTTTAATGCATATAAATAATTTTCATGAAAAATAAGTTTTTTATTCTAGCAATATCAGTAATGATTCTGATGAGTTGCGCAAGCACAGAAAGCGATGAAGCTGAGCCAGCAGAAGTAATTCTATATAGAATGGCACAAGACAGAATGAATGCTCAAAATTTTATGGGAGCAGTTGAGTCATTAGCACGTATTGAAAGATTCTATCCTTTTGGTGTCTACGCAGAACAAGCTAGAGCAGATTTAATCTACGCACATTATATGACGGGAGATTATGATCAAGCATACGCAGCTTCTGAAAAGTTCATAAGGCTATATCCAAGAAATACAAACATTGATTATGCTTATTTCATGAAGGGCATGACTGGTTATTATGCTGATGATGGTTTGCTTGGCAATTTGTTCTCATTAAGTCTAGCAAAAAGAGATACATCCGGTGCAATGCAGTCCTATGCTGATTTAACAGAATTCTTAATTAGATATCCTGAAAGCGAATATATTGATTCAGCTAGAGAAAGATTAATATTTCTTAGAAACCTAATTGCAAGTAGTGAGCTAGATGGGGCCGATTACTATATGAAAAGAGGTGCTTATCTTGCAGCACTGAATAGAGCAAATTATGTGCTCAAAAATATCCCTAACTCAACTGAAACTGAAAGAGCCCTTGATATTATGAGAAGATCATTTATTGAATTGGGCTATGAAGAATACGCTGAAAAAATTTCAAGCGTAGAAGTCATAAACTAAAATGAACTTTCTTATTTTTGGGGTTTTAATCCCGGTATTTTACTTTCTGCTTCGTTTTTTTATAAAAAAATTAGTAATGAATTTCATCCAAAATGCAAAAAGAAATTCTAATGTTAAAAATATGTCTAGATGCGAGAAATGCGATACTTTTATTCATGAAGATGAAATTATTATTAGAGATGGTAAAAAGATCTGTAATAAACCTAGCTGTAATAAATAATGCCTAATATAAAAATTGTATCTGGGAAATTGGGTGGAAGAATAATAAAGACCATTAGTAATACAAACTTAAAACCTACACCGTCTAGAATAAAGGAACAAATATTTTCTTGGTTAAGGCCTCTAAATGCAGACTGTAAATGCCTTGATTTGTTTGCAGGCTCAGGCTCTTTGGGTATTGAAGCCTTATCTAACGGAGTTAAAAGTGTTGTTTTCATAGAACAGAACCAGGAACTTTATAATTCTCTGTATAAGAACTGTAAAGAATTAGGAATTTTAAAAGAGGTTAGACTTTACAAACAAAGTGCTGAAAATTATATAAGAAGAACAAAAGATGAAAGTTTTGATCTTATATTCTTAGATCCTCCTTACAACAAAGATTACATAAATAAACTTTTGTTAAAAATAATTAATAATTTTTCTAGAAAAGGCACTCTGATCTATATTGAAGAGTCTAATTTTGATTTTTCAAATTTTAATGATTCACTTACTCTTTTAAAGGAAACAACTTCTGGAAAATCGTATGGAAGATTATTTGAGGTATTGAAATGAAGATAGCAACAAGGTCATCAAAGCTTGCTTTAGCTCAGGTTCAATTACTTTTAAATTCTTTAGAGGATCAGAATCTTGATTATGAGATTAAAAAACTCGTTACTGAGGGCGATAAAAAAAGTGCCAATGGACAGAACTTATTTGATAAAGCTCATTTTGTTGAAGACATTGAAGATAGCTTAATCTCAAAAGATGCTGATGTAGCTGTACACTCACTCAAAGATATGTCTTCTAAAGACAGGGATGGTCTAGAAATTTATGCTGCTATTGCTCATTCCGTTAGGAATGATGTTTTAATTTACCGAGATGGGGTGAATTTAAGCAATCTTGAGAATCTTCACATTGGCACATCTAGTCTGCGCAGGAAAAGGCAATGTAAATTCTTCTTAGGAAATGAAAACTGTTCTGAAGTAAGAGGAAATATTGATACGAGACTAGGAAAATTACATAAAGGTGATTACGATGCAATCATCCTAGCTAGAGCTGGTATAGAAAGATTACAATTCAATGAAAATTACATAGATCTTGATTTCCTTCCTGCTATTGGCCAAGGTGTGATTGCCATTCAATGTCGTTCCAATGATGAAAAAACAAAAGCTATACTCTCTAAGATAAGAGATGAGAGGCTTCACCAATGTATAGAAATTGAGAGATATATTGTCAGGAGGTTAAATGCCTCTTGCAGTTCTGCTTTATCAGTGGAAGCTAACCTATCCAACAATCGTTTTAATGTAGATCTAGAAATTTATGGAAGTGAAGCATTCATAAGTAAATCTACATCATCAGAAATAAACAATCAGAAAGAAGCACTGAATAAATTTATTGATGAGATTATTTCCGAAGGAGGTCTAGAATTACTCAATGAAAATAATTGATACCAGGCCAATAAAAAATTTAGACCAAACTAACGAGATATTAAATGTACCTTTATATGACATAAAGCTCCTTGATCAAGTAATTAACATTGGCAAATATAAAAATATTATCTTTCAAAGCCCTCTTGCAGTAAGGAGCTTTAAATATACCAAGGAGTTAGACAATAAAAGAGTTATTTCAATGGGTCCTGGCACAAGTAAAGAGCTAAAAAAATTTGGCTACATTGCCGAACAACCAAATGATGAATTTAATTCAAAGGGAGTAATAGGCCTGTTATTGAAAGGTGATATTTCAGGAAATACCTTGGTGGTAAAGGGTGAAGGGGGACTATCAGAAATTGCAGACTACCTAAATTCTGCAAATTTCATAACAGATGAAATTAATGTTTATGTCAGAGAGCCTTTTGAAAACTATATAGATTTAAAAGATAAATTTTTAGATTGTGATGCTGTAATTTTTACAAGCTCACTATCAGTAGATCTATATTTTAGGAATTTATGCCGAAAGGATGAGAAGGTTCTTTATTTGCCAATATCAGAAAGAATAGAAATTGCGATTAATTCATATGGGCATAAAGCAAAAGTAATAAATTATTTCGCTGAAAACTTAATGGATGAGATTAAAACTACTTAGCTTTAGTTTTTGTCATTGATGCAAAAAACTCTTCATTTGTCTTAGTATTTTTGAGTTTGGAAATTAGGAACTCAGTTGCAGCAACTTCCTCTTGCTCACTTAGAACTTTACGCAACATATGGACTCTTGTGAGCTCATCTTTTTCAACTAACAAATCTTCTCTTCTTGTTCCAGATCGCATGATGTTGATAGCAGGGAAGACTCTTCGTTCTGCTATCTTTCTTTCTAGATGAACTTCCATATTACCAGTTCCTTTGAACTCCTCATAAATGACATCATCCATTTTAGAACCTGTCTCAACTAAGGCTGTTGCGATAATTGTAAGGCTGCCACCTTCTTCTATATTTCTAGCTGCACCATAGAATCTTTTTGGTCGCTCTAGTGCATTAGAATCAACACCTCCAGAGAGAATCTTGCCACTTGCTGGTTGAACAGTATTATATGCTCTACCTAAACGAGTAATAGAATCTAATAAAATTACTACATCTTTTTTGTGCTCAACCAACCTTTTTGCTTTTTCAATAACCAAATCTGCTACTTGGACATGACGTTGAGGTGATTCATCAAATGTACTTGCAACTACTTCTGCATCTACTGTTCTTTGCATGTCAGTAACCTCTTCAGGTCTTTCATCTATAAGCAAAACAATCACATGTGATTCAGGATTATTTTTGGTAATTGATTGAGCAAGGTTTTGAAGTAATAAAGTTTTACCAGCTTTTGGTGGAGAAACTATCAGACCTCTTTGCCCCTTACCAATTGGAGCGACAAGATCAATTATTCTTGCAGAAATATCTTCAGAACTACCTGAGCCTGTTTCCAATCTAAAACGATCATCTGGAAATAATGGCGTTAGATTTTCAAATGCGATTTTTTCTTGTGTTTTAGAAGGCTCATTATCATTAATTGATTCAACTTGCACCAAAGCAAAATATCTTTCCTGCTCTCTTGGTGGTCTTATATTTCCAACAACAAAATCTCCTGTTCTTAGATTGAATTTTCTTATTTGACTTGGAGATACATAGACATCATCAGGTCCTGCTAAATACGAACCCCAAGGCGATCGTAAAAACCCAAACCCATCTGGAAGTGTTTCTAAAATGCCGCCGCCAAGCAATTCTTTACCGTCTTTTGAAATTGTTTTGAGGATATTAAAAATAATATCTGCCTTCTTCTGTCGAGAGACATGCTTTAACCCATGTTCTTCTGCAATTTTAAGAAGTTCTTTTGTAGTTTTTTGTTTTAATTCTAATGCGTTCATATAAAAAAAATTGAAATTTGGTGGGAATGAATTATCCGAATACCAATAATAATGTATTTGTACGAGATTTAGAAGTTTCTTGTAACTAAATCTTCTAGTTCCTCTAGGCCAACAGCTCCAATTAAGCTATCAACCATTTCCCCATTTTTAAAAATCATCAATGAAGGAATACTCCTAACATTGTACTGCAGTGCAAGTTCTCTATTTGAGTCAACATCTACTTTGCAAACAGAAAGGTTCTCAGAATATTTTTCAGCTAACTCTTCAAGAGTTGGTGCAATTTGTTTGCAAGGCCCGCACCATTCTGCCCAAAAATCTACTAAAACAAGTTTTGATTGTTCAAGCACCTCTGTTGAAAATGTTTCTTTGTTAACTGATATCGTCATAATTTTCTGCAACCCACTTAGCGTAATATGTAATCACTGAAGTAGAGCCTGCTCTGAAAAGACTTATTAAAGTCTCAGGGATTACATTATGTTTAAATATTTTTTTGTCAATACCTAGTTGCAACATTGAGTACTCTCCACTAACTTGATAAGCAAATACAGGAGCATCAACATTTGATGATATTTCTCTTATCACATCTAAATAAGGCATGCCTGGTTTTACCATCAAAATATCAGCTCCTTCATTTAAATCTAATCTCGCTTCTTTTAATGCCTCTGCCAAATTTCTTTTATCCATTTGATATGAATCTTTTGAAATACCCTGCACTTGTTTCGAGCCAACTGCATCTCTAAATGGTCCATAAAAATTTGAAGCATACTTTGCAGAATAACTCAGTATTATGGTGTCCTTTAGGTTTTCTGTTTCTAAGTTCTTTCGTATTGCTCCAACTCTACCATCCATCATGTCTGAAGGTGCGATAATATCTGAACCAGCATGAGCAAGATTTACTGACATTTTTTCTAGAGCTTTTAGTGTTGCATCATTANCAACATCGCCATCAACAATAATACCGTCATGTCCTGTGACCGTATAAGGGTCTAAAGCCACNTCAGTAATGATTACTAATTCCGGAAATTTTGATTTTAGCTGTGTAACTAGATTACACATGAAATTTTCTGGGTTTAACGCTTCAGTTCCATCAGCATCCTTCAGTTTCTCCGAAATATTTGGAAACAAAGCAATTGTATTTATNTTAAGATTTAATAACTCTTCAATTTCATNAAAAAGTGTTTCTCTAGAGTGTATGTATTGTCCAGGCATAGCTTCTATTGCTTGTTTTTGTGAATTAGAGTCAGACACAAATAAAGGCTGTATAAGCTTAGACCTAAATAGTTTAGTTTCAGAGACTAAATTCCTTATAGTTTTGTTCTTTCTAAGCCTTCTGGGCCTGACTTTTGGAAAAAGATTGTTTAACATAATTGCTTATAGGGCATTAATTATAGCCTACTTAATAATTTTCAATTAATTACTGCNATTATTTCATTAGAAATATCTAAAATATGAATTTTATAATGTATTTAAAATGTAGTTATATTCATTGAAAAAGTATCTAAATTCGTTTAAAGTCACAAAAATGAAAATATTAGTAATAAATGGCGTTAACTTAAATATGCTTGGGAAAAGAGAAACTGAACTATACGGTTCTGAGACTTTATCTGATCTTCAAGCTAAACTTGAAGGCCTTAATTATGATGTAGACTTAGAATTCTTCCAAAGTAATTCTGAAGAAGAAATCATAAATAAAATACATTCTCATAAAGACGAGAAGTATCACTATGGAATCTTTAACTTCGGCGCACATACTCATACTAATATTTCTATCAGAGATGCGATTCTTTCTGTAAATCTGCCTTTTTATGAAGTGCATATTTCTAATGTCTTTGCTCGAGAGGATTTTAGGCATACATCATTTTTTAGTGATATTGCTAAGGGGTGTGTAGTAGGTTTTGGTTTTGATGGATATGAATTTGCACTTACAAAAATTATGAGAGGCGAAAATGGATCTTAGAAAAATAAAAAAATTAATTGAAATGCTTCAAGAATCTGATCTTAATGAAATTGAAGTTAAAGAAGGTGAGGAAAGTGTAAGAATCAATAGAAAAAAGGATAATGTTGTTCATACTTCGACTGCATCTGCTCCTNTTTACACTGGAGCTACTCAAAACAATACTCAATCTGNTAATGAATTAGAATCTGATGAGGATTCAAGCAATTTAAGCAAGATTACTTCGCCAATGGTTGGAACTTTTTATAGAAAACCATCGCCTGATGCAGAACCTTTCGTTGAAGTTGGCCAAATGATTAAGAAAGGCGATACAGTCTGCATAATTGAAGCAATGAAAATGATGAATCAAGTTAAATCACAATTTGAAGGCAAAATAATATCAATTAATGTTGGTGACGGTGAGCCAGTAGAATTTGATCAAGAGTTAATATCCATTGAAGAATCCTAAAAAAATCTTAATTGCTAACAGAGGTGTTATTGCAATTAGGGCGCTCAGAGCTGCAAAAGAACTTGGTTATCAAGTTGCCTCTGTATATTCAACTATTGATAAAGATCAAAAACACCTAAAACTCTCAGATGAAGCTATTTGTATAGGTCCTGCTGAAGCAAAAGATAGCTACCTAAATGAAGCTGCTATTATTTCAGCTGCTGAATTAGTAGGAGCAGATGCAATCTATCCGGGTTATGGATTTTTAGCAGAGAACTCCTCTTTTGCAGAAAAATGCAATCAAAGTGGTTTCAAATTTGTTGGGCCTGATTCACAAGTGATAGAAGTAATGGGAGACAAAATAAGAGCAAAAGAATTAATTGAATCTTTAGGAGTTCCTGTTGTGCCAGGTTATACAGGTGATATTAATGACCAAGAGCATATTGAAGGTATTGTTGAAGAAATTGGTTACCCAGTCATTGTGAAGGCAACTGCTGGCGGTGGTGGTAAAGGTATGCGTGTAGTTCAAGATAAAGGAGAGCTATGGGATTCTGTCATTAGTGCGCAAAATGAGGCGGAGTTTGCATTTGGCAATGGTGAGGTATTCATTGAAAAGTATCTCCAGAAACCTAGGCATATAGAAGTACAAGTGTTTGGTGATGGTAAAGGTAAAGTTGTTCATCTATATTCTAGAGACTGCTCATTACAAAGAAGATATCAAAAAATAGTTGAGGAGGCTCCTGCTAGAAATCTACCAGAGGATAAGCTAAATGAAATACAAGAAATTTGTGTTAGAGCTTGCTCAGAGCTTAAATATGAAGGTGCTGGTACTCTGGAATTCTTATATGAAAACAATGAATTTTATTTTATTGAGATGAATACAAGAATCCAGGTAGAACATACTGTGACAGAGATGATAACTGGCGTAGATCTTGTGCAAGCCCAATTATCTTTGGCTCTAGAAGGTAAGTTTGATTTAGATCAGGAGAATTTAAGAATTAATGGCCATGCTATGCAATGCCGAATAAATGCTGAAGACCCAGAAACATTTATTCCATCTCCAGGGGAAATATCAACAGTGCATAGGCCAGGTGGATATCATGTAAGGTTTGAATCTCAAATCTATAGTGGTTACAAGGTCCCAGCAAATTATGATTCATTAATTGCAGAAGTTATTGTTAAAGATAATGATAGAGAAAATACCATTAATAAAATGAGAATGGCATTAACAGAACTAGTCATTGAGGGGATTAAAACCAATCAGCCACTACACTTGAAAATTTTAGACGATGATGGTTTTAAGAATGTTGACTACTATATTAAATATTTAGAAGAAGAGCTTATTAAATGAACGAAATATACGATTTCAATACAATAGAAACCACTATTCAGGAAGACTGGAAAATAAACAAAACATATGAAGTTGATATAAACAGCAGTAAGCCAAAATATTATTGTTTATCGATGCTGCCCTACCCATCAGGCAATCTGCATATGGGGCATGTAAGAAATTATTCCATAGGTGATGCAGTCTCCAGATATAAAAAGCTAAAAGGTTTCAATGTATTGCAGCCAATGGGATGGGATGCATTTGGTTTGCCTGCAGAGAATGCAGCTATTAATAAAAAAGTTCACCCTCAGGACTGGACGGAACAAAATATTGGTCATATGAAGCAGCAACTTGATTCACTTGGTTTTGGATATGATTGGAGCAAAGAAATTAATACTTCAGACCAATCATATTACAAATTTGAACAAGAGCTTTTTCTGAAATTTTATGAAAAAGGACTAGCTTATAGAAAGAAATCTCTTGTGAACTGGGATCCAGTTGATAAGACTGTATTGGCTAATGAACAAGTGATAGATGGAAAAGGTTGGCGGACAGGAGCAGATGTTGAGTTAAAAGAAATCGAAACTTGGTTCTTAAAAATTACAGACTATGCAGACGAGCTAGAGGCCGGACTTGACACAATAGACTGGCCTGAAAATGTCAAGAATATGCAAAAAAACTGGATTGGTAAATCAAAGGGTACTGAGATTGAGTTTGAAACAGATAGTGGTGAAACTTTAAATGCTTTTACAACTAGGCCAGACACAATATATGGAGTTACCTTTTTTGGCATCTCTCCAAATCATCCTATTGTTGAAAGATTAAAAAAAGAAGATGAAGGAATTGAGCCTTTTTTAGAAGAAACAAGAAAAGTATCTTCAGCAGAAGCTGATCAAGCTAAAGCGGAAAAATTAGGCTATAAAACTAAAATTAATATCATTCATCCTTTGTTAAAGACAAATATCCCTGTTTGGATTATTAATTATGTACTAATGGATTATGGTACAGGAGCAATTATGGGTGTTCCGGGTCATGATGAAAGGGATTTTGACTTTGCCGAAAAGTACAATATTCCAATAACAAGAGTAATAAGCTCTGAAGATGATTTGCCGTATTCAGGTTCTGGTTTTCTTGTAAACTCAGAGGATTTGGATGGTTTGTTGCCAGAAGACGCCTTCGAAAAAATTTCAAATACTTTAGCAAAAAACGGTAAAGCAAAAATCTTGAATCAATATAGATTAAGAGATTGGGGAATAAGTAGACAAAGATATTGGGGCTGCCCTATTCCAATGGAGTATAAAAATGGCAAGGCCTGTCCTGCAGAAAAATTACCAGTCATGCTGCCTATAAATAAAGATGGGTCATATGAACCTTTACATCAAAATGACTCTTTTAGATTTCCAGGTGAAGGTATTGAAAGAGAGACTGATACTTTTGATACTTTTATGGAATCTTCTTGGTACTTTGCTAGGTATACTTCTGCTGAAAATGATAAAGAAATATTTGATAAAAATACTAATTACTGGCTTCCAGTAGATTTGTACATTGGAGGTGTTGAGCATGCTATTCTTCATCTCCTCTACTCGAGATTCTTCTTCAAAGTCTTAAGAGATTTGGGTATGGTCAAGGGCGATGAACCATTTAAAAAGCTACTAACTCAAGGAATGGTTTTAAAAGATGGATCTAAGATGTCAAAATCTAAAGGCAATACTGTTGACCCCAAAGAATATATAGAAAACTATGGAGCTGATTCGATTCGAACTTTTATGATATTTGCGAGCCCGCCCGAACAGTCTCTTGAATGGTCTGATAATGGTCTTGAAGGATGTCATAAATTTTTGAAAAGGTTATGGGCACTTTCATACAAAATAAATAATCTTGAAGAAAGTGATTTCATCAAGTCGGAAGATACTCTGAATGATGAGTGTAAAAACTTATTTGTAAAAATTAATGATGATTATGAAAAGAGGCTTAACCTAAATACAGTCGTATCTTCATGTATGGAGATTTTAAATAATATTAATAAAAGGTTTACTACGGCCGGTGCTGAATGCACTAAAAGCGACCTAATTGTTACATATGACTTTCTTTTGTTAGCTCTTTCTCCAATAGCGCCGCATATTTCAGAGTTTTTGTATAAAGAAATTCTTGGCAAAGAACTTCAGGATGCGTCATGGCCAAACGACAACTTTTTTGAGAGGAATGAAACAGAAGCCAAATACCTTATACAGGTTAATGGCAAGGTTAGAGCAAATATAATGCTTGACCAATCTCTTTCAGAAGACGAAGTTAAGCAAACAGCAAAAGAACATGAAAATGTGGCAAGACATCTTGAAAACAAGGATATAATTAAAGTGATATTTATAAAAAATAAACTTATTAACTTTGTTCATTCGTAATCTAACAATTCTGCTTTTTCTTGCATCATGTAGTGNAACTTCNCTAAATTTTGAGAATATTAAGTTCGATGATTCTTTTGCAAATATTGAAAAATATGAACTTAAAAAGTGCCTAAATAACNTAACTGAAGAAATAAATCTTAGTAGCTTTGATTTTAAGTTAACTGCTGAAAATATTACCAGCCAAGGACTTGAATTCAATACNAAATATGTANGCAGCTTAACTTTAGAAGTTNCTAGTTTAGATAAACTCATTCCCATTCAAAAAATGCGCATGAATACAACTAACTATATATCAAGCAATATGGCTGATGAAGAGAAAAAAAGGATTAAATCTTTAATGCTAATAGATATTTGCGAGACAATTAAAACACATGTCAATTAAGCAGTTAAAAGCTATAAAGTTTTCACTATCTTCTGCNCATGATGCGAATAAGTNTTTNTTATTTGGTGACGAACATATTTTGATATATCAAGCTAGGAAAAATTGCCTAAAGAACCTGGATATAAATTTATTAGAAAAATATTACATTGATATGGCGGATGATAACTTCGATGAACATTTAGATCAGTGTTTAATGTCTAATAGCCTTTTCAATGAAAAAAAAGTTGTTTTCTTAAACTTGTCTAAAAATAGATTAAATAAAGACTTGGTCGAGAGATTTAAAAAAATAATGACTTATGAAACAGATAATTTCCTCATAACAGAAATCACCAACTTATCAAAAAAAATAATTGAGAAAGACATAATTGGCAAACTTGATGGAGACGGCTATTTTATAGATTGTTCTTCACCATATGATTCCGAAATAGAAAACTATCTTGCAAATAACTTGCCTGAGTACCTTAATAAGAAGGAAAACATAAAAGTGTTTCTTGAAATGTATGAAGGAAACTTTTCTGCTTTACTAAATGACCTTGAAATACTGAAACTTTTGGAAATTACAGAAGAATCAGAGGCTATGAAAATTTTTACCAATAATGGTGATAAAAATAACTACAAATTGATTGAGCATATTAGCAAGAATGATTCAGATTCAGCACTTTCAATTATTGATTCGATGAAAAGGAACGATAGAAATTCAGTCCCACTATTAATTTGGATTCTAGCTAGAGATATAAACGCTATTAAATTTATTAAAGATGGGAAAAATTTAAAGTCATTGGGTATATGGGATAATCAAATTCATATGTATAAGAAAATATCTGACAGAACTTCAAAAGAATCAATAGATAAATCAATAATTGCTTTAGATGGTATAGATAAGTGTTTCAAAGGAGTGCAAAACGGTGATCCTTGGAATGGTATTAAAGATATTGTTTTAGAATTATCTGCTTAACTAAATAAGGATTTGATCCAATTCCAAAGTATTGCAATAAGTCTTTGGAAAAAACCTAGCTCTTCTACTGAATCTAAATAAACTAGATCTGTTTCAACTATTACATTGTTCTCATCATCAATTACTTTAAGTGTTCCAGCTTTATCAAAAGCATTAATTGGAGCTAAGATCTGTGACCCTGCAGAAACTTCAAAGCTTAGATTATCCCTCTTATTCTTTTGCAAAGTTAGAATGATGTCTTCTTTAAGACCTATTGAAACAAAATCACTAACACCAGCAACAACTCTTAAATCCTTTAAAGGCTCAGATTCTGAAAATAGTTTTTCAGTAACAAAATATCGAAAACCGTAATCCATTAGGGCAGAAACATCATTAAATCTTTTATCGTTTTCGCTTCCAAGGACAACTGCTACCAATCTCATATCTCCTCTAATAGCTGATCCAACTAAACAATAGCCAGCTTGAGAGTGATAACCAGTCTTTGCGCCATCAAAAATATCGCTTCTCCATAGCAACCTATTTCTATTTGGCTGTTTGATGCCTGCATATGTATATGATTTTTCTGAATATAGTTTGTAGTGTTCAGGGAAGTTATTAATTAGTGCACTCGTTAGTATCGCAAGGTCATATGCAGATGTAACATTGAGTGGATCTGGCAAGCCTGTAGCATTATTAAAGGAAGTATTTTCCATTCCTAATTCAGTTGCATAGCCATTCATTAAATATGCGAAGTTTTCTTCACTTCCTGCAACATGCTCTGCTAAAGCTACACTTGCATCATTGCCTGATTGAATAACCATACCTTTGATTAGTTCTGATACTGGTACTTTCTTGCCTTCGCGAATAAACATTCTAGACCCTTCAGTCTTCCATGCCTTAATTGAAATTTTTGGAGCATCATCTAAGCTTATAAAATCTTCTCTAAGATAATCAGCCACAACATAGCTGGTCATTAATTTAGTCAAACTGGCAGGCTGAACTGGTTCATCTGCATTGAAACTAACTAAAACCTTTTTCGTAGTAGGCTCATATAAAACATAGCTTCCCACTCCTAAATCAGGTGGGTTTGGTATTGCTGCTGAAATATAAAAAGTCAGGGCAAAAAGTAAATTTATCTTTAATTTATTCATCAAATCTCTTTGAAATTTCTAATGCAAGCTGGTGAACTGCTAATGCATATTTACTACTTCGATTATATTTAGTTATTACTCGGAAATTGTCAAATCCTAAATATAATTTTGTCTTCCCCTGCTCAAAAACAAGTAGCGGTGAAATCATTTCAGTAAAGTCTTCATCTATTTCAAAACCCTCTTCTACTAATTCATTAGCTGAAATCTTTGTTCTAAAATTATTTAGATTAAATGGCAATTCTAAAGCAGAAATATCTTCATCTTCTAGATTTTGATATTTCTTACCAACGCTAACTTCTAATACCGCAGTAGAACTTTTTTGCCAACCATTTTCTCTTAGATAATTTGCAACACTTGCAATGCCATCTTTGCGTGAATTATACATATCCACTACGCCGTCATTATCGTAATCAACACCGTAAGCATTGTAGCTAGATGGAATAAATTGCCCTAAACCTAAAGCACCGGACCATGAACTCTTAATTGATTTAGGATCAAGATTATATTTCTTTGATAGTATGAATAACTCTATTAATTGTTTCTGCCAATAAGTGCTCTTAGGATCAAAAGCTCTTGTAAAAATTGTNTCTAGCGGATTATAAGTTCCTAAATAATTTCCATAGTTTGTCTCACAGCCGATAATTGAAGCAATATAATATTTTGAAACTCCAAAATCTTTCTCTACAGCATCAAGTATCTCAAGATTTTCCTTTACAAATTTCACTCCATTATTGACTCTTGAGGATGTGAGATACCTATTTCTATATCGATTCCATGTAGCTTTTACTTCAGGTTGGTTTTGTCTTGCTGTTTCTGCTTTTTTTGATGGTATAGCTTGAGCTAAATATGTTTTAATTTCATTTTCTTTGAGGTCTGAGTTTTCTAATGCAAATTCAATAAATGCTTTAACATCTTCTCTTTCTAAAACATTAGAGTTTAGGTTTAGGGCAAGTAAAAAAAATAATAAGAAACGCATCATCTGAGAAAACCTCTAGAAGTAAATATTAAGCCAAGCATTATTGAAAAGCATAGCAAAGAAGACCCGCCCTTTGTGAAAAAAGGTAATGGCAAACCAACTACTGGGATCATACCACTAACCATTAGAATATTTAGAAGAAAACTAAACCCTATAACTAGAGTGCAATATGTACCTATATAATATGGCGATAAATCACTAGTAAGTCTCTTTTCAGTCATCGATAAGAGTGTAGTTAGGCCAATAAAGCAAGCTAACATTATTAAGATAAGGAACACTCCTAGGAATCCAAACTGTTCTGCATATATTGAGAATATAAAATCTGTATCTGCTTCTGGTAAAAAATTAAATTCGTTTTGCTTGCTATTCAAAAAGCCTTCACCTGCCAAGCCCCCTGAGCCAATACTTATCTCTGATTGCAATATATTCCATTTTTCCGATAGATCTTGGTCTGAAGAAAACCAGCTGATTATTCTTCCTTTTTGATATGTGGTAAGACCAAAGCTATAGATAATAGGCGATAAAAGTACGCCAAAAATTGCCATTCCTATAAAATACGCACGATTTGCTCCACATATAAAAAGAAACATTAAGCCCATAAGGATATAGACCAAACCTGTGCCTAAATCAGGTTGTATTATTATTGGCAAGGCAGATAAAAATAGAATAGCTAGTAAAAATAAAGTTCTAGTTCTTGTAAATTGAAAGCTGTAGAACCTTAGGTACTGAATTACAAAAAGAGCATAGGTAATTTTCATAAATTCTGAAGGCTGCAAACTCAAAAAACCAAAATCCAACCAGCGTTTAGAACCGTTNATTTCATTTCCAAATAATTCNACACTCAACACCAGAAGGATATTGCTTATAAATAAGATCCATCCGAAAGAAAGAATTCTGTTTAGGTTAATCTGATTAAAAATTAGTGCTACTGCTAGGATTACAACAATATTTATTAATAGAAAGCGTAGAAAATAGTTAATATCAATTGATGTTACTGAATAGATAGTCAAAGAACCCATAAGGATTATCGTTACCAATGAAAATAAAATTATTGTGTTTCTTAAATTAAAAACCATCTAATAATTCCTCTATCACTTTCTTTGCTATTGGCCCTGCAACTCTTCCACCACTCTCTCCATTTTCAACAATTACTGCAATAGAATATCTAGGGTTATCGTATGGTGCATAGCCTATAAAGATTGCATGGTCTCGTAGCAATTCATTGCTTCTTACTTCATCGTATTCCTCTCTAGAATTTATATCTACTACTTGAGCTGTTCCACTTTTACCAGCTAGCATTAAATTGCCAGCATTAATCCTGTAGCCAGTTCCATTTGGAGAATATATTACATCTACTAATGAATCATTTAGTTTGCTCCAATCCTCTTCCGTTAAGTTTTCAGCTAAATTTAAAGAATTACTTTTCTTTGTAACCATAAATGGCAATTGGTAGTTTCCTTTTTTAGCTAAAATACCGGAGATTAAAGATAGATGTAATGGTGTTGTGAGCATATAACCTTGTCCAACACCCAAATTTATGAAATCTCCTGTATAAAGCTCTTTACCAAAATTTTTATACTTCCAGTTATCATCTATCAATGGGCTGAATTGATGTGGATAGCAATCTTCACAAAGCTTTGATCCAAAACTTGAGGATTTGAGGAACTCAACAAATAAATCTTTCTCATACCTAACAGAAAGATTCATAAAAAATGGGTTCGAACTTTCAACTAAAGCTTTCTTCAGATCAGTTAATCCATGACCTCCCTCGCGCCAAGCGTTAAAAACCCTTTCTTCTTCCTCAAATCGAAAAAAACCATCATCAAAAATTGTTTCATCCCAATTTGTATACCCATTATTCAAAGCAAAAACTGTTAAAAGAGGTTTTATAGTCGAAGCAGGAGGATATAAACCCATAAAAGCTCTGTTGAAAAGCGGTCTAGATGGATCATTCAAAAGATCTTGATATTGTGCGGAAGAAATATCTCTTAAATCATTTGCACTGATAGATGGTGTGCTGATAGCAACTGGAATACTAAAATCATCCAGATCAATAACCACGACCGACCCTTTTCTATCTTCCATGAGCTCATAAGCAAGTTTTTGAGCTTGAAAATCTATGGAAATAAATAATTCTTCACCTTCCTGAAAGGGAGTTATATCAGTTGTGACTCTTCTGTCTCCTCTAGCATTTCTCTGGAAATACTTTTTGCCATGTTGGCCTTGAAGCTGATCCTCATACACTCTTTCTATCCCAGATTTTCCAACTTTACTCCACAACTTAGCATCATAATCGTCTATTCTCGGTGAAAAATATTTAATATCCGTAGAGTTTATATACCCCATATGTCCAAGCACATGGAAGATTGATGGGTGCTCATTATATTCCCTTTCATACCCTTCAATAACTGAAAATCCCCTTAAATCTGATCCTCTAACAAGGTATTTGGCTAAATCTTCTTGGGTGATTTTCTCAAAAATAGTTTCTGACCTCCTATATCTTAATGAATCTGATACTTTTTCTTTTAGATCAATTAAATTTATTTTTTCAGGAAATAGTTCTGAGAGTATCTTGATAGATTCTTCACTAGGTTTTTGCTCAATATCAATTACTAGTGAAAATATTTTTCTATCTTCAGCTAGCACAACTCCGTCACGCGATAGAATCCTTCCTCGCTTAGGATAAATATACTCAAATGCATTAATATTTTGCTCTCTTAATTCTTTTAAATCCTTGCCTTGGATAATTTGGAGATAAAAGAATCTTCCTAGCACCAAAAGCAATATGGATAAGAACAATATGAGCAATAAATTTGTTCTGAACCTATATGTTTGTATCTTACTATCTTTCAATTTTGATGGTATGGGTGGTTATTAAATATGCAATATGCCCTGTATATCTGTTCAAGCAACATTACACGAAAAACTTCATGCGTAAATTCCATATCTGAGAAAGAGATTATCTTGGTAGCACATTCTTTTAATTCTTCAGAGAGGCCAAAAGCTCCTCCAATTACTAAAAAGCCCTTTTCATTAGATTTATATAAAGTTTTTGAAAATTCTTCTGATGTCATTTTTTGGCCTATCTTGTCAAAACAAATAAAGCTATTTTTTCCTATTTTTTCCATTAGTAAATTACCTTCATAAGCAATTTGCTGACTCTTTGAAGCAAATTTTTTTTTGACCTGGATACTAGAAATATTTATATCCATATTTTTTCTTAACTTCTTCAAGAAATGTTCTTCAAAACTATCAGCATTCTTTGTTTTATTTTGCTGGATATATAATAGTGAAATTCTCATCTGGGCTTTCTATCCCATAAAGACTCCAAATCATAATGCTCTCTTGAATCTTCAGACATAATATTAATTATCACATCACCAGCATCTATCAAAATCCAATCTTTTGCCTCTGCACCTTCAGTTCCAAGTATTTGAACTTTTTTATTCTTAAGATTTTCAATAACCTTATCTGCTATAGACTGAATATGTCTTCCAGAAGTTCCTGAAGCTACTAAAATAAAAGATGTAAAAGAGGAGATTTTTTCCACCTCAAATGAACAAATATCTATAGCCTTTAATTCATCTAGAGAATCTTTACATGTTTTTACAATTTCTTTTGAGGTCTTTAAGTTAGCTGGCATTTATTGAAATTATAATCATTTAATTAGCTTATCGATAATAAGCTGCTGAAAACCTTGAAAATTTCTGTTTCCACACATAAGAATCGTCTTTTTTTCTTTATTTTTTGAGCAAATGGTTTCCAAATCTTCTAAATTTAATTCCTTAGCTATACCAGTAAATTTATTTTGCTGTTCTTTGCTTGCATTTATAGTGTAGGCATTATTTGTTGAGAAAATTTTAATTAATCGATTATCATGAATGCCTTTTCTCATTGAATTTGATCCTAGCTCAACTATTAACTCTACATTTGGATTTTCTTTTATTGCCATAGCTAAAGTTTCTTCTATTGCAGTTGGATGATGAGCAAAATCATCTATTACTTTGAAATCAGAATTTTCATAAATTGTCTCAAACCTTCTCTTTACTCCTCCATAATCTTCAAGAGAGCCCAAGACTTGTTCTGTGGTTAATATTTCCTGAAGAGCTTTACAAGCAAGCTGTTTATTTTCTTCCTCAATATCTAACGAGCTAAGTTCAAAAAATTCTATCTTTGCTGTTGCGTTGAGGTTTGATACAGATTTTTTAAATGATTGCCTAACTTTATTTGAATTTACTAAAACTTTTGATTCTTTGGACATGCTTGCTATGAGTTCTAAGAAATTCTTTTCTATCATTTCGATATTTTCATAAATATCTGCATGATCAAACTCAATATTATTGATTAATAAAATATCTGGATTGTAATGAAAAAATTTTGGCTTTTTATCAAAATAGCAGGTGTCGTATTCATCTGCTTCAATTACAAAAAGCTCTGAAGGAGAAATATTCCATGATTTTTTTAAAGTATTTGGGATTCCCGCTATTAGATAATTTGTGTTAACACCATTCTTTAATAGTGCATGTGAAATCATTGATGTCACTGTCGTTTTTCCATGTGTTCCTGAAACAGCAATCACAGCTTTCTTTGAAAGCACATTATCATGCAACCACTTAGGTCCTGAAGTAATATTTTTCTTACTCTTGAGTATTTTTTTCAGCAATATGTTCTCTTTAGATATTGCGTTGCCAATAATATATAAATCAGCATCAACGAAATTACTCTCTTCATACCCTTCTGAGAAATTTATTCCGACTGATTCAAGCTTTTCTGACATAGGCGGGTAAACTTTATTATCACAGCCTAATACCTCATGATTTAATTCACGTGCAATTTGAGCTAGATTGCCCATAAAGGTTCCAGATATTCCAAGAAAAAAAATTTTCATGCTTTTAGTTGCGTTAAATGGAGTATATGATAACTGTGATGAAAAATGCATTCTATGCGCAATCAGGTGGTGTTACTTCTGTAATAAATTGCTCTGCTTATGGCTTGATATCAAAATTTAAAAAGGATTTTTCTACTGCGAACATTTATGCGTCAAAAAATGGAATTGTTGGTCTCCTTGAAGATGAACTATATGATCTTAGCAAAACAAAGAAGCCTCTAGAGAACCTGTTAGAGATGCCTGGTGGTGCCTTTGGATCTTGTAGATTTAAACTGCCTGATTTAGACGATGAAAAATTTTATAAAGATTTGTTTGATCGTCTCAATAAATTATTTATAGGCTACTTTTTCTACAATGGTGGTAATGACTCTGCTGATACTTGTCTTAAGGTAGCAAAAGCTGCTGAAAAATTTGGGTATGATCTTAAAGCAATAGCCATACCAAAAACGATAGATAATGATCTTGCAGTAACAGATAACTGTCCGGGTTTTGGTTCAGTTGCAAAGTATGTTGCAACTTCTGCTAAAGAGGCATCTTTAGACATAAGATCAATGTGTAAAACTTCTACTAAAGTTTTTGTCCTCGAAGTAATGGGAAGACATGCTGGTTGGATTGCAGCATCTGGCGAGCTAGCAAACAATAAAAATGATACTTTTGTCCATAAAATTCTATTGCCAGAACGAAAATTTAATAAAGAAAATTTTCTAGCTGGTGTTGAGGCAGATGTTAGTAAATATGGATATTCTGTTATTGTTGCTTCTGAAGGACTAAAAGATAAAAATGGCGAGCTTTATGCCGCTACTAAAGAAAAAGATTCCTTTGGACACAGCCAATTAGGTGGTTTAGCTCCTAAAATTGCTTCACTTGTTACAGATGAACTTGGTTTTAAAAATCATTGGTCTGTTGCGGATTACCTGCAAAGAAGTGCTAGACATATTTCTTCATCAACAGATATAGAACAAGCAATTGCAGTTGGTAAAGCTGCTGTGTCACTTGCTGCTGAGGGTAAATCAGGAGTTATGCCAATTATTAAAAGATTGAGCAATGATCCTTATACTTGGGAAATATCAGTAGGANATCTTAAAGATATAGCAAATGAAGAAAAAGTGCTGCCAGAAAACTTTATATCACAAGATGGTTTCAGAATTACAAAAGAAGGCCAAGACTATCTTAAACCCCTAATATCTGGGGAAAGCTTTCCAAAATTTTCAGATGGTATTCCTGTGTACGAAAATATAGATCTTCATTTAAGAGAAGTTTAGTTCTTTAACCTTTTCTTTTAATAAAGATATGAGCTTATCTTTATCTTCCTCATTAAGAAAAGAACCAATTTCAATTTTTTTATCGCCACTAGTTATAAAAAGTCTTTTTTTAGTTTTTTGATCAACAACAGAAAATTTACTTAAGAACCTGTCTAATGTTATTTGTTTACTTCCTTTTTTTAATTTGACATAAAGTTTATCAAGATGAATTTTTTCAGACTGGTTTAGCCAGTCTCTATTTACCTTTAATACTGAAAATAGAACAATAATTTCAAGCCCTGCAAATGGCAGAATCATAGTTGCTCCCAAAATAAAGAAACCTATTGCAAATGTAAGACAGATAATGGATAAAAATCCAAAAAAAATAAAATTTTCATTTATAGAAGAAGATTTATTTGGTTTTAAAGTCAAGGATAAGGAGTTCTTGTTAGTTTTCTTTATGATCATAGATATAGATATTATTTAGTGTCTAAATTGTTATATAAAAGATTTTCGTTGTTTATATCGCACTAATATTGCAGAATACTGTCTAATTAAAAGAATGAAAAACTATATCAAATTTTTACTACTCGCTTTTTCTTTTGAGATGTTCTCAAATGATTTGCTTAGCATTTATAAAGAAGCTTTAGATAAAGATCCTGAATTTAATTCAAAAAAAGCTGATCTAGCTATTTCAAAAGAATTCCTTAATCAATCAAGGTCAAATCTATTGCCACAAGTTAGAGTAACAGGCGGAACAAATTGGAATGAATACTATCAAGATAGAGAACTTCAAAACGATTACAATACTTTTTCTTATGGGCTGAATGTAAGTCAGCCACTTTTTAGGCTAGATAAATGGTTTTCTAATAAGCAGGCCAAGGAAAATGTAGAAGCTGCTGAAGCACAATTTGCTTACCAACAGCAAAACCTAATTATTAGAGTTACTGGTGCTTATTTTAAAGTCTTATCTGCTAAAGCAAATTTAGAAGCAAAAATTGCAACAGAGAAAGCACTTAAGAATCAATTCGACGCAGTGTCTGAGCGATATAACACTGGTTCAGTTTCAAGAATTGATCTAGCTGATGCAAAAGCTGCACTAAACAGAGCGGAATCCGATAGAGTGCAAGCAGAGGGCAATGTTGATATAAGTTTTGAAGAATTGAATTCTATAGTTGGAAGGCAAGTTAAGCTCATTACACCTTTAAATACTGATCTAGATTTTAAAGCTCCTCGAACAAATATAGACAATGAAGTTTCAAAAGGTCTTACTGGTAATTACCTAATTATTGAAGCTAAAAATAGGCTTGAAGCAGCAGATGCCAATACAAAATCTAAGACTTCAAACTATTTACCAAAAGTAGATTTAAATGCAAATGCTAATAGGAGGACATCAAAACAATATACATTTGATGGAGTAGATTCAAATATTGATCTTCCATTTACCATTCCAACAGAAACTGAAAATAGAATTTATTCCATTCAGTTCTCTATGCCTCTTTTTACATCTGGACTTAACAATTCACAAAGAAGACAAGCTTTATTACAAGAAGTTAAATCTGAAGAACAATTGATATTAATTGAAAGAAGTATTGTTCAGCAAGTAAGGACATTGCATACAGCGCTTAGAACCTCAGAGCTTAACATTTCTTCACTAAAGTCGGCTGTAGAAAGCTCAAAAGATGCTCTTGAGGCTACTAGAGTTGGATATGAGTTAAATTCAAGAAACTTAATTGACTTGCTACAAGCAGAGAGGAATTATTCTGAATCTATTAACAATCTTTCCCAAGCAAGTTACGCATTTATTGTTACATCACTTCAATACAAGCAAGCAATTGGCAATCTCGTGCCTGGTGATGTTGTCGAGCTAAATAAGCAATTTAAATAAGTGCCTGAACTACCTGAAGTTGAAACCACCAAAAGAGGTATAGAACCCTACCTCAAAAATCAGTCAATTATTAAGATTCTTGTTAGACAAAAATCATTAAGAATTCCTTTTAATGACAACCTTAAAAAACACATCACTAAAGTTAAAATTAAAAATATAAAAAGAAGAGCAAAATATATAGTCATTAACTTTGTAAATGAATACTCGATGGTAATCCACCTGGGTATGACAGGAAATCTTAGAGCATCACAACAAAAAAAATTTCTTAAACATGATCACATAATTTTTCATTTAGAATCTGGAAATAGTTTAATTTTTAATGATGTTAGAAGGTTTGGTCTGATACAAATTTATAAAACTTCAGATAGCTTCTACCTTCTTGATAACAATGGTCCTGATCCTTTTGAAAATAAAGCTGATGCAGATTATTTTTATGAAAGAATTAAAAATTCTTCAGCATCTATAAAATCTATACTTCTTAATCATAAAATTATTTCTGGTATTGGAAATATATATGCATCTGAAATACTTTTTAGCACAAATATCTCTCCTATGAGAATGGGCAAAGATGTAAGCCATGAAGAGTGTAAGAAAATTCTGGAACAGAGCAAAATAATTTTAAATAAAGCTATAAAGGCTGGCGGCACTACCTTGAATGATTACTTTAATGCCGAGTCAAAACCTGGTTATTTCAAAATCCAATTAAATGTATATGGAAAAGACGGGGAAAAGTGTTCAAGCTGTGAATCAAAAATTACTAAAATTACACAGAACAATAGAAGCACTTATTTCTGCAAAGAAACACAAAATTAAATCTTAAATTTTTCTTCTAAAGATNTTGCAATATCTTCGTGAACAAAATTTGAAATATCACCACCNTAACTAGCTAACTCTTTAACCATGCTAGAAGAAATAAATGTTAATTTTTCATCAGGGGTAAAAAAGACGCTTTCAACTTCTGAGTTTTGTGAACGATTGATACTTGCTATTTGAAATTCATACTCAAAATCTGATACCGCTCTAAGTCCTCTAATAATTGCTTGAGCATTTAATTCAGAAGCTAGCTCAACTGTTAGTTTTGAATCAAGACCAATACAAGAAACCATCTCCTGTTCTTGAAAAAGGTTATCAATCATTGCAACCCTCTCATCTAAAGAGAATAAGTATTTTTTATTAGAATTTTTTACTACAGCAATCACGACTTTATCAAAGATTTTTAATGCTCTTTGCAAGATGTCATTGTGGCCATTTGTGAATGGATCAAATGAACCTGGATAAATGCCTATTTTCATATGTTTAAAATTACACAATTTTAATCATTTAGCATACTAATTAATACAAAGATTTGTGTGCTTATTAATTTGATAGACATTGAAAATTCTTGGTTCGTATCTAGAATAAAAAGATAGACGTTAATTCTAAAGCAAGGTAAAAAATGAACGATGAAACAAAATGTCCGGTTATTCACGGATCAAATACTAAAACAGCTGGAAGTCACTCAAATGTAAACTGGTGGCCGCAGCAATTAAATCTAAATATTCTGCATCAGCATGATACTAAAACTAATCCAATGGATCATGATTTTGATTACTCAGAAGAATTTAGCAAAATAGATTACAAAGCTCTAAAGCAAGATCTTTACGATCTTATGACTGACTCCCAAGATTGGTGGCCAGCAGATTATGGTCACTATGGTCCGTTTTTTGTGAGACTTACATGGCACGCTGCTGGGACGTATAGAATTGGAGATGGTAGAGGTGGTGCAGGAACTGGAGCACAAAGATTTTCTCCATTAAATTCATGGCCTGATAATGGCAATCTTGATAAAGCTAGAAGACTGCTTTGGCCAATTAAACAAAAATATGGCAAACAGATTAGCTGGGCTGACTTATTGGTATTAGCTGGTAACGCCGCTATTGAATCAATGGGAGGCAAAACTTTTGGATTCGGTGGAGGAAGACCAGATATTTGGCATCCAGAAGAAGATATCTATTGGGGACCAGAAGAAGAGATGCTTGGAAACAATCGATATGTCGGAGAAAGACTCCTTAATAATCCGCTTGCTGCTGTGCAGATGGGGCTTATTTATGTAAACCCACAAGGTCCAGATGGCAACCCTGATCCAAAGAAAAGTGCACACGATATTAGAGAAACTTTTGGCAGAATGGCTATGAATGATTACGAAACTGTAGCTCTTATAGCTGGTGGTCATACTTTTGGAAAATCACATGGTGCCGGTGATGACGGTTTAGTAGGTGTTGGTCCGGAAGACGCTCCAATGGAACAGCAACAATTTGGCTGGAAAAGTGGTTATGGAAAAGGTAAAGGTAGAGACACTATAACTAGTGGCCTTGAAGGTCCTTGGACAAAAAATCCAGCACAATGGGATAATGGCTATTTCGAAAATCTATTCAAATATGAATATGAGTTAGTTAAAAGTCCAGCAGGTGCATTTCAATGGCATCCAATTGACTTAGAAGAAGAGAATCATGCTCCAGATGTTGAAGACTCAAGTATTAAAGTTACTACTATGATGCTCACTTCTGACTTAGCTTTGAGAGAAGATCCGGAGTACAGAAAAGTTTCATTGCACTTTAAAGATAATCCTGAAGAATTTGCTGATGCTTTTGCAAGAGCGTGGTTTAAGCTTCTGCACAGAGATATGGGACCTAAGAATAGGTATTTGGGTCCTGAAGTTCCAGAAGAAGATTTAATCTGGCAAGATCCAGTTACCCCTGGAAGCAAAGACTATGACGTTGATAAAGCAAAAGAGCTTATTAGTAACAGTGGTCTTAGTATTCAAGAGATGGTTGAAACAGCATGGGCTAGTGCATCAACATTCAGAAATTCAGATTTACGTGGTGGCGCAAATGGAGCAAGGATAAGATTTGAACCAATGCGTAGCTGGCAATCAAACGACAAAGATCAACTTAATAAAGTCTTAGAAACTCTAACTAAAGTTGCTGAAGATGTAGGCGCATCGCTTGCAGATATGATTGTGTTAGCTGGAAATGTTGCCATTGAAAAAGCTTCTGGCGCCAATGTTCCTTTTCATCCTGGAAGAGGAGATGCTACAGAAGATCAAACTGATGCTGAATCATTCGCAGTCTTAGAACCATTAGCTGATGGTTTTAGAAACTATCAAAAAACAGAGTATTCAGTAAGCCCAGAGGAAATGCTTGTTGATAAATCTCAATTGCTTGGACTAACTGCACACGAAATGACAGTTTTAGTTGGAGGTATGAGATCACTTGGTATTACTAAGGATAATCTTGGCAATTTCTCTGAAGATAACAATGTTTTAGATAATGAATTCTTTAAGAAACTCTTAGATATGAATGTATCTTGGAGGCCTGATGGAAATAATTCATATGAAGGTGTTGATAAGTCTTCTGGAGAGGTTGTGAGAACAGCTTCAAGGGTTGATCTAGTGTTCGGTTCTAATTCACAACTAAGATCTTTAGCTGAAGTTTATGCTTCTGATGATGCTACAGATAAGTTTGTAAGCGACTTTGTTGCAGCCTGGAATAAAGTAATGAATGCAGATAGATTCGATAAATAATACTAAAAAATATTAACTATTTTTAAGGGGTTCATTTGAGCCCCTTTTCTTTATACGATCTTTAAGTAGTTCTGTTTATTAAAGGTAAGGATAAGAAGTTAATAACTGAATAAACTAATACGCTTATTGCAATGGCGCTTAACGAAATTTGAAGATAAGCATAAATTCCTATGGATATGCATAATGCTAGCCTAACTATCTCTATTCTTGTTCCNTTCTTACCGTCAAGCCATATAGAAGTGCAATACATAGTAAATGCGGCCATGCTAATGGTTACCCATAGTTGAGCATANTTTAGATATCCACTTTGAATAAAAGCTAAGAAGATATAAGTTATGAATAAATACTGAAATAAGGCATAAATCTTATGTTGTTTACTAATTACCGGATTAAATTTTTTAAAGCTTTCTGCATTAAAGTTGTCTTTTTCTATCTGATAAGGCAGGCTCTTAGGTGACCAGCCTGTTCTTGCAAAAGGTGCATAAAGCTTATCTTTCCAGTCTNGGGATGACCACATCTCTCTCATTATTTTTACATACACGTGNAGGTTCGCCCAAATNGGATTAAAGGTATTTAGGGTGCCTCTGATTCCATATATGCATGGCTCATCCTCATTTTCTATTTTGTGTGTCCCAAACATCCTATCCCAGATAATGAAAACGCCTCCATAATTTTTATCAATGTATTGTTCATTCTGTGCATGATGAACTCTATGATTTGAGGCAGTGACAAAGTAGTTTTCAAACCAACCAAGCTTTGGAATATGTTCGCTGTGTACCCAGAATTGGTAAATCAGGTTTAAAGAAGCAACACTTATAAAGACATAAGATGGAATGCCTATAAGAAACATAGGTATATAAAAAACCCAACTTACGAATGCGCCTGTTCCTGTTTGTCTTAATGCCGTACTGAGATTGTAGTCCTCGCTTTGGTGGTGAGCTACATGAGATGCCCAAAAAATCTGCCTTTCATGGCTAATTCGATGGAACCAATAGTAGAAGAAATCATAAATAACAAAAGCAAATATCCACGTAAACCAAGAATTTATGTCCATCCTCCAAATAGCAAAATTAGTTTCTGCCAGATAGAAAACATATCCTGCTGCACCAATAATAATTAGCTTGTTTGCTGTACGAAGCGTTCCCATAAATAAATTACTAATAGCATCGTTTAATCGGTAAGTATTTTTATTTATAGCAATTCCATAAATCAGCTCTATTAGCAGAGCTAGCAGGAAAAAAGGTACAGCATAGGTGATGTAATCCATAAGTTATTTTAAATCATTGAAATATTTTTAGAAGTGGTGGGCCCGGGAGGACTCGAACCTCCGACCAATGGATTATGAGTCCACTGCTCTAACCAACTGAGCTACAGGCCCGCCAGAAAATGTAGTCTATAACTTTTTTTGATTTTAAAAAAGACGTTATTCGTGNAAAAAGCTCTTAAGCACATCAGATCTAGTTGGGTGTCTTAGCTTTCTTAANGCTTTTGCTTCAATTTGTCTGATTCTTTCTCTAGTGACATCAAACTGTTTACCTACTTCTTCTAGAGTGTGGTCATTATTCATACCAATACCAAATCTCATACGTAAAACTTTTGCTTCTCTTGCAGTCAAAGATGCAAGGATCTCATCTGTGGCATCTTTTAGGCCCCTGATAGAAGCATCATCTATAGGAGAATTAATAGAAGAATCTTCCAAGAAATCGCCTAAGTTTGAATCTTCATCATCTCCAATTGGTGTTTCCATTGAAATTGGCTCTTTAGCTATTTTCATTACCTT
>JGI26064J46334_1000020_pt1 | contig 31555 bp, 30 predicted proteins | sample MarorgKNORR_S2LV_FD_46334 | JGI IMG/M metagenome (IMG submission 46334) | reverse complement strand
ACAAAAGCTACTGACCATCCCCATTCTTCAGGGTCTTCAATAATTAGTGTTGTATTTTTATTAAAACCAAAACTTTGATAATACTGGAATTGATGACCCTGGCCTGGCCTTTTATCCATAAATTTAGATTCTCTTTCTTCTCCGTTGTCTTCTTTAAAAATAAACTTCATTGTTACAGGTGAACCATTTGTTAAAATAACAAAGTCTACTTTTTCGTTTCTAGAAAATGTCATATCAAGTTCTGCGTCACCTTTTCCATGTGAATTAAATATATAGGTATCCGTTTGAAAACCTAGCTTCGTTGAGTCTATAACCTTGTCTGAATCTAGGTTTGCATCTCTTTCATCTCCATAATAAACAGCATCTAAATACTCTCCTCCAAACATATGTTCTTCTGGTCCAATCATCCAGCCAATTAGATTAGGTAATCCTCTTCCTCTTGACCAATCGTTTCCATAGCTCGTGCTTTCCCACCCTTCTGTTGGGTTTCTTGAAAGGTTTGAGAATTCGTCAATAATTTCAGAAGTAAACATTGAGGGTACTTTCTCTTGCTCTTCTTGAGGTCCCATCTTCTCCATGATTGCAAAAGCAATATGGCTAGAGCCCTGCATGGATCCAACCATTTCATCAAATGTCGGAACGTACATATATCCTAAAATGTCGCCTTTTTTAACCGATTGTCCGTCTTTTACAAGTAAGTAATCAGCAAAAAAATTCCTGTCTTCTTTGATTACGTAGCCTTCCATTTGGTATAAAAAACTAACAATATTTCCATTGTTTTGTGCAAATTGAAGTTTAAATAAATATGCAGAATGCCACCATGGTGGATCTGAATCGGAATGATCGACTACATTGTATAGAGAAAAATTTCCCTGGGCCAGCTGAATAACTCCGTCTGCAACTGCATAGATAGGTGGATAGTCAGATGGTTTAGTAGCATTTACCCACCTTGGATCAGAATTTGAAAAATAGACTTGTAAATCATTGTGAGGTTTTGGAGATCTCGAACCAACATAAGGATGAGCAGCAACTATGTCCTCAAAATCAACAATGAATCTATCACTTTTATTCTCTATGAACTCTTTCACATCAGGCAGATTGTATAGATTTATTGATTCCTGTTTTTCATTACTGTTTGCGTTACTCTCTTCAGCTGATTGAGCTGTATTTTGATTATTTTCTTCTGTTTGACTATTTTCTTGACTTTGTTGTTCTATTCTTTGACTGTTTTCCTCAGTTTCAGTTGTGCTAGTAGTTGACTCTGAGCTGCCAGAGCAATATGTAAATAAAAGTAATGGGAATAGTAAAATTACTTTTTTCATTTTTCTTTTTTTAAATCTAAATATTCTTTGAAACCTTCNAGGTCNTCTACAATGTTTTTTCCATACTCAAATAAACCCCAAACAAAATTATTAATGGGTTTTATCGTTCTGGCTGATATCCCTACTAATTCCTTACCTGCTCCATATGCGTAACCAATTTCTGCTGCTGTTCCTGAGTCAACATCTCTTCCTGTTAACAAAGCGACAACTAAATCTGCTGGAGCTAAATATTCCATGTCTACATCAAACACTTTTGACTTCTTTTCGAAAGTAAATTCGCCAGTAACAAGTCCTGCGTCTCTATGAGGTAAGAAGGTTTCGTATGAGTAGCTTTCTAATATTTCTGCTATCTCTTCTAAATAGCTTCGCTCATGATCATCGAATAATGGGCCTGCAATATATACTTTTTTCATACTCATACTCTATTCAATAATTCTTTAATTTGCTCAAGACCTTTGTATTTTAAAACATTATCAGTCATTGAATTAATACTTTCTAANATCNTCTTATCCCAAACTTGAGAGAGGGGTAAAACATCAACTTTGATAAAAAATAAACTGGTATGNTCATCAACTGGAGCTGTTGTTTGTGTCTCAACTCTAAAATATAGTTTTTCAAACGTTGATAATTCTGGTTTTTCATAATCTGGAAAATTACTAAGTTGTTTGCTTGTTGTAATTGTCCAGACCCACCTTTTTATGCTTTGTTTTGTCATATAGTCTGTAAGCTTGTCACTTGCTTTAATTAATTGTTCACTGTCAGCAATTGGTTCGTGAATATCCGATAAATTCTTCCCTAACTTTTCTTTTGGTACCCAACCACTAGGAAAACAAACAGATACTATCTCCATTTTTCCTTTATACATAAGAGCAAAATCTTCTTCAAATTTTGTTGTTAGTTCTCTTAAAGATAGATTGTTATCTAAATTGCAAAAATTTATAAATTTTTCAATTAAATTTTCTTTTTTAGATATTTCTGTTTCTCCTAATAATTTTCCACCAAGTAGGTCCATCTGTCTTTGTTTTTCGTCCAAATATTTTTTATTCGGATTTTGGGTAAAAGCTGATCCTTCAAGCCTTATCATTGAGGGGTTATTTGTAAAAGGAGTTTTAACATAATCAATATTCATTAATATTAATTTAATAGAGAAAAGAGAAAAATTGGGAAATACTGAAGTTTTGTTACTGCACGGTTTATTTGAACATAAGGGAAGACATAAAATAAATGCTGATTGGTTCGATAATTTAGGAATGAAATCACATTTAATTGATTTACCTGGGCATGGAGCTAGTTCAAAAAAGAAAGGCGATATAGATTCTTGGGAAGATAATGACAACGCTGTAATAAATGGTTTTAAAAATATTCAGAGTGCTGGGAAAAAAATACTTTTTGGTCATTCTTACGGTGGTCTCATTGCTACAAATGCAGTATTAAAAGAAATAGTAAAGCCTGACTACTTAATACTTACGGCACCACTCTTTGAAGATAATTATCCAAAATTTATTAGAAACCTTTCTGGACCATTAGCAAAAATTGCACCGAATTTGAGATCTTTTTCTCCAGTGACAAAAAAGAACATCTCTACAGATAAAAGTGTTGGTGAAGATTATTTTAAAGACCCTTTAGTATTCCGAAGTCTTACCTTCAGATTGGGATATGCAATTACTCAAGTTCAAGACTTTGTAAATGAAAATGTAGGAAATTTAAATATACCTACCATTGTTCTTCATGGAAAAGAAGATACAATAGTTCCTATTTCTGGTTGTAAAAATATTTCTAAATTAGAAAATGTAACATTTGTTGAAATCGAAAATTCAAAACACGAAATTTTAAACCAGGACACTCGACCTTTTGTTCTAAGTGAAATTCACCAATGGTTAAAAGAGAATAAAATAATTTAACAAACAAAAAATGTCAATATATTCTCTTGAGATTTACAGGAAACCAATAGAAGCAATTATTTCNGGTACAAAAAAAGTTGAAATAAGAACTAACAATAGTTATGAAAATATTGACTANACAAAATTAGAACCTGGTGACATTATTAAATTTCAAATAATTAATGGACCACCTTTTGTAGGCCTTGAAATAGTCGAAAAAGATGCCTTAAGTATTGAAGTTCTTAAGGTGATAAAGTATAAGAACCCNGAAGATCTTTTAAAAAAAGAAGGCCTTGAAGTGCTCTCAGGAATCGTTTCTTCTCTTGANGAAGGTGTTCAAATCCTTTACAGTTTTGAAGAATATAAAGAGATGATTCCTATTCATGGTATTTTTGCAATACATTTCAATTTAATAAATTGAGCTTTCTGCAAAGGGCTTGCAATAAGACTTAACTATTTTATAATCTAGTTATGCATGTACCTGATGGATTTATAAATGCACCAGTTTCAATTGGAACAGGAGTCATTAGTTTTGCTACACTGTGGGCTTATGTTAGAAGCGCTAAAAGTTTAGTAGCCGATAAATTAATAGCATTAACAGGTATGATGTCTGCTTTAATCTTTGTTCTACAGATGATTAACTTTCCAATAGCTGCAGGCACTAGTGGGCATTTACTTGGAGGAGCATTAGCTGTTATTGTGCTCGGTCCTAACCTTGGAATTATTTGCATATCAATTGTTGTTGTTATCCAGTCATTACTGTTTGCTGATGGCGGATTAAGTGCTTTGGGGATAAATGTTCTAAATATGGCAATCATAACTTCGCTTGTTGGGTGGCTAACAATTTCTTCATGGAAAAAATTATTTGGAGAAGCTAATATTTCAATAATTTCAGGATCCATTGTGGCAGGTATTTTATCTGTTGTATTTTCATCAATNGCTTTTGTATTTGAGTATGCACTTGGCGGAACCGTCTCTGTTCCANTAGGTAGTGTATTAATTGCAATGGTGTCTTCTCATCTTCTAATCGGTTTAGGAGAAGGGGTTATAACAGCATTAATAGTTTCTTTATTATTAAGAGTGAGATCTGACTTAATTTATATAAAAACTAATAATGATAAAAAAAATAGTAAATCTTCTTTTTATGGGCTATTTATATTTTTACTACTTTGCCTAACTCTAATTACACCTTATGCTTCTTCATCTCCTGATGGACTAGAGTCAGTTGCTGGTGATTTCGGATTCTCTGAAGATAGCGGAATAGTTTTATTATTAGAAGACTATGGCATATCGGGACTAAACAATGACTTTCTTTCAACAGCTCTCAGTGCTGTACTTGGAGTGGTTGTTGTAATTGGTGTAAGTAATATAGTTTTAAAATATCGAAAAAAGGTATAAAAAGTGGGAAAAAAAATTTAATTTTTTTTTGATTTCAAGAATTTTTATCTATATCTTTAAAGTAACTTTTTGTGAAGAAAATCTTTATAGAGGATCATTACAAGAAGGGTTAGAGATAACCCTTGAAGCAAGTTAATTCAGGAAACTGAATAAGCGGAGTATTCAAGGGTTTTCTCATTTTTTGGAGTATTAAACTTAGCTATATATGAAAAATTACTCTTCATTGAAAAAATTAAATTCTGAATGTGTTGAATGCACTTCTTGTAATCTTTCTGAAACTAGAAAAAATGTAGTTGTTGGAAAAGGAAATGAGTCTGCTCAGGTTGTAATAATAGGTGAAGGTCCTGGCGAACAAGAAGACATTACTGGTTTACCATTCGTTGGAAGAGCTGGAAAAATGCTTGATACTGCTCTTTCGTCAGTTGACATAGATCCTTTAGAAGATTGCTACATAACAAATATTGTAAAATGTAGGCCTCCTAATAATCGAAAACCTAGCGCTGTTGAGTCAGAAGCATGCATGCCCTGGTTAAATGAACAGATTAATTTACTCAAGCCTAAAATTATCATTCTCGCTGGATCAACTGCTGTTCAATCATTTTTAGGAATTGATGAACCAATATCAAAAATAAGAGGTCAATGGATTGAGAAAGATAATATTAAATACATGCCTATATTCCATCCTTCTTACTTACTTAGAAACCCTTCAAAAAATAAGGGGAAACCTAAATGGCTAACTTGGCAGGATTTGAAAAAAGTTAAAAAAGAGTTAAATTCAATTTAATTAATTTGAAAACTCTTCTCGTGTGCTTATAACTAGTGATATAAATATAAATATTCCAGAGATAACAATATTTATATTAAAAACTTCGTTAAGAAAAATTACACCAGCTGTCACCCCAACCACTGGCACTAAATAATCTACAGTCGCAACTAACAATGCACTTACTCTTTGAATTAACCAGGTAAACGACATGAAGGCTCCCAGGTTGAACACAACTAATGTTGCTAATCTTAACTGTTGACTCGGTTCAAGGCTCTCTATTCCAACACCTGAAATAAAAAATGCAGCCCAAGAAAGTATTAAAACTAAAGGGTATTGATATGTTAACCAGCTACTGACTTTGTAATTTGGAGCATATTTTCTATTTAATACAGTTGCAAAAGCTATTCCTTGGACCCCTATAAATGCTAATGACCCACCTAAAAATATATTTCCTTGATCTAGTAAGCCAGTTTCTCTTGATATAAAAAGATATGCAATTCCTGAGAAGCCTGTTCCTATAGCAATGTATTTAGAGATTGAAACCTTTTCCTCTTTTAGTAATATTTTTAACCACATAACTGTAAATACTGGAGCTGAACTAATCATTAAAGTTACTAAACCAGAAGAAATGTATTGGAGTGAAAAAACAAAAGACCAACCAACCAAGAATATCGATGAAAAGCTTGTTAGTGAGGCCTCTTTTAATAGTTTTTTATTAAATTTTTCTCTATTAAAAATAAGATAGTAAGTAAATAATAAAGATCCAATGATAGTAACTCTTGCTGTTACAAGAAATATTTCGTTGACACCTTCAATTAATAAACTTCTTGCAATAACATTGCTAGACCCCCACATGAAACCTGCTGCAAATAAACAAATAACCGTTGCAAAAATTGATGGTTTTTCCAGTTTTTTATTCTCTCTTTTAACCATTTTGCTAGCTTAACATTTATGAAAACTATCTAATAAGAAGTATGATTATAGGTAGTATAAAAAAGCGGGAGCAAAGGCTGAGAGGGTTAAAAACCGACCGTAAGAACCTGTTGGGTAATTCCAACGAAGGGAAACAGTTCTTTGATCCCAGTATTTTAAGGGAGAATTGTAAATGAATTCAGTTATAGCTTATGTAATAATTTTGCTAATACTGCTTCTGGTCTACTTTAGAACTACAAAAATTAAATCTTCTACAGAAGAATATTTTGTATTGAATAAAACAGAAAATGTATTGGGGGTTTCTTTAAGCTTTTATGCAAGTGGAATGGGCTTATGGATTCTTACGGCACCTGCAGAAGTTGCTTGGTGGGGTTTAGGTTATGACGTTATTGGTTATGCTATATCAGCTGCAACACCTTTTTTACTTTTATATTTTCTAGGTCCAAAAATTGCAAATTTAGTACCGGGCGGAGCAACCTTACCNCAGTTCATAAATATCAGGTATGGAAGAAAAGCTCAAATAGTAGTCTCCCTAGTTGCAATAATTTATATGAGTGCCTTTTTGGTTGCAGAGTTTGCTTCTATAAATTTTCTTTTTCCATCAATTGCCGAAGTTTCTGGTTTAAGAATCATGATTCTTGTAGGAGCCTTTACTTATGCTTATCTAAAAAAATCTGGATTTAAGGCATCTTATATAACTGATAAGTTTCAAGGCATTGGAATTATTTTATTGTTAATAGTTTTATTTAGTATTTGGTTTAATCAGAACTCTTTCACTGAAATAGTAAACTACTCAAAATTAGGAGGACTAGGGACTTTTGAAACATTCAGTTTAAAATCTGCACTTGCAGTTATATTAGCTGTTACAGCTGCTGAAATATTCTCCCAAGGGTACTGGCAGAGAACTTTCTCCGCAAAAAATGAAAAGACAATAAAAAAAGCATCTGTCATTTCAGCGATTGGTGCATTTTTAACTATTTTACTTATTGGTGTAGCTGGTGATGTTGGTGCAGGTAAGGGTCTTGAAAGCCCAACTCTAAGTTTTATTGGCCAGCTTGATTTAAATTTATTCTCTTCAGTATTATTAGTCTCTCTTTGTACCCTATTAGTTGCTTCAAGTATAGATACTCTAGAAAATGCTATCTCATCAACAATCTCTTTAGACCTTATTGGAAAAGGTGCAAAAGAAGCGCAGTATATTACGTTAGCAATTATTACTTTTGCAATATTTGCAGCAATATATGTTACAAATATATTTTCCGTTTTTCTTGTTGCAGACCTTCTTGCAACATGTTTGGTTTTCCCTGCATTTTATAAATTAAAAAGTAAATCTAAAGATCATTTTCTTTTAGTTCCTTTTGTTTTTTCTTTATTATCTGTATTTATCTATAGATATATATTTATTGATTTAACAAATAATCCTGGGGGTATCTTTATTCCAACCGATCTTTATGGTTTAGCTGACTTAAATACTTTTCTCGTTGGATTCTTTACTTCTATAGTCCTCACATTTGCATACGATAAAATTTCAAAATAGACTTGTTTGATAGGTTTTAGGAGGGTTTTTGAAACCAAATAATTTAATAGATTATAGAAAAATATCAAACATTACATCTAATGATAAAAATATAGTCGCTCAAAGCACAAAGATGGACTTTGATGAAAATACCTATAAAAATGAGCTTTGGAGGTATTCAAAAAACACATGGAAAAAATTTAAAGGGTCTAAGGCAAATAATTTTTCTATGCCTCAGTACTCAAACAATAAAAAAGTAATTTCTTATATAAAATCAACAAAAAAAAGTAAGAAAATAACTATATCTTCTCTCTGTATTCAGAATGGAAATTCAATAACAACTGTGTTTGAGACAGAAGATACCATTCAGAATTATTATTGGGCATCTAAAGATAATTTTATTTACATAGTTACTAAAGAGTGGGACAAATCTTTCAAAAGTATCGAAAATAAAGAGATGGAGCCTCTGTTTCTTGAAAACATACCTTACAGATTTGATACTCGTGGAATAATTTTTAACAAAAGAAATCACATTTATAAAGTAAACATTTCAAATCAAAAGAGCTCAAAAATTATTGATGGAGACAAAGAAGGATTTATATCTATTGGCTCAATTGTTGAAAAAGGAAGTTCGCTTTATTTTACAGCAAGCTCTTACAACGAATCAGGTTCAATGCTTGATGAAAAAATTATAAAAAAAACTGGTAATAAACTAGAAACCATCCATACCAAGGGAATGTGGGGGAAATTATTTATTTTTAATAATGAGCTTCATGGAATTGGATTAAATAAAAGATTTGAGTGGCCCACAAACATAAGCATTCATCAAATAAAAGACACTGGCAAAACAACTGTGCTTTATAAAGATCTTGATAGACCAATAACAAATGTTAAATGTAGAGACTCTTTTATGTATATCTTGTATGAAGATTCTGGGAAACAGCTTCTTGGAAAAGGTGATGGTAAAAATATTGAAATATTAATTGATGACCAACTGACTATCTCTGATTTTGAAATAAGTTCTGATAGAGTTGCGGTAATTGCGAATACTTTTTCAAAACAAGATGAAATATATGAACTAAAAGATGGAAAAATAGAAGATTGGGAGAATACACCCTCTAAAGCAAATTCAAGCTTTCATAGAAAAACTAAGTCATATGAGTGCGTTTATAAAAGAATAGACACAGGCAAGTCAAAAATTGATGCTTGGGGTATTTTTGTTGGTAAAAATAACCCTACATTACTAAGCATACATGGGGGTCCAGCAGCTCAATATGGATTTAACTATTTTGATGAATTCCAAACCTACGCTGAAGCTGGGTTCAATGTAATTGCGTGTAACCCTAGAGGGTCTTCAGGTCGTGGTCATAAGTTTTTAAGAGATGTTTGTGGAAACAAGTGGGGAGTAAATGATACTCATGATGTGGTTACTACATTTAAAGAAATGATAAAAGAATTGAAAATCTCTAATAAAAATTACGGAATTATGGGAGGGTCTTATGGTGGCTTTATGACTGCTTGGGTCATTAGTCATTATCCAAAAATGTTTAAGTCTTCAGTTGTTGAAAGAGCCCTTTTAAACTGGGAAACAATGGTTGGAACTTCAGATATTGGAATAACTTTTCCAGAAATGTACTTATTAGAAGAATTCGATAAAAATATAAATCTATATAGAAAAAAAAGTCCTATTACTTACGCAAATAATATAATTGCTCCAACGTTAATAATTCATTCTGAAAATGATTATCGTTGTCCTATTGAACAAGGTGAACAACTTTTTTCTAATCTTAAAAGAAGAGGGGTTGAGTCAGCTATGATGAGGTTTCCTGCAGAGAGCCATGAACTTTCAAGATCAGGACAGCCTGTTCATAGAAAGCAAAGATTTGAAGCAATAATTAATTGGCATAAAAAACATCTAACCTAGAAATCTTTTTAACCTCATTCTTTTTTAACTAAAGTAATATCGAAGTATCTATGAATTCAGAAATTATTAAGCCAACAAATGGCGGAGAACTAAGAGAGCTTGCACGAAAAAGTCCAGAGGATGCACTTTTCTTTCTAAAGAAAAATTTAAATATTTGGAATGAAATAGCAATAGCAGACCCTTTTGACTCTGCTGACACTTTAGAAGAGTTTGAACCAAGTGATGCAAGTCAGTTAATCGAGGATCTTGGTATTGATGTGTCCATTAAAATATTTGAATCGCTAAGGCCTAGAGCAATTATAGAAATTGTAGAGAATCTCAAAGAGACAACTGTTGAAAAAATCTTTAGAGAGATGGATACAGAGGATGTTGTAGATGTTTTTGAAAGAAGCACTGTTGATGAAGCTGAAGATTTACTCGACATATTAGACAAATCAACTAAGTTGGATATAAATCGCAGACTTGCTTATCCAAAGGATTCTGTTGGAAGACTTATGTCTGAAGAGGTTGCAAAAATCTCAATTGGTTTAACAATAAAAGAAGCTCTTGTCGAATTAAAATCTCTTCATGAAAATGTTGAGGATTTATTATATGTTTATTCAGTAGATGATGAAAATAGGTTGTCTGGTGTGGTTTCATTTAGAGAAATTGTCTTTGCAGATGAAGATGAAACTATTGATAATGTTATGATTCAAAATCCAATTTTTATTAATCCATCATTAGACCAAGAAGAAGCAGCAAGACTAATAAAGCAATACGAATTACTTGCTCTTCCTGTGGTTGATAAAAATAATAAACTAATTGGACAGACAACAGTAAGTAGTGCTTTAGATATTATTGAATCTGAAATAGGAGAAGACTTTTCTCAATCTTTTGGTGCAGGAGCTGAAGAAACAATTTTTACACCCCTACAAAAATCAATTCAACTAAGGCTTCCATGGATAGCTGTTAATTTGCTTCTTGCTTTTACTGTCTCTGTGTTAATTTCACAATTTGAGGAAGCTATAGCTAGAGATGCTTTGCTTGCAGCANTGATGCCAGTGGTTGCTTTGGTTGGGGGTAACTCTGGTGCTCAATCATTAGCAATAGTTATTAGGGCTTTGGCAAGAAATGATGTATCAGATGCAAGAGTAGCTGAAGTTATTGGTAAACAATCTTTAATTGGTTCTATAAATGGTTTAATTATAGGAATTGTATCTTTTGCGATTTTAAATATTGTTGGTCTTTCTGCTTATGCTTTGTCANTAAGCATTGCTGTTTTTGGAAATATTTTGATTGGTAATCTTTTTGGAGCTTCTATTCCTTTAATTCTTAAAAAATTAAAATTCGATCCAGCCTTAGCTTCAAATATATTTTTGACTTTAATTACTGATATCGTAGGTTTCGCAGGTTTTTTAGGAATTGCTTTTTTATTAATTTAATTTTTATCTATATCTCTGTATATAAGCCTTGTTCCTCTTTTGTTAAAAAAGTAAGCAAAAATCCACTCTATAGCTACAAGTATTTTTGATCTGTAACCGATTAAATAAACTAAGTGAATTAAACTCCAGAAAAGCCATGCAGTAAAACCTGCCAATTCAAAATTTCCTACAACTCCTATTGCTTTAAATCTTCCTATTGTGGCCATCGTTCCTTTATCAGAATATTTAAATGGTTTTCTATTTTCTTTTTCAATATTTTTTTTAATATTATGAGCAACATATCGTCCTTGTTGAATAGCAACAGGTGCTATTCCCGGTAATGATTCTCCACTTGCTGTTATAAAATTTGCTGCATCACCAATAACATAGACTTCGTTATCTTCTTTTATAGAACAATCCCGGTTTACTAAAGCTCTTCCTTCATTATCTGTTTCTGTGTCTAGATGTTTTATTAGCGGACTTGCCTCATTCCCTGCTGCCCAAATAATATTGTCAGCATCAATAACCTGTTTGTTAGTAGTAACCTTCATTTCTTCGATATTTTCTACCCTCTCTTTTGTCATTACCTTTACTCCTAAATCAATAAGGTATTTATAAGACTTTTTAGCAAGATTCTCACTATAGGATGGGAGTATTCTGTCTCCTGCTTCAAGTAAATATATATTGGCATCTTTACTGCTAAAATTTCTAAATTCTTTAGTCATATTTTTATAAGCAATTTCTGCAATTGAACCTGCTAATTCAACTCCTGTTGGTCCTCCTCCAACAATTACAAAATTAAGATATTTTTTTCTTATTCTTTCATCTTTTTCATTTTCAGCTTTTTCAAAAGCTTTTAGTATTTTTTCTCTTATATCCAGNGCATCATTTATAACTTTTAACCCCTTAGCGAATTTGGACCATTCGTTTTTTCCAAAAAATGAATAGCTGGAACCAGCACTAACTATTAACTTGTCATAATTAATAACTTCGGCATTGTCTAAAGTGACTTCTTTCTTTTCTTTATTAATTTCTTTTACTTCTGAAAGAATTGTTTTTACATTTTTATCATTCTTGAATAAGTTTCTAAGGGGTACTGTTATATCTGCTGGTGAAAGTACTGCTGTTGCTACTTGATAAAGAAGTGGTTGAAATAAATGATGATTAGTTTTGTCAATTAATATGAACTCGTTTTTGCTCTTTCGAGCTTTTTGAAGAAAGCTTAGTCCTCCAAAGCCTCCTCCAATTACTATAATTTTTGCCATTTAATTAAATTATAATCTTGAAAAAATAATCTTTAGTGGTCTCTAGATCTTGATGATTTTGTCATTGTTTTTTCTAGTTTTCCATTTTTAAATGTAAAAGATTCAATACCATCAACTAAGTGTTTTCCCTGTTGAGACTTTTGAGAAATAACCTGTAAAACCATTCCTTCAAATGGAGAAATTAACGTTATTGAATGTTGTTTAAAATGCTTAGATGACTGATCTCTTCTTATAACATCACTAATCATATGTTGAGATTCCCATGACCAATCGTCGTCAGCAACAACAAATTTACAAATATGTCTTGTTTGAGATTTATCAATCCTTGCTCCTGGGCAAACTATAAGAGACCCTTCCACCCATGGATTTAAGCCCACAGCGTCAATTTTTGGGAATCCGACGTTAAAAGCTGAATCAATAATTTCATCCACATCCCCTTTTTCNAGGTTTCGTTGTTTTATTATTTCTGAAATTGAATTTTGTAANTCAAATAATTCTTCATCTTTTAAGNCTTCTAATTCTGTTTTGTCCATACTTTAAATTAAAACAGGTAAGTAAGACATTTTCTCAATTTAATCATCTAAGTTTTCAAGAGGATTTTCTGGCTGACATATTTCAAATGCTTCTTGAACTTGTTCTGATGACCAATCTACATCAGCATCTCTAAAAGCAAAAAATCCAAATTCGCCAGGTGTAGGATCTGGAAAATCTATTCCCTCTTCTCTCATGCATTGAGAAAACTCAAGAGATGCGTCAATTAAAGCTGCTTCTACTTCAGGGTCTAGATCAAATTGTTCAGGCAGTGCTCTTCTTAAAATATCTTCACAGTTAGTAAAAGCTTCTTCGAATGCTTCTTCGTTCTCAATATTTAATTCATTAAACTCTGGGTTTCCGTCTATATCAAAAGTAGGNTCTGGAAAATCTATTCCCTCTTCTCTCATGCATTGAGAAAANTCAAGGACACCTTCTTCAAATGTAATTTCTTCCTCAACAGCTTTCACTTGTGTTGTTGACTCAATTGTTNCAACACCTTNGCTTTCTTCTCCTCCTATCGTGCAAAAACTAATAANCAATAAAAAAATTATTCTTTTCATTTCCTGACGGCCTCTGCTGGTTGTATCTTTGATGCTTTGATCGCAGGGTAGACTCCAGATAGAGCTCCTATTAATAAAGCTAATAGTATTGCTCCTAAAACTTGAAGTATTGGTATGGAAAATACAATATTTGAGTACTCAGTGTAACCCAGTGTTATGCCGGCTCCTAAGAGAACTCCAACTAGCCCTCCAACACCTGATAACAATACACTCTCAAGTAGAAATTGGTATCTTATTTCTTTTCTAGTTGCTCCAATAGATCTTCTAACTCCTATCTCCATTCTTCTTTCAAGCACAGACATAACCATTACATTTGCAATTGCAACCCCTCCAACAAGAAGTGCAACAGATCCAAGACCTAATAGTAAGTTTGTAAATGCCACCTCTGCTGCCTCTTGTGCTTCAAGAGCATCNGAAGGTCTTGAGACACTTACTTGATCNGGGTTTTCAGGGTTCATTGATGGGGCTAAAACCTCAACAACATCTTCTATATACGTAGGGTTAGACCTTACGTAAATTGTTGTAGGCTCTTCATCAACGTTGAACAACGTTTTTGCAACACCGTAGCCAATAAATACAGACCTATCGAGATCTGGGTGTATTTTTAATTCTTCTAATATTCCAATAACTCCAAACCATTCATTTTCAATTAAGATTTTTGTTGGTGCTGAGAGATTTGTTATTCCTAACCTAGTTGCTGTAACNCTACCTAAAACAGTTACAGGAATATCCTTAAGACCATCTTTTATAAAGCGCCCTTCAGAAAGCTTTCCTCCTACAACATTTAATAATTCTGGACTTGTAACAACGGTTGAAATACCTCCTCCTTCAAACTCAGATATAAAGTCTGTTCTTCTGACCAACAAATCTGTTTGTGTTGTTGATGTCACCTCTTGTACTGGCCCTATTCTTTCAACCATTCCAAGAACCCCTTCAGGTAGTTTTTCTTGTGTTCCAAAGAAGCCAGCTTGTGGAGATGCTTTTATTAAATTTGTTCCTAATGATTCTAAAGTAGCTAATAAATCAGCTCTTCCAGAAGCAGAAATGCCGGTAACAGCGACTATTGCTGCTATGCCAATGCCAATCCCTATAGAAGTTAAAGCTGCTCTCCCTCTTCTTGCCTTAACACCATAAAAAGCAACCATAAATAAATCACTTATTTTAAGTTTTTTCTTCACCTATGCAACTATCTTTCCATCAACTAACTTGACTACTTTCTTAAACTTTTTTGCATGATTTTGATTATGAGTAATCATGATTACTGTTTTACCTTGTTTATTCAAATCTTTAAGAATCTTTAAAATGTTATCTCCCGATTCTTTGTCAAGATTTCCTGTTGGTTCATCTGCAAGAATAAATGCCGGATTTTGTACCAAAGCCCTTGCTATGGCTACTCTTTGTTGTTGTCCACCAGACAATTCCTGTGGTAAATGAGTCAATCTATCTCCCAAACCGACTTCTTTTAATACTTTGGCTGCTTTTTCTAACCTTTCTTCTCTTTTTATTCCTTGGTAAAGCAACCCCTCCGCCACGTTCTCCTGTGCTGTTAAACCGGGTAAAAGAAAAAAGCTTTGAAAAATAAATCCAATTTTTTCTCCTCTGAATTTTGATAATTCATCATCTGACAAAGTTGAGGTGTCTTGACCTTCTATTTCGATATTTCCTTCTGTTGTGGAATCTAGTAAGCCAATCATGTTTAATAAGGTTGATTTTCCACTTCCTGATTCTCCCACTATTGAGACTAGGTCACCTTCTTTTATGTCGAGAGAAATCTCATCTACAGCTTTTACTGGAGGTGGCCCTTCGTATATTTTTGAAATATTGTTTAACGATATTACTGTTTTCGTTTTTGACTTCATCTCGGTACGACTACTAGTTGTCCTTCACTAATGTTTCCAATTATCTCAACAAAACCGTCTGTAAATACTCCTATCTCAACCCCTACATATGCTGTATCTACTCCAGATTCTCCAGTAAAGACCTCGCTTTCTGAATCTCCATTGTAAATTTCAACAGCATAGCCACCTTCGGCTAGAGCAATTAATGCGTTTACAGGCACATATAGAACATCTTGAGATACTTCTGTTGTTACAAATACTTTTACTGGTGCCTGGTCATATACTTCTATTTCTTCAGGATTTAAAACTTCTAATTTAACCTGAATAAAGCTTCCAGCTTGTGTCTCTGTAACTACTTGGTCTATAAATTTAATTGTTGTGTCTGTTCTTTCATCTGTTGGGAGTTCTATTTCAACGCCTTCACCTAATGTAACTGTGTCCTGATCTGCTGCTGGAAGTGAAAATATAACTTCTATTCCAGTAGAAGAGGAATTATAAATCTGTCCGTTTATTGTTACGGCTCCACCAGTCTTGTTTATATAAGATCCAACAATTATTGGTGTTTTAGATGCGTAGGCGTTAGTTGGACTAAATGTTTCTGATTTTGCTGATAGTTCTAAATCTTCAAGCTCTTCTTTTGCCTTAGCAAGTTCCGCTTCCTGATCAATACCTTCGTTATAAGCTTTTAATGCATCATCGTAGGCTTTTTGAGCAGTTTCTATTGCCAGTGCTTCTGTTGCATCTATTCCTGACTCTTTTCCTGCTTCTAGGTCTTTGATTCTTTTTTGCTTTTCAATAGATTGTTCAAGGTCTTCTATTGCACTGTCTAATGTTCCTGCTGCTTTCTTTTCCTTAGTCTCAGGATTGGTTTCATCTCTTAATAACGTTAGGGACTCTTCTGAAGATTTTATAGATGTATCAGCAGCTTTCCATGCTGTGCTCTCTTCTGTAGCGCTTTCTTTAGCATCATCTAGTTTTTTCTTTTTATCATTAACCTGAGTTATAGTTGTCCCGCCTGAAGATATTGTGTCTTCAATTACTTCTATTGCATCTTTCTTAGCGTTGATTGTTACTTGTTCGGCAGGAGTAATCTCAGATTTAGTTTCAATTTTGTAATCAATATAGAGTTTGTTTAGCATAGATGAGGTAACTTCATCAAATTTATCATCAGCTATAAAACCTTCTTCTGCATATCCAAGTGAAATTAGTGCTTCTTCAACTTGTTTGATGTCTGGTCCATCATCAGAAGTTAAGTCAAGGGTTCTATAAAAAGGTATGGATCCTTCTAATAAAATAACTGGTTTATTGTCTACAGCGTAGAGAACTTGACCGTAGTTAATTACTGTTCCTTCTTCAGGTAGATAAGTTATTACTCCGGTGATTGAGGAATTTAATATTGCTTTGTCAACCTGACTAAGAGTTCCGTTGTACTCTTCTTTTTTTGCTAAATCTCCTTTAGAAATTTTTACAGTAGTTAACTCAAGAGTTTTTTCAGTAGTTGAAGATCCCGTATTTTGGGAACCAAAATAAAACGAAGCTGACCCAACGAGAACTACTGTTATCGCTAAAACTATGTTCTTTCTTGAAATCATATTTTTTAATTTTAGTCCTACTAATAGGCTATATTACTTGCCTTCCTTAAAAGCCTTACTTTCTAGGTCGCACTCTTCTAAATATTCTTTAATCGTTTCTCTATTTTTATCTACTTCACTTAGATTAAGTTTTGGATCTTCTTGTGTTGGGTCTGGTACATCTAAACCTTTTTCTCTTAAACACTGTGCCAATTCTAAGCTTTCATCAAATCTTTTTGCTTGCTCCTCAGGGTTTATAGAGGCTCTATCAGGCCATAATCCATTTTCTGCAATGCATGTCTCAACATCCTCCATAATTTCATTTTTCTCATCTTTTCCTTTTTCATTTCCAGTCATTTGTGCCAACATAGATTTCAAATCTTCAATATCAAATGGTGTTTGAATGTCATATCCTTTAGTGTTTAAGCATTCAGTAAGAATCAATGGATAATCTTCCTCACTGATTGTTTCAATTCTTTCGGATTCTTTATTTGCATCACTTAATGTTGTTACTCCTATTTCTTTATTTGAGGAACATGAAACAAAAAGTATAAAAATAAATATTATCTTTCTCATTTAGAGAATTTTCTAATCATTTTCTTCTCTGAGGTCTTCTGGTACTTCGTAGCCATTTTCTGTTATACATTCTCTTACTAGGGCTCTTAAGTCATTTGCTGATATAACTCCTGTTAAAACATAAGGTGGAAGAATATCTCTTAGGGTGTTTTCGTTTGTTGGGTCTGGTACATCTAAACCTTTTTCTCTCAAGCACTGTGCTATTTCTAATTCTGCATCTAGAATTGCTGCCTGCTGTTCGGGAGTGGCTCCATCTCTTGCATCAAGTGGGATATCATTTTCTTCGGCACATTTTTCTATTACTAAACTAAGCTCTTCTCTCTCTTCTTGGTTCATTTCAATAAATATTGGTGTCAATATTCTTCTTAGGTCACCCGGTTTTTGAGGATCCTCAAGGACATATTCATTGTCTCTAATACATTGTGCTAGAAGCAGTTCTGCATCCACCCAAGAAAGTTCTTCCGAGTTTCTACTTGTACTGGTTGTTGTTTCTGAGCCTTCGAGAGTAACAACTCCATCCTCTTTCTGGCTATCAAAAAAAGAGCAAGAAGAGAATAGTACTAAAACAATTAATAGAAAAGAATTCCTTCTTTCCATAATTTAAATTATTCCAAGCTTTTTCTTAAGGTCTTCTGTTATTGTTGTGGGTTTTCCTGTTTTTACATCTGTGTAAACATGAACGACTTCACAAGCGTTCGCTAATTCCCCTGTTTTCTTTATAAACAAACCCATTGTCCATGTCATGCTTGTGTTTCCTACTTCTTTTATTTTTAAACCAACTTCTATTTCGTCGTCAAAATATAAGGGCTTGTTGTACTGAACTATAACTTGAACTGTGTGCCAGTCTTTGTTTGTTTCTTCTAATTCTTTCTCATAATCGAAATCTAGAGCTCTATAATATTCAACAACTGCTTGGTCATAATAAGCAAGATAATTTGCATTATGCATTATTCCTTGAGGGTCAAGTTCGTAATATCTAACTCTTGTCTCCCAGAAAATTTCAAAATCTGCTTTATTTAATTCTATTTTTGACATTTTTAAACGAATATCTGAGTTTTTGGCTCAATACCTCCAGTTAATGGCATTGCATATTCAAAAAATTCATTTGTTACATACGGTTTATTTTCATCAAGAAAATCTTTCGGCATAACTTTCGTATTTTTTGCAACCTTTTCAAGCTCAACAAGGCCTACTTCACAATAATATTTATCAGAAAGTTGCCTTTTTAATATGATGGACCCACTATTTTCAGTCTTTGAAGCAACAACTGCATGTTGGCCCACTCTTTCTGCTTCATCTGCATCAACTTCAGAGATGTCTGCCAAAAAAGATCTTTGAAGATACCCAAAGGTATCAGCCCTTACTCTTGCGCTTTCAATATTTTCTGAAATAATGTTTGCAAGAGTGTCTCCTAAAGCTCCTGATCCTGAAAGCTGGATATTTCCGTGACTATCTTTTTTACCAGCAAGACCAGATCCTGCATTATTGGCATAGGTCTGAAGAAAATATTCACCNNTATCATCATGTACCCCCTCTGAAACAGCTACTAAGCATCTTCCTAAGGACTCATATACTTCTTTAACTTCTTTTACAAAACTTTCTAAATTAAATGTTTTCTCTGGTACGTAAACTAGGTGTGGTCCATCTTCCTCTGTTGACTTACCCAATGTGCTTGCAGCAGTCAGCCATCCGGCATGTCTACCCATTAGTATGTTTATCTTTATACCTTTTAAGCTCCTTGTGTCAGCATCATCTCCTTGAAAACCGTGGGCTACAAATCTTGCAGCAGAACCATAGCCTGGGCAATGGTCTGTTTCAAGTAAATCGTTATCTACCGTTTTTGGTATGTGGAATGCCTTCATGTCATAATTTGCACTCTCTGCTCCTTCTTTAATTAAATGAGCTGTTTCTGCTGAATCGTTGCCTCCTATGTAGTAGAAATTTCTTATATTTTGTTTTTCAAATATTGAAATAAGTTTTTCAATATCACCTTCTGTTGGTTTTTTTCTAACTGAACCTAGTGCTGCAGCAGGAGTTTTTCCTATTCCGTACAGTTGTGATTCAGAAAGTGACGCTAAATCAACAAAATCTTCAGACAGCATGCCTTCTAGGCCATGTCTTGCCCCTAGTATTTCATCAAAATTATCTTTTAGACCTTCTTTTATAAAGCCAACTAGAGATCTGTTAATAACAGCAGTAGGACCACCAGATTGTCCTATAACAGCTTTGCCTGCTGACACTTTTTCAACCCCCGTTTTGGTATACAGAAAGAAATCCAAGATAAGATTGAGCTATTTCTTCAACTGCTTCTTCTCTAGATTTTTCTCCCTCGTGAAAACTTTTTAGCGCATCCCAAAATATAGACCTTCCAATTGCAAAACCCTTGTATCCTTCAACTGAAGACCCAGCTCTTAGCCACTCATTAACTTTTTCATCACTTGCACCCCTACCAAGAACTACTGCAATAACGTCCTCTCTATCACCGGTTCTTATTGCGTGTGCTACTTTTTCACAGTCTTCAGGTGTGTCAAGACCCTCTATCTTCCAAATATCAGGATCTGCTCCTCTTTCTCTCATTTCTTCAACTACCTTGACAGCTAGTTTTGGTCTAATTTCTGAATCATAGCGTGCTTGGTCATTTTCTACAGATGCAAGCTGTTCTTCAGTAGCTGGTACAAGAAACTCTAAAAGAAATTTTTTGTCGTTTTCAGTTAACCAGTCAGATAATTCTTTAATCCTATTTCCTTGAGTTTCTCTAATCTCTTCTTCGTCATCAGGGTTCCACCGAACAAGGATTTTAACAAAATCAGCGCCTACCTCGTTGATTTTTTCTCCAAACTGATCACCATATTCAAAGTCAAAAACTTTCTGTCCTGATTTTTCAACTGGTGCCGCAAATTTAATATTCATTTCTTTTGCTTTTTGTTGAACCTCTAGGCCGAATGTTTCATCAACGAGGATTGCAGGGTCTCCTCCTGTTATTCCATACTCATTGGCTTTCAGGAAACCATCGAATATGATTTGTTTCATTTCACTAACTTTATTTGCTTCGTCTTGAGTTGGTTCTCTACCTTCAACTCCAAGAAGCCCCTTGGTTATAGTGCCTCTGTGATCAAAAGCTAGTATGTATAAATCTTGAGAATAACCCTTCATTTTTTATCCTTGTTCTTAAGCTGCTTCCTTTTGTTGGTTTCTTCTTGAGTACAGAAATAAACCTATCAAGATAAACAGTACTAGATAAAGTATATTATTTTCAAACACTGAAGGATTTTGTATTTCTTCAGAGTATTTGTTTATATAAATTAAGCCTGGATCTTCTTGAGATTTTCCAATTTCAGACAAAGTGTTTAGCAAATCAACCGTACTTGCTCCCCAGTTGTTTGCAAGATTTTCATCTAAAAAGAAGACGTTTCCGGTTTGGACAGCTGCAATTTGTTCCCATCCAACTCTGGTTGAAAGATCTTTATTTAAATANTCAGAGTGACCCACAACAATTAAATTTGGATTTGAGTTGAGAACTTCTTCTTCAGAAAACTCAGGATATCCACTTCCAAACGGGTCCTCCTTTAAGTTAGCAACATTTTCAATCCCTAAAAGATTGTAAATTTCTCCAATAAAAGAATTCTCATTAATAGTGTATATCCCATAGGTAAAACCAATTTCATGAAAAACTCTTATGTTTTCTTCTGAAAAGTTTTCGATAACCTCCTCAACATCATTTTTCATTGAGGAAACTAGGTCTAATGATTCGTCTTCTTTATCTATTAATTGTCCAATTTCTTCAATTTGAGAATACACATCTTCAAAATTTCTAGCAGGAGGAAGTAGGGCATAGTTCATTTCTAAATTTTCTAATCCTTCGACAATCCCATTGAAATCAAAAGCTATTACAACAAGATCTGGGTTTAATTTAACCAAATCTTCTGCTGTAACAGTAAATGCGTCGATTTTTTCAATCGGTAGCTCTGTTTCTGAAAAGGAGTCGACTCCAACTAAAAGGNTTTCACCTCCTAAAACTTGTATAACTTCTGTGTGTGTTGTTGATAGCGAAACCACTCTTTGTTCTGTGTTTGACCCCTCAGAGCCTGAACACATAGTCATCAAGGTGGCAAGAATTAGTATCTTATATTTCATAATTTTCCTTTCTTACCACGAGAAAAGATTGATACTCCATTCCTTCTCTCGAGGATTGTTGTTTTAATAAAACTAGAAAGTCGACCTGACTTATCTTTCGAATCACAGTTGCGGGACAGTGTTAGATTTCCACTAACTTCGCTTTTTAGTTTCTTTGTTTAAAAGAGTTTAGCAAGTTATTTATATTCGTCTTCTTCGTTTGGAATATTTTTAAAAGAGTCTGAAAGCGTTTGCTCCTCTATGTCTCTTGGTACGTCTGGTCTCGGCATTTCCGGATAAACAACTTCTTCCTCTTGTTTCCTCTCAGACCTAATTTTTTTTACGGTTTTAGATAAAGTCATCAAGACGGTCTCTTTGTTTTTGTCTTTTTCTTTTTTTGGTTTCTTTTGTTTTTCTTTAACTACCGGCGGGGCTTCTCCGTAAGACTCCTCTAAGACAACAACCTCTATGCCTCCTACAAGATCGGAAACTAAATTGTAGAAAAAAGCGCCTATTGTTGCCAAAGCTGTTTGAGTAAGCAAATAAACTGTTGCTAAAAATACAACTGACGAGAAAAGAGCTTCTATGTTGCCTACAAGTGTAGAGTTTTCATCTAACAAGGCTAATCTTTTTGCGATATCCTCTAACCCCTGTGGTACTCCTGCGTTAATTAATAAAACCCAAAGAATTGAAAAGCCTAAAACAATAGTAAGGGCAACAACAAAATTTAACACAAAGGTGACTTTCAGAACAGTCCAAGGATCTATCTTTCTTATTATTCTTCTTACTCTGCTTACTCTTACCATTTACTTTAATCTTCAGTTTTTATTGGAATAAAAGCTGATATTTCTTCTTCTTTAGAAAGCTTCATAACTTTTACCCCTTGAGCTGCTCTGCTCATTTGTTTTATTTGCTTTACTGCACATCTTATAGCTGTTCCACCGGTACTCATAAGCATAACCTCTGTATCTTCATCTACAGACCTAGCACCAACTAAATCTCCCTTTGTTTCTGTTACTTTTAGGGCCTTTACTCCCATTCCTCCTCTTCCTGCTCTTCTAAATTCTTCTAACTTTGTTCTCTTTCCGTATCCCTTGGCCGTAATAAATAAAAGAGTTTCTTCTCTTGATGTAGATGCTCCAACAACCTTGTCTCCTTCTCTTAGTTTGATACCCCTAACACCCATTGCTGTTCGACCCTGTGGTTTAAGGTTCTTCTCATCAAATCTTATTGCTTGACCTTTCTTCGATACAAGTATTACATCTTCTTTTCCTGAGGTTGTCTTTACAGAAACAACTCTGTCTTCTTCTTTAAGTTTTATTGCCTGTAAAGACTTATAGTTTGAATCAAAGTCTTTAAAAGCAGATTTTTTTACTGTTCCTTTTTCTGTCATTATCAAAAGAAATTTCTCTGTCTCATAATCTCTTGTATCAATTATTGCCTGAACTTTTTCGTCCTGACCCATTGAAAGAACATTGTGGATTAAAGATCCTTTTGCGGTCCTTGTCGTTTTTGGAAGCTCATGAGCTTTTGCTCTATATACTTTTCCTTTGTCTGTAAAAAACAATAAATAAGAGTGAACAGATGTCGATAAAAGGTGTTCTATTACGTCTTCATCCGAGGATGAAGCTTTGACACCCTTTCCTCCTCTGCCTTGCTTTTTGTATGAATCAGAAGGTACTGACTTTACATATCCACCTGAAGATACTGAAACTATTATTTCTTCGTCTTCAATGAGATCTTCTATTTTTACCTCTCCTACGTCATCTACTAATCGAGACCTTCTTTCGTCTCCAAACTTTTCTGTTATAGCTTCAAGTTCTTCGACAAGTATTTTGTTTTGTTTTGCCCTGCTTTTAAGAATTGCTGTAAGTTCTTTTATCGTTTCTTTTAGGTCTTTCTTTTCTTCATCTAATTTTTCTCTTTCGAGGGCTGTTAGCCTTCTTAGTGGCATATCTAATATGTGTGATGCTTGTATTTTTGATAGTTTAAATTTCTTCATTAACGACTTTCTTGCAATATCTACATCTTTTGATGCCTTGATTGTTTTAATAATTTGATCAATTTTATTTAGAGCAAGCAAAAGACCTTCTACAATATGCAACCTATCTTTTGCTTTATCAAGTCTATGTTTTGTTCTTCTTTGAATAACGTCTATTTGATGCTTTATGTAATACCCAATAAGCTCAGGAACGGAAAGGACTTTTGGTACCCCGTCAACAAGAGCAACAGAATTTACAGAAAATGAGTCTTGAAGCTGGGTTTGTTTAAAAAGTTGGTTTAAAACAACCTGAGGAACAGCATCTCTTTTTAACTCAATAACAAGCCTGGTGCCGTTTCTGTCGCTACTTTCATTCCTGAGGTCTGAAACTCCTGCAAGTTTCTTATCCTGCACTAAGGAAGCAATTTTTTCCATTATTCGATCTATTGATGCCTGATAAGGTAACTCTTTCACAACGATTGCTGATCTTCCTTTTCCAAGCTCTTCAACGTCAGCAACAGCTCTAAGTTTGATAGACCCTCTTCCTTTTAATATTGCATCTTTTATTGTTGGGGTTTTGACTATTAAGCCTCCGGTTGGAAAGTCTGGGCCTTTAATTATCTTCAAGTAGTCTCTTGGTTTAGGTTCTTTGGTTTTTAGTGTGAATTTAACTGCTTCTGTAATTTCTTGTAGGTTATATGGTGGCATGTTTGTGGCCATTGCGACAGCTATTCCTTCTGCTCCGTTTATAAGAAGATTTGGAAACCTTCCTGGGAGTACTTTTGGTTCGGTTGTTTCTCCTGAATAGTTTGGTTCAAAGTCAACAGTTTCCTCATCAATGCCATCAAGAAGCTGCGATGCTAGTAACGACATTCTAGACTCTGTATATCTCATCGCTGCTGGTGGATCATCGGGGGTCCCGAAGTTACCTTGTGGTTCGATAAGAGGATACCTTGTACTAAAGTGCTGTCCAAGCCTTACAAGAGTTCCGTATATAGCTTCGTTTCCATGTGGGTGATAATTACCCATAACATCACCTACAACCTTGGAACATTTTCTAAATGGACCAGTGGGCCTTATCCCTGTTTCATACATTGAATAAAGAATTCTTCTTTGTACTGGTTTTAAACCGTCTTTAACATCAGGGAGTGCTCTTGAAACAATAACTGACATTGCATAGTCCAGGAAAGACTTGGAGATTTCATCTTCTACCGCTATTGCCCCGTTTTGAGTCTCTGGCTTCTTTGTGGTTGTTTTCTTTGCCGCTGGCTTCTTTGTGGTTGTTTTCTTTGCCGCTGGCTTCTTTGTGGTTGTTTTCTTTGCCGCTGGCTTCTTTGTGGTTGTTTTCTTTGCTGGCATTATACGTCCAAAAATCTTACGTCTTTTGCGTTTTGTTCAATGAATGTTTTTCTCTTTGCAACATCATTTCCCATAAGAACTTCAAACATGTTTGCGGCTTTGGCTTCTGCTGCCTTTCCGTCGGCAATACTAACTTTTATTAAACTTCTCGTATCTGGGTTCATCGCGGTGTCCCATAGTTCTCCTGCATTCATCTCCCCAAGACCTTTGAATCTACTTATGTCGAATTTTTTATTTTTGTTTTCTTTTTTAAATTCTTCTAACGATTTGTCGTCTTTAAGGTAGTTTATTGAACCAGAGGATTTTGCTCTATAAAGTGGAGGTTCAGCAATCCATACCTTGCCTTCTTTTATTAGTCCTGGCATGAATTTAAAGAAAAACGTTAATAAAAGTGTTCTTATGTGGGCTCCGTCAACATCAGCGTCTGTTAAAAATATTATCTTGCCGTACCTTGATTCCTCNCCTTTATATTCGTCTTTTATTCCTGTACCTATTGCTTTTATAAGCGAGCTTATTTCTTCATTCTGAAGTGCTCTATTTTCTGTGACTTTTTGTACATTAATAATTTTTCCCCTTATTGGTAATATTGCCTGTGTTTTTGACTCCCTTGCCTGTTTTGCTGGTCCCGCAGCAGAGTCTCCTTCAACTATAAATAATTCACTTTCAATTGGATCTGTAGACGAACAGTCTGCAAGCTTGCCTGGAAGCCCCGCTGTTTCTAAGATACTCTTTCTTTTTGTAAGTTCTCTTGCTTTTTTAGCGCTCATTCTTGCTTTTGCTGCAACGGCGCACCTTTCCACAATTGCTCTTCCTTCTTTTGTGTTCTTGGACAACCATTTCGGCAGCTCTTTATTGACTAAAACCTGTACTTTTGACTTCATTTCTGTATTTCCAAGCTTGGTTTTTGTCTGGCCTTCAAATTGGGGCTCTTTTACCCTAACGGAAATCACTCCGGTGATTCCTTCTCTGATGTCATCACCAGTTAATGAAATATCGGAGTGAAGATTTCTTGATTTTGCAAAGTCATTAATCGCTTTTGTTATCGCCGTTCTTAAGCCTTCTTCGTGGGTGCCTCCCTCAAGTGTGTGTATGTTATTAGCAAAGCTCTTAATGTTTACATCATCTTCGTTTTTCCACTGAAGAGCAACTTCTATTTCAGAATCCTTGCTTTGATCAGAAAAGGATATTGTTTTTTCGTGAAGAACTTCAAATCCATCATTCAAATAGTCCACAAAGTCAACTAAGCCACCTTTGTATAAAAATTTATCCTTGGTTGCTGGTTTAACTCTGTTGTCTACAAGGGTGATTTTCAATCCTTTATTTAAAAATGCTGTTTGTCTTAGTCTCTCCGATACAATGTTATATTCAAAACTCTGTGTTTCTTCAAAAATTTCTGGGTCAGCTAAAAAATTTATTTTTGTTCCCGTTTTTTTTGTGGCTTTTCCTTTTTTAATTTTTGATACCGGCTTACCAAAGTCAAAATTTTGATTCCAAAAGAAACCATCTCTTTGTACTTCCGCTTTTACAAAGACTGAAAGGGCATTAACTACAGAGATACCAACACCGTGTAGACCCCCACTAACACTATATGCTTCTGATTCAAACTTGCCACCGGCATGTAGGGTTGTTAAGACGGTTGTTAGTGCTGATTCTTTTGTTTTTGGTCTTGGTTTTACGGGTATTCCGCTTCCGTTATCTGTAACAGTTACTGATCCATTTTTCTCAAGACGAACTTCTATTGAATTACATCGTCCCGCCATTGCTTCGTCAACTGAGTTATCAACCACTTCCCAGACTAAGTGGTGTAATCCATTAGGACCTGTTGANCCTATGTACATAGCAGGTCTTTTTCGAACTGCTTCGAGACCCTCTAAGACCTTTATGTCTTTAGAATCATATTTTTTTGAATCTTTTTTTGGCACGGATCTCCTAAGATACGCTTCTTTTTTTGTTTTTATACAGCCCTAGCTGAACTCTTATTTTAGCCGAAATCCGTTGTTATTGTTGGTTATTTTCGATTTGAACATCCAACGAATTAAGCTTTATTTTTATTTTTTTTTCAATATCTATAAGTATTTTTTGTTCTTCTAGTTTGATTAAATCCATTGCTCTTTTAGATGTTGTATAAAGGGTTGCTTTGTTTCCAATAACGGGTCCGGGTGTTGTTTCGCTAGACCAAAGAAAAGTGTTTTCATCAAAATATTTTTTTACTTTTTTTGATTTTAAAAAATTTATCCCTAAAGGGTTTTTCTCTACGTCAATTTTTTCTGGTTGTTGGTTTTTCACTAGTTGGTTCTAACGGGCATGAGAAGGTATTTGTAGTTCTCTACCTCTCCCTGAATAACAACTGGTTTCTCGTTTCCAGAAAAACGAATATAAACCGTTTCGCCGTCTAAAACTTCTATGCCTTGCATGAAATAGTTGGGGTTAAAAGACATTTCAAAACCCGAGATGTCGCCAAGCTCAACTCCAAGAGTTTTAACAGATACTTCTTCGTTGCCACCACCTATGTCTTTGTTAACTGTTGTGATGTTTAGGGTTTCGTTGTCTGATAAGACAATCTTAACTGGAATAAAACCTTCGGCTACAACCGTTGCTCTATCTAGAGACTCTAAAATTTCAGATTTTTTAACTTCTATCGTAAAGAGAGTTTCTTTTGGGAAAAGGTTTTCGTACTCCGGAAAGCTCCCTTCTAGTTTTCTAACTGCTGCTGATGTTTTTTCGTTATAAAAATAAAGTTCTCTTTCGTTTGAGTTTATTTTTATCGGATCGTCTGAGTTTTCAAAAACCCTTATTGTTTCGCTTAGAGCTCTGTATGAAATAATCCCTATGTCTTTTATTGGTATTTCAGACAGGCTATACGTTGCGAGTCTGTAGCTGTCTGTGGCCACCAGTTCGGTGGCGTCGTTTTTGTTGTTAAAGTATACCCCTGTTAAAACAGGTCTTCCTCCTTCTGGTGAACTTGCTATGCCTACTTTTTTTATTGATTCAAAAAGTTCTGTTACTTCCACTTCTTCTGTGTTTTTGTTTGTGTTGTCTTCCAACAATGCTTCCGGATATGTTTTTTCGTCTAGTTTTCTTAGTTTGAATTCCATCTTTTTTGTTTCGACCTTAAGTTCTGTACCTATGTCTGAAAACGTAACCTCTCCTGTTGGTAGTTTTCTAACTATCTCTGATAAAACCCTTGCATTTACTAGTGTTTCTCCCTCCACCTCTGTTTTTACAGCTGTTCTTGCTTTTAAAACTATGTCTAGGTCTGAGCCAACAACTTCTAACAGATCTTCTCTTGTCTTTAGATATATGCCTTGTAAAGAAGGGGTTGCGGGCCTTGGATCTACAACTCTAGAAACAGAAGAAACGACTTCTTTTAGAGCACTTGTTTTTATTTTGAATTTCAATTTAATTCCTTATAGATTTAATAATAATAAAGCTGTTGAAAATGTTTAAAACATCAAAAAACAAACTTTTTAAAGGTGAGGGGGTGTTGAAAACTTTAAACATAAAAAACAACCACTTAAGAAATAACCAAATTATTTATTTTATTGTCGAAAATGTTTATTTCTTTCAACAAGACGCTTGACTCTTCTGATTTTTTTATACAAGACAAAATTGTTGAGTGAGATCTACCACCAAAAAAAAGACCGATCTGAGAAAGAGACAAATCAGTATGCTTTCTAATTAAAGAAACACAAAGGTTTCTTGCACTAACCACGTTTGAACTCCTATTTTTTGAAACAATAAGCTTTTTATCCACCTGGTAAACGTCTGAAACATAATCCAAAATGTAATCAGGGGTTAAATAAGCAACAACATCTTTTTTAGTCTCAAAAACCAAGTTTTTAATATATTCAGAATTACCAGAACCGGTTTGTTTGTTGATTACAAGGTTGTTAACTATTCCGCTTATATCTCTAAAACTATTTATCTCGACGTTTAAAATTTCATCAATCTCTTTCTTTGACAACAAAACCCCTTCAAACTCTTCGTTTTTTATTTTTAACATTTTTTCAAACATTTCTTTATCTGGTTTGCCTATGTCTGTAACTAAACCATTCAAGATTCTTGAAACAAGTCTTTCGGGAAAACCCAAAAGGTCTTGAGGTCTTTGGTCTGAAACCAACACAACGGCTTTTTCATTGTTTAAAAAAAAGTTTATAGTGTGAAAAAGCTCTTCCGACACACCCTTTTTTCCAAGAAAAAACTGTATATCATCGATTAAAAGAACATCTACAGATCTAATTTTATTTTTAAACAAATCGATATCTTGATTCTTTATACCACTAACGTAAGACTCTAAAAAAGACTCGGAATCAATATAGTAAGAAGAACTAGTAGATTGTTCCATTGTTTTTAAAAGATGGGTCTTACCAACACCGGGTTCACCATGAATAAACAAAGGATTAAACCTTTTCCCCGGATCCAATACGACATTTTTAGCAGCAGCTATAGCTAGGTTGTTAGAAACACCAACCAAAAGATTTTCAAAAACAGAAACATCAGCTGAAACCCTTTCCTCAAGAGGTTTTTCTACAATAATTTTTTCTTGATTACCCCCAACAGGTGGATCTTCAATATATTTTTCTTTTTTAAGCTTTTTATCTAAGACAAAAACACAATCATCAGATCCAGAAACATCTTTATAAACACTTTTAATTTTCTTATAGAGCCTTTTTTCAATAGAACTCTTTACAAAATCAGAATTTACAAATAAATTGAGCTCATTTTCATGGTTTGTACGAAAATCAACTTGTTCCAACCAGTANTTGTCGGTTTTTGAAAGAGGCTCCTCTAATATCTTCTGTTTAAAATCTATAAGTTTNTGGTTCATGTTTATAGTAATTTAATTTGTTATTTCGAAAAAACATAGAGTGTTAAAAACAAACTAAANAANAACAAGAAAACAAACACCAAAAAATAACGCTAAATTTATTAGCTTTTTTTANTAAATAACCAACAAAAACAACAAGAAAAAAAATAGATTACAAATACTAGTTAATATACTTTTCGCGAAACTAATTTGTTTTTCGCGAACTAATAAATAAAACATTTAATCACTTTGTTTAATTCAATAGTTGATTTATTGTGATTAAACAGGTAAAAAATGAAAAGAACTTATCAACCTAGCAATAGAAAAAGAAGCAGAAAACACGGTTTTAGAGCAAGAATGCGTACCAGAGCAGGACGTCAAATCCTAAAAAGAAGAAGAAGCAAAGGACGCAAGGTTCTATCTGCATAAATAGTTGGTAAATTTTACTACTTTTAAAAATAGCAATCATTTTTTAGACCTGAAAAAAGAAGAAAATTGTTTAACTGAACAAGGTTTAAAGGTTTATATACAAGACAGTAATGAAAGACTATCAAAGCTGGCGATAAGCCTTCCTAAATCAGAAGCAAACGCAGTTAAGCGGAATAAGTTTAGAAGAAAGATTAAAGAGGTAGTTAGAGGTTTAGAGATAAACAATATTTTTTATATTTATATTGTTGGAACAAACAAAGCGACAAAGCTTCAATATAAAGAACTAAGAAACATTATTGAATCTCACCCAAAACTAAAGCAGAAGTGAAATTAACAAGTTTAATATTTTTAATATTCAGATCCTTACTGGGTTTTTTTGGATTCGGACAAGGGAACTGTATGTATTATCCAAGNTGTTCCTCACTTATTGTTGAAGAAATTAAGCAAAAAGGCTTTATAAAGGCAATTCCTTTTATGATATATCGGATATACGTTTGTAATCCAATATATAGAAAAATTGGTAAAAATTGGCAATAATTGAACCATTCGCATTAGCCATAGGTTTTCTACTTTCCTATATATACGACTTTGAAGTCTCTTATGGTGTGTCAATAGTTATATTGACGATAATTATTAATATTATAATTTTCCCCCTAACTTTAAGACAAACCAGGTCAACAAAGAGAATGCAAGACGCCCAACCAGAACTTAAAAGAATTCAAAAGCAGTACAAAGACAANAAAGAAGAAATGAACAAAAAGGTTGCCGAGTACTATAAAGAAAACGGCATAAACCCACTNGGGTGCATTGTGCCACTATTGGTTCAAATGCCAGTTTGGTTTGCACTTTTTAGAGTCTTAAGAGAACCACTTTTGTTTATACCAAAAGAGGCTACGCTTTATTCAGCGCTTGGAGATCCCTTAAGTGTTTTGTTTTTTAATATGGACCTACAGGTTCCAGCCTCTGCTATAAATGCATGGGTTGATAGGTTGCCATATATAGTTTTAATATTATTTGTTGTAGGAACCGCCTTAATACAGCAAAACCAACTAACAAAAAAACAAGGAACCACAAACAATCCCCAGCAGCAACAAATGCAAATGATTGGAAAGGTTATGCCTATATTTTTTGGTTTTATTTCCTGGACCCTCCCTTCCGGATTGGTTGTTTATTTTTTAACAGGAAATATTTTTAGAATTGGGCAACAAGCACTAATTGTTAGGCTTGAGGAAAATCAAAAAGATAAAGAAAAAAACAAAGAAAAAAACAAAGAAAAAGAAGATCAAAAAGAAAACGATGAAAACAAAGAAGGACCAGTAAACAATACATCACGTAAAAAAAGAAAAAAAAGAAGGAGAAAATAATGTCTAATAAATGGGTAGA
>JGI26064J46334_1000014_pt1 | contig 33522 bp, 30 predicted proteins | sample MarorgKNORR_S2LV_FD_46334 | JGI IMG/M metagenome (IMG submission 46334) | reverse complement strand
TAAAGCAGACGCAGCACCAGCAGCAGAAGCTAAAAAGGAAGAAGCTCCTAAAGCAGACGCAGCACCAGCAGCAGAAGCTAAAAAGGAAGAAGCTCCTAAAGAGGAAAAAAAATAATCTAAAGATTGTTTATGTTTCAAGCTCAAGTATTTACCCTTTATCCAGAAGTTTTTCCTGGACCTTTAGCAAAAGGTCTTTATGGAAAAGCTTTGTCTAATAAATTGTGGAACTTAAGTGTAATAAACATTAGAGATGCCGCAACTGATAAACACAAAACAGTCGATGATACTCCTTATGGTGGAGGAACAGGAATGTTACTTAAAGCTGATATTTTAGCAAACTCTCTTGACCGAAAAGTTAAAAAAGGAGAAAGAGTTTTTTATCTTTCACCAAAAGGTAAAAAATTTGATCAAAAACTTGCTCAAGACTTATCAAAAGAGAAATCAATATCTTTAATTTGTGGCCACTTCGAAGGGGTAGATGAAAGAGTTTTGACTACAAGGAATATTGAAGAAATAAGTATAGGAGATTANGTTTTGTCTGGAGGTGAAACTGCTGCACTAGTAGTACTTGATAGCATTTTAAGACTTTTGCCAGGGGTATTGGGAAATGAAAAATCTTCNATTGATGAAACCTTTGAAAATGGTCTTTTAGAGTACCCTCAATATACAAAACCTCAAATTTGGGAAGAAAAGTCAGTCCCTGAAGTATTATTATCTGGAGATCATGCTAAAATTAAAGACTGGCGTTTATCTCAATCAGAGGCTATAACACGCGTCCGAAGACCAGATTTGTGGCAAAAATATAAGAAAGATTAATTTGTTAAATATTAAAATGAAAACTATTGAAGAAATAAATCAGCATAACGTCAAAAAAATTCTTTCAGAGAAAAAAATTCCTGAATTTTATCCTGGTGATGTTGTAAAAGTTGGTGTTAGAATTACTGAAGGTAAAAAAGAAAGAATCCAATATTTTGAAGGCGTTTGCATTGCTAAAAAAAATAGAGATCTTAATTCATCGTTTACTGTGAGAAAAATTTCTTTTGGAGAGGGTGTAGAACGAACTTTTCCATTATACGGAACTTTAATAGATTCAATTAAAGTAATCCGTTCAGGTAAAGTAAGAAGAGCTAAGCTTTACTATTTAAGAGATAGAACTGGTAAATCAGCTAGGATTGCAGAGAAAATTAGAAAAAAAATTGGTATCGATATGGATGTGAAACCAGAAACAGTGAACGAAGAAAACTTAGCTCCAGTAGTTAAAGAAAATGAAGCTGAGATAAAAGTAGAAACTGCACCGACTTCAGAGGCTAAAAAAGATGATTCTGTTAAGGAAGAATCTAAAAAAGATGCCCCTAAAGCTGAAATTAAAGCAGAAAAAAAACTTGAAAAGACACCAGAAAAAAAATAGTTTTTTTTTCAATGCCCAATACTTTATACGATAAAATTTGGAATGATCACCTTGTAGATCTACAAGATGATGGAACAGCTTTGTTATTTGTAGATCGTCATTTGGTTCATGAGGTAACCAGTCCCCAGGCATTTGAAGGTTTAAGAAACTCTAATCGTAAAGTTAGACATCCTAATTTAACACTTGCAGTAGCAGATCATAATGTTCCAACAACTGATAGATCAAAAGGTATTTCTGATAAAGAGTCAAAGATACAAGTTGAAACCTTAGAAGCTAATTGCAAAGAGTTTGGTATTAAACTTTTTGGTATGAATGATAAGAGACAAGGAATCGTTCATGTTACAGGTCCAGAGCAAGGTTTTACTCAACCNGGAACAGTAATAGTATGTGGTGATAGCCATACGGCAACACANGGTGCTTTTGGTTCTTTAGCNTTTGGAATTGGAACTTCAGAAGTAGANCATGTTTTAGCTACTCAAACATTAGTTCAAAAAAAAGCTAAAAATTTTAGAGTAAATGTAAATGGCAAACTCCCTTTAGGTGTAACCTCTAAAGATGTTATTCTTCAAATAATTGGAAAAATTGGTACAGCAGGTGGAACGGGTTGTGTAATAGAATATGCAGGTGACCTGATTAGATCGTTGAGTGTTGAACAAAGAATGACAATTTGCAACATGACTATAGAGGGTGGAGCTAGGGCAGGATTAATAGCACCTGATGAAAAAATATTTAAATATTTAAAAGACAGACCAATGTCTCCAAAAGGTAAAGATTGGGATAAAGCAATGGAATATTGGAAAAATTTAAAAACAGATGAAGGTGCTAAATTTGATAAAGAAATTAATCTTCAAGCAGAGGAAATTTTACCTATGATAACTTGGGGAACTTCTCCTCAAGATGTAATCACAATAGATGAAAAAGTTCCAAATCCTCAGAACGAAAAGGATGAGGATAGAAAAAATTCTTTAGAAAGATCTTTAAATTATATGGGTTTAAAACCAAATATGGCTGCAAAAGATATAAAAATAGATAAAGTTTTTATTGGGAGTTGCACTAATGGAAGAATAGAAGATTTGAGAGAGGCGGCAAAAATTTTAAAAGACAAAAAGATAGCTGCTCATGTTCATGCGATGGTTGTGCCAGGATCAGGATTAGTAAAAGAACAGGCTGAGCAAGAGGGATTAGATAAAATTTTTGTAAATTCAGGCTTTGAATGGAGAGAACCTGGTTGCTCTATGTGTTTAGCCATGAATGCAGATAAGTTAAAACCTCAAGAAAGATGTGCTTCTACGTCAAATAGAAACTTTGAAGGAAGACAAGGAAGAGGCGGAAGAACTCATTTAGTAAGCCCTGGTATGGCAGCAGCAGCAGCTATTTCTGGAAATCTTGATGACGTTAGAAAGTACCAAAATTAAATGCAAAAATTTAATACTTTAAAAAGTATTCCAGCATATTTACCAATAGTGAATATTGATACGGATATGATAATTCCAAAACAATTTTTGAAAACTATTAAAAGAACTGGTCTTGGTAAAAACTTATTTTTTGAGATGAGATATGATGACCAAGGTAAAGAAATTGGAGATTTTATTTTAAATCAAAATCCATTTAATAATTCTAAAATTTTAATAGCTGGAAAAAATTTTGGATGTGGCTCATCAAGAGAGCATGCTCCATGGGCGTTGTTAGATTTTGGCATAACATGTGTAATTAGTTCAAGTTTTGCAGATATTTTTTATAGTAATTGTTTTAAAAACGGAATTTTACCTATTGTTCTTGAGGAGGAAAAAATTAAAGAGTTATCAGAATACGCAAATCGAAAAGAGGAAATATCAGTTGATTTAAATGAAAATAAGATTGTTTATGGAAACAATGAAATTAAATTTGATGTAGATAAATTTAAAAAAAAATGTCTTTTAGAAGGATTAGACGACATAGCACTATCATTAAAAAAGTCAGAAAAGATTGAAAATTTTGAAAAAGATTTAAAAAATAAAAAACCTTGGATTTTTAATGATTAAAGTAAAAAAAAGAAAAATTTTATTATTACCTGGCGACGGTATTGGTCCTGAAGTTATTGCTGAAGTAAAAAAAATAATTAATTGGTTTAATGATAAAAAATCACTCGACTTTGAAATAGATCAAGATCTTGCTGGAGGTTGCTCTATTGACAAACATGGAACCCCTATAACTGACGAAGTATTTTATAAGGCATTAGAAAGTGCGGTAGTAATGTTAGGAGCAGTAGGAGGTCCAAAATGGGATAATATAGATTTTTCAAAAAAACCTGAAAGAGCATTATTAAAACTTAGAAAAGAATTAAAATTATTTGCAAACTTAAGGCCAGCAATATGTTTTAAACAATTAGTCGATGCATCAACTTTAAAACCAGAAATTGTTTCTGGTTTAGATATTATGATAGTAAGAGAACTTACTGGTGGGATATATTTTGGCGAACCTAGAGGAATTAAACCAATTGAAAATGGTGAAAGAAAAGGAATTAATACTCATACTTATACGAGCAGTGAAATAATTAGAGTTGCTAAAATTGCTTTTGAATTAGCAAAAAAAAGATCAAACAAAGTTACGTCGTGTGAAAAATCAAATGTTATGGAAGCCGGACAACTTTGGAAAGAAGAAGTTCAAGCATTACATGAAAAAGAATATAAAGATGTAGAACTAAGTCATATGCTTGCTGATAACTGTGCTATGCAGTTATTAAGAAATCCCAAGCAGTTTGATGTAATTGTAACTGATAATTTATTTGGAGATATGTTATCAGATCAGGCTTCAATGCTTACTGGATCTTTAGGTCTTTTACCCTCAGCATCTTTAGGTGCTAAAAATAAAGATGGTGAAATGAGAGCAATGTATGAACCAATTCATGGTTCAGCTCCAGATATAGCTGATAAAGGAATTGCTAATCCAATTGCAACTATATTGAGTTTTGCTATGGCCTTAAGGTATTCTTTAGATTTAGATAAAGAGGCTGAAGCACTAGAAAAAGCTGTACAAGATGTGCTAAATGATGGATTGAGAACAAAAGATATTCTATCAGATGGAATGAAAGAAGTTTCAACCTCTCAAATGGGAGATGCGATAATTTCAAAATTGCAATAATCTATTAATTATCCTAAACTAAATNTATGCCAAGCTACAATGCACCAGTTGAAGATATGATGTTTCTTTTTGAGAAACTAAGAGANAATAAAAATTACAATGAATTAGAAAAATATAAAGAGGTNAGCTCAGAACTTGTTAAAGATATTTTAGAAGAGGCTGCAAAGATTAATCAAAATTTNATATTACCTCTCGCTAAAATAGGTGATGAAAATCCTGCTGTTTTAGAAAATGGAGTTGTAAGAACACCCCCTGGATATAAAGAAGCTTACCAAAAGTATATTGAAGATGGTTGGACTTCTTTATCTTGTGATCCAAAGTATGGTGGACAGGGAATGCCAAAGACTGTTAGTGCTTTTTTTGATGAAATGCTTTCATCTGCAAGCTTATCTTTCAAACTTTATAGCGAACTCAGTATTGGGGCATATAATTGTATAAATCATCATGCCTCAGAAGAAATAAAAACCAAATATTTACCAAAAATAGTTGAAGGCAAATGGAGTGGCACTATGTGTTTAACAGAACCAGTTTGTGGAACTGATTTAGGACTTTTAAAAACTAAAGCTGAGAAACAATCTGATGGAACATATAAACTTAGTGGCCAAAAGATTTTCATTACTTCAGGTGATCAAGATCTTACAGAAAATATTATTCATTTAGTAATTGCAAGAGCAACAGACTCACCAGCTGGTACAAAAGGTATAAGTTTATTTTTAGTCCCAAAATTTGTAGTCAATGAGGATGGAAGTGTAGGTCCTAGGAACGGAGTATCAACAGGATCTATAGAAAGTAAAATGGGTATTAAAGGTTCTGCTACATGCGTTCTCAATTTTGATGGAGCAACTGGATATATGATAGGTAAAAAGGACAAAGGTTTAAGTGCGATGTTTACAATGATGAATCTTGAAAGAATTGTTGTCGGTATACAAGGACTTGGAATTTCAGAAATTGCTTATCAAAATTCACTTGCTTATGCTAAAGAGAGAAAACAAGGTAAAACTAACAACACCAAATCATCTAATGGAGCAGATTTTATAATTGAACATGCTGATATAAGAAGGTCATTATTAAATATGAAATCAATTATAGAAGGTGAGAGAGCATTATGTTTTTGGTTGTCACAACAAACAGAAGTTAGTTTAAATCATCCAGATGAAAAAGTTCGTCAGGAAGCTTCCGACTTTGTCTCCTTAATGACGCCTGTTGTTAAATCGTTATTTACAGATCTTGGTATGGAAATTACTAATGATGCTATGCAAATTCATGGTGGTTATGGTTATACAAAAGATCAAGGAATAGAACAACTTTATAGAGATAATAGAATAACGCCAATATATGAAGGCACTAATTCAGTGCAAGCAGCAGATTTAGTTTTTAGAAAATTATCTAATAAAAATGGAAATATAATTAATAGATTTTTAGATCTAATTAAATCTGAGGTTAACTCAAATAATGAGCAAATAAAAACATTTGCAAAAGAATTTACTTATTATTTAGACATTTTGAGCAAGTTTAGTGATTGGACAATTGAAAAAGCTAAAACGGACAAAGACGATGTAAGTGCTGCAGCAAATGACTACTTAAAAACATTAGGGTACGTATCAGTTGCTTATGCTTGGATAAAAGTTTTGGAAGTAAGCTTCAAGAATTATGATGAAAATAAAAAGTTTTATGATGAAAAAATAAATACTGCTAAGTTTTATTTTGATAAAGTTCTACCCCGAGCTGAACAACATTATAAGTCAGCCATATCTGGCAGTTCGAACATAATGAATTTTAAATTCAATTAAAATGAGCCATTATGATACAAATTTAGATAAAAATAGAGCTAATTACGTTCCACTAACACCTTTATCTTTTTTAGAAAGAGCAAAAGAAGTCTATCCTAACTATGAAGCTGTAGTTTATGAAGATCGAAAATACACTTGGAGTGATGTATATAAAAGAGCTACTAAATTTGCTAGTGCTTTAGAAAAAATTGGTATCACTAAGGGAGATACAGTTTCATTTCTGGCATTTAATACACCAGAAATTTTTGAGGCACATTATTCAGTTCCAATGTCGGGCGCAGTATTAAATACGATTAATATAAGATTAGATGCTAATACTATCTCATACATTTTAAAACACAGTGATGCAAAAGTATTGGTAGTAGATAGACAACTTCACACTGAGGTAAAAAAAGCATTAAGCAAATTAGACAAAAAAATTATTATCATTGATATTCATGACAAGTTTGCTGATCAGTCTAAATTAGAAAAAATTGGCGAATTAGAATATGAAAGCTTTTTGAATACTGGAGATGATAACTACATTTGGAAAATGCCAGAGGATGAGTGGCAAGCTATATCATTAAGTTATACTTCTGGAACTACAGGAAATCCAAAAGGAGTTGTCTATCATCATCGAGGATCATATTTAATGTCTACAGGAAGTGCTGTTGCCTGGAATATGCCAAATAGGTTAAATTTTTTAACAATTGTTCCAATGTTTCATTGTAACGGATGGTGCTATCCTTGGACAGTTCCAATGTTAAATGGAAGAACAATTTGCTTAAGAAATATAGATGTAAAAAAAATTTTTGAACTAATAGATAAATATAATGTAACTCATTTTGGTGGAGCTCCTATAGTATTAAACATGATTACAGGTGCCCCCGAAAGTGATCGAAAAAAACTAAAACATAAAGTACATGTACTTACCGCAGGAGCCCCACCACCAAGTATAATCTTTAAAAAAATGAAAGAACTTGGTTTTGAGGTAATGCACGTGTATGGCTTAACAGAAACTTACGGACATGTCACACAATGTGCCTGGAATGATGATTGGAATAATTTTGATGAGGATAAGCAGAACGAAATTAAAGCAAGACAAGGAGTTAGGTATCCTAATCTTGAAGGTGCAACTATAATGGATCCTGAAACAATGAAGGAAGTACCAAAAGATGGGAAAACAATTGGTGAGATTATGCTCAGAGGAAATGTAGTTATGAAAGGTTATTTTAAAGATAAAGCTGCAACAGATAAAGCCATGGCTGGTGGCTGGTTTCATTCAGGAGATTTAGCGGTAATACACCCAGATGGATATGTAAAAATACAAGATAGGTCAAAAGATATAATTATTTCTGGAGGAGAAAATATTTCTTCAATTGAAATTGAGAATACTTTATCCAAACATCCTTCAGTATCAATTGCTGCAGTTGTTGCTAAACCTGATGAGAAATGGGGAGAAGTACCTTGTGCATTTATTGAAATGGTCAAAGATAAGCCTACAACAGATAAAGAATTGATAGATTTTTGTAAGGAAACATTAGCAGGTTTTAAAGTTCCAAAACAAGTAATTTTCTGTGAATTGCCAAAAACTTCAACAGGTAAAATTCAAAAATTTGAATTGAGAAAAAAATTTTAGGTAATTAATTGATAATTGAAATTGAAAACAAAAGTGTTCATGCATCTGATGCTGGACAAGGTGTAGATAATTCAAAGGATACGATAGTATTTCTTCATGGAAGTGGTCTCTCTCATATTGTTTGGTCTTTAACAGAACAATTTTTTTCAAGTAAAAATTTCAATGTTCTTTCTATTGATTTACCAGGTCATGGAAATTCTGAAGGTCCTTGTTTAGATAGTATTGAAAAAATTACAGACTGGTTAGAAAAAGTATTTGAGAAGCTGAATTTGAAAAATTTAATATTAGTTGGCCATTCTCAAGGATGCTTAGAAGCTATTGAGTACTCATTTAAATATAAAAAAAGATTAAAAAAAATGGTTTTAATAAGTGGATCATATCGAATGCCAGTAAATAAAGATTTAATTGATTTGGCATCAAATGGTGACTCTGATGCTGTTAAATTAATGATGAAATGGGGTTATGAAGGTTCTAAAAAGTTTATTGGTGGAAATCCAATTGAAAGAATTATTCAATCACCTAGGGATATAAGTGAAATTTTAGCGGTTGATCTTATTGCGTGTAATAATTATGCGAATGGTTCTAAGGCAGTACAATCAATTAGTTGTCCAATCATGTTAGTTTTTGGAGAGTTAGATAAAATGGTTAATCTAGAAGCTGGAAAAAAATTTGCAAACTTAGTTAAAAATTCTACCACTCATATAATTCCTGGATGTGGACATATGATTATGATTGAAAAAGCATTTGAAATGAGAGAAAAGGTCTTAGAATTTTTAAAAAAATGAAAAACTTTCCAATAGTAAAATCAAGAAGATTAAGAAGTACACCTTATACAGATAGGATCGAATCTCATGGTGTGAGCAGTTATACTGTTTATAATCATATGTTGCTTCCTGCATCATTTAAGTCTTTAGAATCTGATTATGAGCATTTGAAAAAATTTGTTCAGGTTTGGGATGTTGCAGCAGAAAGACAAGTTGAAATATCTGGAAAAGACTCTGCAAAATTAGTTCAATTAATGACTTGTAGAGATTTGTCAAAATCTAAAGTTGGAAAATGTTACTATGCACCATTAATTGATGATGAGGGTCTTTTAGTTAATGATCCAATTATTAATAAATTAGCTGATGATAAATGGTGGCTCTCAATTGCAGATTCAGACGTAATTTTTTTTGCAAAAGGTCTTGCTGCAGGAAATAAATTTGATGTTGAAATCCATGAACCAAATGTAAATATTTTAGCAGTACAAGGTCCACGCTCCGATGATTTAATGGCAAAATTATTTGGTGAGGATATTAGACAATTAAAATTTTTTAATTTTAAGTATTACGAATTTAAAGAAAAAAAATATTTTGTTGCTAGATCAGGTTGGTCAAAACAGAGTGGATTTGAAATTTATGTTGAAGATAATCAAGCTGGACAAGATTTATATGATTATCTATTTGAATATGGGAAAGAATTTAATGTCAAAGCTGGATGTCCAAATTTAATAGAGCGAATAGAATCTGCACTGTTATCATACGGAAATGATTTTGATAATAGAGATAATCCATTTGAGGCAAATTTTGATAAGTTTGTAAATTTAGATAGTGAGGTTAACTTTTTAGGTAAAGAAAAACTTAAAAAATTAAAACAAGATGGGATTAAAAGGAAACTAATGGGAGTTATGATTGATCACAACAAAATTGATATGTATTGTGAGAAGACGCTACTAGATAATGATAATAAAGTTGTCGGTTATGTAAGATCTGCAACTTATTCTCCTACTTTTAAAAAAGTTATTGGTATTGCAATGATTAATAAACCTTATTGGGATAATAAAACCCAGTTTAAGATAGATATTAACGATAAAATATTTGTAGGAACAGTTTGCGATTTACCCTTCATTTAGTATAAAAATAAACGTTATCATGAATATAGCAATTGTAGGAGCAACAGGGAATGTTGGTAGAAAAATATTAGAAGTTCTTGAAAAAAAGGGACTATCTATTGATAATCTTTATTTGATAGCATCAACTAAAAGTAGTGGAAAAAAAATTTCTTTTAAAGGTAAAGAATATCAAGTTTCTGATCTAGAGAGTTTTGATTTTTCAAAAGTAAAAATCGCTTTTTTTTCTGCCGGAGGAAAAATATCTGAAAAATTTGCTGAAAAGGCTGCTAAAAATTGTTTTGTTATAGACAATTCAAGTCATTACAGAATGGATCCTGAAGTTCCTCTCATAGTACCTCAAGTAAATTCTGAAGATCTGAATAATATAAAAAAAAATATTATAGCTAATCCAAATTGTTCTACAGCTCAGTTGGTTATAGCTTTAAAACCATTGCATGATTTGTTTACAATCAAAAGAGTAGTAGTTTCGACTTATCAATCTGTTTCAGGGGGTGGTAAAGCACCAATGGATGAATTGATTGATCAAACTAAAATGGTTTTAAATAACCAAAAAGCAGAACCTAGAAATTTTACTAAACAAATCGCTTTCAATATCATCCCTCACATAGATATATTTTCTGAAAATGGTTATACAAAAGAGGAACTTAAGATGGCCAATGAAACTAAAAAAATTTTAGATGATAAAATTAATTTGACTGCAACGTGTGTAAGAATACCTGTTTTAGTTTCTCACGCAGAGTCGGTAAACATTGAATTTGAAAAAACTTTTACTTTAGAAGAGGTTAGAAAAGCCCTTGATAAATTTGAAGGTTGCAAAGTAATAGATGAAAGAGCTGATGGAGGATATTCAACTCCTCTTGAGGCAGAAGGTAAAGATGAAACTTTTATTTCAAGAATTAGAGAGGATAAAACTCTTAAAAATGGAATGAATTTATGGATTGTTTCAGATAATCTTTTAAGAGGAGCGGCTTTAAATGCAGTAGAGATTGCCGAAACTTTAATTAAAAATAATTTCTATGGAAAATAAAGAACCTCTATCTCCTCATATACAAATTTATAGATGGCACATTTCATCTTTGGTATCAATTTCTCATAGAATAACTGGAATAATAAATATAATTGCAATTACGATAATTTGTTTTTGGGCCTCATCACTTTTACTTGGAGAAAATAATTATGAAGCAATTAATTCTTTTTTAAATTCTTTTATTGGCAAATTTATAATTCTAGGGATTACTTGGTCATTTTTATTTCAGATTTTAAGTGAAATAAGACACTTAATTATGGATCTTGGATATGGTTTTGAAATTCAAACCACTAAAATTACAGGTCTTATTGTTATATTTGGCTCAATAATTTTTACTGTTATTTTTTATCTAATAGGAAAAAATTTTATTTTATGATTTCAGCAACTAAAAAATGGATNTTTTTAAAAATTAGTGGTGCCATTTTAATTCCATTAATGTTGTGGTTTGTTTTGAATTTAATTTCNATTTATGATCAACAATTTATTGAAGTTAAAAGTTTTTTTACAACCTCATTATCAAAATTTTTATTCAGTATTTTTATTATTNATGCATATTTCTTTTCAGCTTTGAGTATTAGTGAGGTTTTTGAGGATTATATCCAAAATGATAAAATCAAAAATGTCGCAAATAAGCTTTTATTTGCTTCAGCTGTGGTAATTCCATTAATTACAATTATATTAATATCTAAATTATGAGTTCTTACAAAATAATAGATCATGAATATGATGTAGTAGTTTTAGGTGCTGGTGGCTCTGGACTAAGAGCAGCAGTAGGATTAAGNGAAGCTGGATTAAAAACTGCATGTATCTCAAAAGTATTTCCCACTAGAAGTCATACCTCTGCAGCTCAAGGTGGTATTTCAGCAGCACTTGGGAATATGGGAGAAGATGATTGGCGATGGCATATGTATGATACTGTTAAGGGAGCAGATTGGTTAGGTGATCAAGATAGCATTGAATATNTGTGTAAAGAAGCACCNAAAGCAGTTATTGAACTAGAAAAGTATGGTGTCCCTTTTAGTAGAACGGATGATGGAAAGATTTATCAAAGACCATTTGGTGGTATGACAAAAAATTATGGTAATGGAATTGTTCAAAGAACCTGTGCTGCAGCAGATAGAACTGGTCATGCAATATTGCATACTTTGTATGGTCAAGCTTTAAAACATAAGACAGAGTTTTTTATAGAATATTTTGCGTTAGATTTATTAATGAAAGATGGAGAGTGTAAAGGTTTAATAGCATGGAATCTAAACGATGGAACAATTCATAGATTTAGAGCACATTCAGTTATAATCGCAACAGGTGGTTATGGAAAAGTTTATTATTCTGCTACCTCTGCCCACACATGTACCGGCGATGGTAATGCAATGGTGCTTAGAGCGGGATTACCTTTACAAGATATGGAGTTTGTTCAGTTCCACCCAACAGGAATTTATGGTCATGGCACGTTAATAACTGAAGGTGCTAGAGGAGAAGGAGGATATCTTACNAACTCTAAAGGTGAAAGATTTATGGAGAGGTATGCTCCTAATGCTAAAGATTTAGCTTCTAGAGATGTTGTAAGTAGATCTATGTCAATAGAAATTAATGAAGGAAGAGGTGTAGGAAAAGATCAAGACCATGTTCATTTAAACTTAAGTCACTTAGATAAAGAAATTATAGAAAGTAGATTACCTGGTATAACTGATGCAGCGCGATTATTTGCTAATGTAGATGTTACCAAAGAACCAATTCCAGTAGTTCCTACAGTTCATTACAATATGGGTGGAATACCGACAAATTATAAGGGAGAGGTATTAACAGTAAATGGATCAGAAAAAACCGTTCCAGGCTTAATGGCTATTGGTGAAGCTGCATGTGTTTCTGTTCATGGAGCGAACAGATTAGGATCTAATTCATTAATTGATCTTGTAGTATTTGGAAGAGCTGCAGCTAAAAGAGCAGCAGAATTAGTTACACCAGGAATGCCACATGAAGAAATTAGTGAGTCTGAAACACAAAAATGTCTTGATAGATTTGACAAAATTAGAAACGCTGATGGTGACATTGGAACTGCAGAATTAAGATTATCAATGCAAAAAACAATGCAATCTAAATGTGCAGTTTTTAGAACAGAAAAAACTTTAAAAGAGGGTGTTGAGGAAATAAGAAAAACTTATGATGGTTTAGAATCCATATCAGTTAAAGATAAATCATTAATCTTTAATACAGATTTGGTTGAAACTTTAGAATTTGACAATTTAATCAGACAAGCAGTTGTGACTGTAGACTCCGCTTATAATAGAAAAGAAAGTAGAGGAGCACATGCACGAGAAGATTATCCTAAAAGAGATGATGAAAAATTTATGCAACATACACTTGCTTGGTGCGATGGAAAAGAAACAAAAATAAGTTATAGAGAAGTTCATAAAACTACTCTTACAAATGAAGTTCAATATTTTCCTCCCCAAGAAAGAGTTTATTAATGGTTCAGATTAATTTACCTAAAAACTCTAAAGTTCAAAAAGGTAATTATTTCAAAGACAAAACAGGTTCTAAAAACTTAAGAAAAGTTAATGTCTACAGATGGGATCCTTCAACGGGAGAAAACCCTAGAATTGATACTTATGAGGTTGATATGGATAACTGTCCTTCAAAAGTTTTAGATGTTTTAAACAAAATAAAAAATGAGATTGATCCATCTATTGCTTATAGGAGATCTTGTGCTCATGGAGTTTGTGGTTCTTGTGCAATGAACATGGGTGGTAAAAATGGATTGGCTTGTACTACTCCTCATTCTGAAATTGATGGGGATATAGATATTTATCCATTACCTCACTTAAAAGTTAAAAAGGATTTAATTGGTGATTTAGATGGTTTATATAAACAATATCAATCTATAGAACCCTGGTTAAAATCAAATTCAAATTCAGAAACTACAGAAATTATTCAATCAAAAAAAGACAGGGAAAAACTAGATGGTGCATATGAATGTATTATGTGTGCTTGTTGTTCCACATCTTGTCCAAGTTATTGGTGGAATGGAGACAAGTATTTAGGTCCAGCAGTATTATTACAGGCTTACAGATGGATTGTGGATAGCAGAGATGAAGAGAGAGAAGCTAGATTAAAAAAAGTAGCAGATGAACTTAAACTTTATAGATGCCATACCATCTTAAATTGTACTAGTGCATGTCCCAAAGGTTTAAACCCAGCAAAAGCTATTGCTGAAATAAAAAAAATGTTAGCAACCGCTAATATATAAACAATAGACTAACAAGAGTTTTTAATCTAAAAGATCCTATTCATGAAACAAATTGAACATTTTGTAGGTGGAAAAATAATTCCTGGTAAATCAAATAAAAAAGGTAAGGTTTTTAACCCGGCGACTGGTGAACAAGAAAAAGAAGTAAGATTAGCCTCTAAAGCAGATCTAGATCATACAGTTAATATTGCACAAGAAGCTTTTAAGGAATGGTCGTTAAAACCATCTCTTGTAAGAGCTAGAATTATGTTCAAATTTAAAGAGTTAATAGAAAAAAATTCAGATGAGCTTACACAGTTGATAGTTTCTGAACATGGAAAAGTTTATGAAGATGCAAAGGGATCTTTAACCAGAGGTTTAGAGGTTGTTGAATTTGCTTGTGGAATACCCCATTTACTTAAAGGTGAATTTTCAGAAAATGTTGGAACTAATGTCGACAGTTGGTCAATGCGACAACCATTAGGAGTAGTTGCAGGTATCACACCATTTAACTTTCCAGCAATGGTGCCAATGTGGATGTTTCCTATCGCAATTGCTTGTGGAAATACCTTTATATTAAAGCCGTCCGAAAAAGATCCATCGTGTGCAATAAAACTAGCAGAATTATTAAAAGAAGCAGGTCTTCCAGATGGAGTTTTTAATGTTGTTAACGGAGATAAAGAAGTTGTAGATGCAATCTTAACAAACAAAGATATTAAAGCAGTAAGTTTTGTAGGTTCGACACCAATAGCAAAATATATTTATGAAAATTCCGCAAAAAATGAAAAGAGAGTTCAGGCACTAGGAGGAGCAAAAAATCATTTAGTTGTTATGCCAGATTGTGACTTAGATGGTGCAGTAAATGGTTTAATGGGTGCCGCATATGGATCTGCAGGTGAAAGATGTATGGCCCAATCAGTTGCAGTAGCTGTTGGAGATATAGGAGATGAGCTAGTATCAAGATTATCAAAAAAAGCAGAGGCTTTAAAAGTTGGTCCTGGAATGGATAAAAGTTCAGAGATGGGACCTTTAGTTACTAAGGAGCATCTAGAAAAAGTAAAAGGATATGTTGATTTAGGGGTAAAAGAAGGTGCCAAGTTAGTAGTTGATGGTAGAAACTTAAAATTACAAGGTTATGAAGATGGTTTCTATATTGGAGGCTGTTTGTTTGATCATGTAAAAAAAGAAATGAGAATATATCAAGAGGAAATATTTGGACCAGTTTTATCTGTAGTTAGAGTAAAAACTTTTGAAGAGGCTACAAAACTCATTAATGATCATGAATATGGAAATGGAGTAAGTATTTATACAAGAGATGGTGATGCAGGAAGAACTTTTGCAAGCAAGATACAAGTTGGAATGGTTGGTATTAATGTTCCTATCCCTGTTCCAATGGCCTTTCATAGTTTTGGAGGTTGGAAAAGATCGCTATTTGGAGATAGTGCAATGCATGGTATGGAAGGGATAAAATTTTATACAAAACTTAAAACAATAACCTCGAGATGGCCTTCTGGAATTAGATCAAATGCTGAGTTCGTAATGCCAACAATGAAATAAGGAGAAATATTAATGAGTAAAATATCTTTAATTGGTGCTGGTCAAATTGGTGGAACTCTTGCACACTTGATTGGAACAAAAGAACTTGTTGATGAAGTTGTTCTTTTTGATGTAGCAAGTGGGATAGCTAAAGGAAAAGCATTAGATATCGCTCAATCATCATCAGTTGATGGTTTTAATGTAAAATTTTCAGGCACTGATGATTATAAGGACATTAAAGACTCTGATGTAATTATTATTACTGCAGGGGTTCCGAGAAAACCTGGAATGAGTAGAGATGACTTACTTGGTATAAATTTAAAAATTATTAAACAAGTTGCTGAAGGGGTTAAACAGAATGCACCTAACGCTTTTGTAATCTGTATCACAAATCCTTTAGACGTAATGGTAATGGCTTTTCAAAAATTTTCAGGATTATCAGCAAATAAAGTAGTTGGTATGGCTGGAATTTTAGACAGTTCAAGATTTAAATTATTTTTGTCTTTAGAACTTAATGTTGCAGTTAAAGAGATAGATGCAATGGTTATGGGTGGTCATGGAGATACTATGGTTCCAATGCCTAGATTTACAAAAGTATCAGGAAAACCTTTACTTGATTTAGTAAAAGAAGGAAAAATTTCTCAAGAAAAATTAGAAGAAATAAATCAAAGAACTAGAGATGGTGGTGCTGAGATAGTGAAATATCTTGAAAAAGGATCAGCGTTTTATGCACCTGCAGCATCGGGAGTTCAGATGGCAGAAGCATACTTAAATGATGAAAAAAAATTATTACCATGTGCTATTCAACTTAATGGAGAGTATGGTGTTAATAATGTTTACGCTGGTGTTCCAGTGATTATTGGAAAGAATGGTGTTGAAAAGATAGAACAAATTGATTTGGATGAAAAAGAAAAAAAAGAATTTATGCATTCTATTGATGCAGTCAGAGCTTTGTGGGAAGCAGCATCTAAAATAGATCCCGATCTTTCTAAATAATAATGAATATTCACGAACATCAGGCAAAACAAATTTTAAAAAAATATGGAGCGATTGTTCCACAAGGTGTTTTTGCTCTTTCTGTTGATGAATTAGTGGAAAAAGCAAAATCATTAAANACAAAGAAATATGTACTAAAAGCTCAGATTCATGCCGGAGGAAGAGGTAAAGCTGGAGGTGTAAAAATTTTAGATACCATTGAGGAATTAAGTGAAGCTGCAAAAGAATTAATGGGAAAAACTTTAATAACTCACCAAACAGGCCCAGAAGGTAGAGAAGTAAAAAGATTATATGTCGAAGAGTCTTCAAGTATAGAAAAAGAGTTTTATCTCTCTTGCTTAGTCGATAGGGCTAGTTCAAAAATTGCTTTTATATCCAGTGATCAAGGGGGAATGGATATTGAGGAAGTAGCCAAAAATACTCCAGAAAAAATTATTACTACAAAAGTTGATTTAAATAACGAAATTTTAGAAAAAGATTGTGAGAAAATNGTTAAGATTTTTAATTTAAATGATACTACAAAAATACAAGCAATATCTTTAATAAAATCAATTTATCAAATGTTTATAAAAACAGATGCAAATATGGTTGAAGTAAATCCGTTAATTTTAACAAAGGAAGAAAAAATAATTTGTTTAGATGCAAAAGTAAATTTTGATTCCAATGCCTTATTTAGGCAGCCAGAAATTGTTGAGTTAAGAGATTTAAATGAGGAAGATACGAGTGAAATAGAAGCCAGCAAGCACGATTTAGCTTATATCAAATTGGATGGAAGTATTGGTTGCATGGTTAACGGAGCAGGTTTAGCCATGGCAACTATGGATATAATAAAGCTGTATGGGAAAGAACCAGCTAATTTTTTAGATGTAGGAGGAGGCGCTTCAAAAGAAAAGGTTTCTGCAGCTTTAAAAATTATTTTATCAGATAAGAATGTTAAAGGAATTTTAATAAACATTTTTGGAGGAATAATGAGATGTGATGTTCTTGCCCAAGGAGTTGTTGATGCAGCTAAAGAAATTAACATAAGCGTTCCTCTAGTAGTTAGACTTGCAGGTACAAATTTCAAAGAAGGAAAGAAAATTTTAGATAACTCAGGATTAAAATTAATCTCCGCTGAAAATTTAGATGATGCAGCTAAAAAAATTGTAGAGGCGATTAAATAAAATGTCTGTTTTGGTAAATAAAAATACAAAAGTAATTTGTCAGGGTTTTACAGGAGCACATGGTACTTTTCATTCAGAACAAGCAATTCAGTATGGAACAAATTTAGTTGGTGGAGTTACACCAAAAAAAGGAGGTCAAAATCATTTAGACAGACCAGTCTTTAACAGTGTTCTTGAAGCCAAAAAAGAGGTTGGTGCCGACGCAACAATGATTTATGTTCCTGCTAAATTTGCAGCTGCTGCAATTATAGAAGCTATTGATGCATCAGTTGAACTTATAGTTTGTATTACTGAGGGTATTCCAATCCAAGATATGCTTAAAGTTAGACAAAAGTTAAATGGTTCAAAAAGTAGATTAATAGGACCTAATTGCCCAGGAATTATAACACCTGATGAATGTAAAATTGGAATAATGCCAGGTAATATTCATAAGCGTGGATCGGTTGGAATTGTATCTCGGTCTGGAACATTGACATATGAAGCAGTTGCGCAAACAACAGAAAATGGCTTGGGGCAGTCGACTTGTATTGGTATAGGTGGAGATCCTATTAATGGCACAAATTTTATTGATTGTTTAGACTTATTTTTAAATGATGATGAAACAAAATCAATTTTAATGATTGGTGAAATAGGTGGTAATGCTGAGGAAGAAGCTGCAGAATTTATTAAAAATCACAAAATTAAAAAACCTATAGTTGGATTTATTGCCGGAATAACAGCTCCTCCAGGTCGAAGAATGGGACATGCTGGTGCTATAATTTCGGGAGGAAAAGGCGGTGCTGGAGATAAGATAAAAAAGATGGAAGAGTGCGGAATAACTATTGCAAACTCACCATCAAAAATTGGAAAAACACTATTCAATAAATTGTCTAATTGAAAAATTTCTTCCTACGTTTATATTAATATAAAATAATGTCTTCTTCTAAAAATCTTGAATACGCAAAAACAGCATTTTTGAGTAAATCAAATAGTGCTTTTATAGAAGAAATGTATCTAAAATTTGTAAATAACGATCCAGATTTACCTAATGGCTGGAGAGAATATTTTAGTGATATTGGAGAAGAGTTTGAGGTTGTAGTAAATGAAATAAATGGCCCATCTTGGAGCCCCTCTAAAAAAGTTTCAATTAATAGAAATCAAATTCAATCTAATGAAGACAAAAAAATAAATCCAATAGATTCTATAAGATCAAATGCTAATTCAATTAAAGCTGTGGCGATGATTAGATCATATAGACAACGAGGTCATTTAATAGCAAAATTAGATCCTCTTGAACTACTTAAATCTGATTATTTAGAGGAACTTCATCCAGAGTCTTATGGATTTAAAAAAGAAGATTATCACAAAAAAATATTTTTAGATGGTGTAACTAATAAACAACATTCTACAATTAAAGAGATACTTGAATTTTTAAGGGAAAAATATTGTGATACAATTGGGTATGAGTACATGCACATCTCTAATCCTACGGAGAGAAAATGGTTTAGGGATAGAGTAGAAATAGCTGATGATTTTCAATTTACTAAGAACGGTAAAGAAGCAATACTGAACAAATTAATTCAAGCTGAAGGTTTTGAAAAATATTTACATACTAAGTATGTAGGGACTAAAAGATTTGGACTTGATGGTGGTGAAAGTTTAATTCCTGCCCTTGAACAAATTATTAAAATTGGCGGTCAATCTAAAATAAAGGAAGTTAAGATTGGAATGTCTCACAGAGGCAGACTAAATGTGTTAGCAAACGTTCTACAAAAATCTTATAAAAGAATATTTAACGAGTTTGCTGGTGAAATAAATTCAACATCAGAGGATGGAGCTGGCGATGTTAAGTATCATTTGGGTGCATCATCTAATAGAGAATTTGATGGAAATTCAGTTCATGTAAGTTTAACTGATAATCCTTCCCATTTAGAGGCAGTCAATCCAGTTGTTCTTGGTCAAACTAGAGCAAAACAATTTTTCCACCAAGACAAAGAAAGAAAAAAAGTAATACCAATATTAATACACGGTGATGCAGCTTTTGCTGGACAAGGGGTAGTTGCAGAATGTTTTGCAATGTCAGGTCTTCCAGGACATAATACTGGTGGTACAATTCATATTATTGTTAATAATCAAATAGGCTTTACTACAAGCCCTAGATTTGCAAGATCATCACCTTATCCCTCGGATATTGCAAAAATGGTTGATGCACCAATTATCCATGTTAATGGAGATGATCCAGAAGCAGTTGTTTACGCAGCAAGAATAGCTACAGATTTTAGATTAAAATTCAACAGAGATGTTGTAATAGACTTAATTTGTTATCGAAGATTTGGTCATAACGAAGGTGATGAGCCGTCATTTACTCAGCCATTAATGTATAAAAAAATTCGATCACATCCTTCACCTGTAAAAGTTTATGGTGAAAAGCTTGTACACGAAGGTTCAATTTCAAAAGACCATCTAAACAATTCAATTAAAAAATTTAAAGATTTACTTGATGATCAATTTAAAAATGCCAAAAACTATAAACCAAAAATTGAGTGGTTTGAAGGAACATGGTCTCGATATAAACCAGAAAGAGGTAAAGATAAAAGAGGTGTTACTGGCTTTGATATAAAAAAATTAATGGAAATATCAAATAAAATAAACTCAATCCCATCAGATATTAATATTCATAAAACTATATCAAAGATTATGGGTAACCGAAAAACTACAGTTATAAATGGAAAAGCTATAGACTGGTCTACTGCAGAGGCCTTGGCTTTTGGATCCTTGTTAGAAGAAGGCTATCCAGTAAGATTGGTTGGTCAAGATTCTGGGAGAGGCACATTTAGTCAAAGACATTCAGTTTTAAGAAATCAAATAGATAATTCAAGATATGTTCCTTTAAATAATATTTCAAATAAACAAAAAAAATTTGAAATAGTTGATAGTTTTTTATCTGAATTAGCTGTTTTGGGTTTCGAGTACGGTTATAGTTTAGTGGAACCAAACACACTTACTTTATGGGAAGCACAATTTGGTGATTTTGCAAATGGTGCCCAAGTAGTTATTGATCAATTCATTGCATCTGGTGAGAGAAAATGGTCAAGAGCTTCAGGTCTAGTTATGCTTTTACCACATGGATATGAAGGTCAAGGCCCAGAACATTCATCTGCAAGATTAGAAAGATTTTTACAATTGTGTTCTAACGATAATATGCAGATTATGAACTGCACAACACCGGCTAATTATTTTCATGCCTTAAGGAGACAAATGCACAGAGATTTTAGAAAGCCTTTAATAATCATGACACCAAAATCTCTATTAAGACATAAACATTGTATTTCACAGATAGAAGATTTCAGTAAAAAAAATTCATTTCATAGAATTTTATGGGATCATGCTATGGATCCTAAAACCAAAGGTTTTATTGAATTAAAAAAACCAGAAAAAATTAAAAAAGTGATTCTTTGTTCGGGAAAAATATATTTCGATTTATTGGAAGCAAGAGAGAAAATGAAAAGAAATGATGTAGTATTTTATAGGATTGAGCAGCTTTATCCTTTTCCTGCCAAAACACTTGTTAAGGAACTTAAGCCATATGCAAAAAATGCATATTTTTATTGGTGCCAAGAAGAACCAAAAAACATGGGAGCATGGTTTTCTGTACGAGACTATATCCAATGGACATTAGATAGTATTAAGGCTAATAATAATGAAATTTCTTATATAGGAAGAAGTCCTGATGCATCACCAGCAACCGGATATGCAAAAAGGCACATTTCTCAACAGGAAGAAATTATAAAGAAAGTTTTTGAATAGATTTAAATGAGTGAAAAAATTTTAGTTCCAGTCCTTGGTGAAAGTATCACAGAAGCTACAGTATCTAAGTGGCTTAAAAATGAAGGTGAAAAAGTTGAAGCAGATGAACCAATTGTTGAGTTAGAAACAGATAAAGTTAATTTAGAAGTTCCTTCACCTGTTTCAGGAGTTTTGGATAGTATAAATTCTAAAGATGGATCGGTGGTTGAAGTTGGTGCAGTTCTAGGTTCAGTGAGTGAAAGTAGCACTAATACAAATGAAACTGAAGAGATAAAGAAAATTGAGCCAACTATTAATGAAAATAATGTTGTAAAATTAGAACCTCAAAAAGAATTAGAAGAAATAGAAGAACCAGAAATTTTTGACGAAAAAAAAGAAGAAGAACCTCTGGTCCTTACTAATGAGGTTAAAGAAAAAAAAGAATTAAATATAAAAACAGATGCTAATACAATGTCTCCAGCAGTAAGAAAAATTATAACTGAAAACAAAATTGATATTAAATCTGTAAAAGGGACTGGAAAAGATGGAAGAGTCTTAAAAGGAGATTTAATTAATTTAATGGGTTCAAATCCACCTCCTTCAGAGAGAAAAATTAAATATGGTCAGGAAGAAAGAATAAAAATGACCAGGTTGAGACAAACAATAGCCAAGAGATTAAAACAAGCTCAAGAGAATGCAGCANTACTAACTACTTTTAATGAAGTAGACATGACAAATGTCATGGATATGAGAAAAGAAAATCAAGAGGATTTTCAAAGTAGATATGGAGTAAAATTGGGCTTCATGTCATTTTTCGTGAAAGCTTGTGTCGTAGCTTTAAAAAATTATCCTGCAGTCAATGCAGAAATCGAGGGTGATGAGATTATTTATAAGAATTATTATAATATAAGTTTTGCAGTTGGCACTGATAAGGGGCTTGTAGTCCCAGTTCTTAAAAATGCAGATGAACTTTCATTTGCAAATATAGAAAAAAATATAAAAGAAATTTCAGAAAAAGCTAAAGATGGAAAACTTACGATTGAGGATCTGCAAGGAGGTACATTTACTATCAGTAATGGTGGTGTATATGGATCAATGCTCTCAACACCAATATTGAATTTACCTCAATCAGGTGTATTAGGNATGCATAACATTGTAGATAGACCAATGGTGGTTGATGGAGAAATAAAGATAAGACCNGTTATGTATTTAGCATTATCTTATGATCATAGAATTATTGATGGCAAGGAGTCAGTTTCATTTTTAAAAATGATTAAAGAAAATTTAGAGGAACCTAGAAGGTTATTTTTAGATATTTAAATGACAGATAAATTTCAAGCAGTAGTTATTGGTGGAGGCCCAGGAGGTTATGTATGTGCAATTAGACTCTCACAATTAGGTCTAAAAACTGCATGCATAGAGTCTAGAGGTTCCCTAGGTGGAACTTGTTTGAACATAGGCTGTATACCATCAAAAAGCTTATTAAATTTATCTGAAGAATTCCATAAAGCTAAAAATTTATCAAACAAAGGTATTGAAGTAGGAGAAATAAAATTAAATTTATCAAAAATGATGAAAAATAAAGATAAGGCAGTTACAGTTTTGACTAAAGGAGTAGAATTTTTATTAAAGAAAAACAAAGTAACTTATTTTAAGGGAACTGGAAGTTTTAAATCAAAAAATGAAATTCTGATTATAGAAAAAGAAAGTAAAAAAGAAACATCAATAAAAGCAGATAAAATTGTAATTGCAACAGGTTCATTACCAGTTTCTTTACCAGGAATTGAATTTGATGAAAAAATTATTGTTTCCTCAACTGGCGCATTAAAATTTGAGCAAGTCCCCAAAAAAATGGTTGTAGTTGGAGGAGGATATATTGGTTTAGAGATGGGATCAGTTTGGTCAAGGTTAGGTACCGAAGTTCATGTAATTGAGTTTTTAGATCATATCACACCAGGTATGGATAAAGAAATCTCAAATGAATTTATGAAGATTTTGAAAAAACAAGGAATAAATTTTCATATGCAACATAAAGTAGAACAAATAAAAAAAAGTAACAGTGGAGCAATCGTCTCCACAAAAGACAAAGAGGGAAACAAAAAAGATTTTAATTCTGATATAGTTTTAGTTTCAGTGGGAAGAAAGCCAAATACAAGTGGTTTGAATTTAGAAAAAGTTGACATTGAGCTAGATGAAAAAAAGAGAATTAAAACTGACAAGTACTTTAAAACCAATCAAGATAATATTTATGCTATTGGAGATGTTATAGCAGGGCCAATGTTAGCACACAAAGCAGAGGATGAAGGTATTGCTGTTGCAGAAAATATTGCTGGTCAATCAGGTCATGTAAATTATGATACTATTCCAGGGGTCGTTTATACAACTCCCGAAGTTGCTTCTATTGGGAAAACAGAAGAGCAATTAAAAGAATTAAATATTAAATATAAAATTGGTAAATTTTCATTTATGGCAAACTCTAGAGCAAAAGCCATAGATGATGCTGAGGGGTTTGTAAAAATTTTAGCAGATGAAAAAACTGACAAGGTTTTAGGAGCTCACTTAATTGGTCCACACGCTGGAGAATTAATAGCAGAAATAGGGGTTGCAATGGAATTTGGTGCTAGTTCAGAGGATATTGCTAGAACATGTCATGCCCATCCAACTTTTTCTGAGGCAGTCAAAGAAGCAGCATTATCTGTAGATAAAAGAGCAATACACTCTTAAAATACTTTCATATTATCAAAATATGAAATTTCCAATTCTATTACCTAATATTTTCAATCATCCTTTTACATATGAAAGTGATTTAAATCTAAAAGTAGGGGATTATGTAGTGGTACCTTTTGGAAAATCCAAAATCACAGGGGTTGTATGGGATGAATTTGAAAAAAAGAATAATAAAAATTTTAAACTTAAGAGTGTTTTAAAAAAATTAAATGTAACTCCACTAAAAAAAACAACTATAAAATTTCTTAATTGGTTTGCTGAATATAATATAATTCCAAAAGGAATGGCTCTGAAATTGGTTTTATTAAGCAGTAATGCAATAGAAAAGTTTCAACAAGAGGTTTTCAAGACTTTCAACACTAATATTAGGGCTAGCACAATTAAACTTTCTGAAGAACAAAAAAGATCTTTAAAAAAAATGAATATTTCCAATCAAAAATTTAGAGTTCATGTTCTTCAAGGCACAACAGGATCAGGCAAAACTATTGTTTATTTTTCGGCTTTAAAAGAAATTATAAAGAAAGATTTTCAGGGTTTAATACTGTTACCTGAAATAGGTTTAACAAGTCAATTTGAAAAAAAGTTTATAGAATTTTTTGGAATTGTCCCAGCCGTCTGGCACTCTGGTATTTCAAAAAAAAAGAAGGAAATTATTTGGAGTGGTGTTGCGAATGGCGAAATTAAAGTTGTAATAGGAGCAAGATCATCACTATTTTTACCATTTAAGAAGTTAGGCTTAATTATTGTAGACGAAGAACATGACCAATCATATAAGCAAGACGAAGGTGTCACTTATAATGCGAGAGATATGGCAATCTCAAGAGCATCATTTGAAAATATTCCTATCAATTTAATAACTGCAGTTCCATCAATAGAAACATTCGAAAATGTAAAAAAAGGTAAGTATAGTATTTCTAGATTAGAAAAACGTTATCAAAACGCTTCTTTACCAAATTATGAAATAATTAATCTTAATGAGACTAAATTAGAAAAACAGTCGTGGCTTTCAAAAAAAATAATAGAAAAAGTAAATTTTCACCTCGATAAAGATGATCAAGTATTATTTTTTTTAAATCGAAGAGGATTTTCTCCATATGTCCTTTGTAGTAAATGTTTTAATAGTTATTCATGCCCTAACTGTTCAATTAATTTAGTTTATCACAAAAATAAGAATAATTTATTATGTCATTATTGTGGTTTTAGAACTTCACTGAAAAGAACTTGTACAAAAGATGGAGACTGTGAAATCATTTTTAGTGGCCCAGGAGTTGAAAGAATATCTGAAGAAGTAAAAAAAAAATTTCCAACAAAGAAAATAGAAATTTTTTCAAGTGATACTATGAATAAAAAAGACTCTATTATCAAGTTAGAAAAAATAATTAACAATCAGGTTCAAATTTTAGTTGGTACACAATTAATTTCAAAAGGCTTTCACTTTCCAAATTTAAATTGTATTGTGGTAGTTGATATTGATCTTTCTTCACATGGACATGATTTAAGAGGTGCTGAAAAAAACTTACAACTATATCATCAACTTTCTGGAAGAGCAGGAAGAGCAGGTAAGCCTGCAACAGTGTATTTTCAGACTTTAAACAATAATCATAAAATGATTCTGGATTTAACTAATAGTAATCCTAATATCTTTCTNGATAGAGAGCTAGATATTAGAAAAAAAAATAAGCTTCCACCATTTCAAAGGTTTATTTCATTGATTTTAACTGGGGAAAACGAAGTAAAATTAGAAAAAGAGGCTTACAAATTTAAAACCTTCATAGAAAATAAATTAACTGGAAAAATTTTAGGTCCAGTAAATGCTCCAATATTTAGATTAAAAAAAAGATATAGAATTAGGTTGTTAATTAGAGGAGAAAAAACATTAAAATTACAAAATTCATTAGCAGCGGCAATTCCAAATTACAAATTTCAACCAGGAATAAAACTTTCAGTTGATGTTGATCCAATAAACTTCAATTAACCCTCTAAAAAGTTACTTTTTAATGAATGTGCTACTTGAAGACATAATGGTCATATGTTAATTAAAGCGTGATTTTAAATTAATCCTCAACAATACATAGGAATCAAATTGAGCAAAAATACAGGATTTTCAATTACATCTGCTAATAGGTATTCCCTTGCACTTTTTGAACTTGCAGAGGAAAATAATTTATTAAGTCAAATAGAGGATCAATCTTTATCTATGCTTAATTTAATAAATCAAAGCAATGATTTTTATAATTTAATTAAAGATCCAACTATTAACCAAGAGGATTTATCAAAAGTTATAAACATAATCGTAGAAAAAAATAAATTTGATACATTATTTAAAAATTTTTTAAATTTTTTAATTCAAAAAAGACGCTTCTTTTTTATTGAGAGTATTCTTGAAAGTTTTATTGAAACTTGTTCAATAAAAAGAGGTGAACTCAAAGCAGAGTTAAAATCAGCAAAAAATTTATCAAGTGATGAAATAACAAAAATTACAGAGTTGTTAACTAAAAATTTTAGCTCAAAAATAAAATTAAACTACAAACATGATGAAAGTTTAATAGGAGGTTTAGTAGTGCAAGTTGGAAGTACTATGGTTGACACCTCGATTAAGAATAAATTACAACAAATTGAAAACAGAATGATAGAGGCATAAATGGAAATAAATCCTTCAGAAGTTACAAAGATATTAAAAGAACAAATAAAAAATTTTGGTGATAAAGCTGAAGTCACAGAAGTTGGACAGGTTTTGTCTGTAGGAGATGGTATTGCTAGAATTTATGGTCTAGATAACGTACAGGCTGGAGAAATGGTAGAGTTTGCAGATGGATCAAAAGGAATGGCTCTTAATTTAGAAAGTGAAAATGTTGGTGTTGTAATTTTTGGTGATGATAGAAATATAAAAGAGGGTGATGTAGTAAAAAGAACAGGTAGTATTGTTGATACTCCAGTTGGTAAAGAATTATTAGGAAGAGTAGTTGATGGCTTAGGTAATCCAATTGATGGTAAAGGACCATTAAGCAAAAATGTTAAAAAAACTAGAGTAGAAGTTAAAGCACCTGGAATTATTCCTCGACAATCAGTTAGTGAACCAATGCAAACTGGATTGAAATCAATTGATAGTTTGGTCCCAATTGGAAGGGGTCAAAGGGAATTAATTATTGGTGATAGACAAACTGGAAAAACGGCAGTTGCTGTAGACGCAATTATTAATCAAAAAAAAATAAATGAGTCTGGTGACGAAAAACAAAAATTATATTGTATATATGTCGCCGTTGGACAAAAAAGATCAACAGTTAGACAAATTCAAAAAACACTAGAAGAAGCAGGTGCAATGGAGTACACAACCATTGTTGCTGCTACAGCATCTGACTCAGCACCATTACAATTTTTAGCACCATATACAGGATGTGCTATGGGTGAATACTTTAGAGATAATGGAATGCACGCATTGATTATCTACGATGATTTATCTAAGCAAGCAGTTGCATATAGACAAATGTCTCTTCTATTAAGAAGACCTCCAGGGCGTGAAGCTTATCCAGGAGATGTGTTTTACTTACACAGTAGATTACTTGAAAGGGCTGCAAAATTAAGTGATGAACATGGCGGTGGATCATTAACAGCACTTCCAATTATTGAAACGCAGGGTGGTGATGTATCGGCATTTATTCCTACCAATGTAATTTCAATTACAGATGGCCAAATTTTCTTAGAAACTGAACTATTTAACCAAGGTATCAGGCCAGCAATTAACGTTGGTTTGTCAGTATCTAGAGTTGGATCATCGGCTCAGACAAAAGCAATGAAAAAAGTTTCTGGATCAATGAAATTAGAATTAGCTCAATATAGAGAGATGGCTGCATTTGCTCAATTTGGATCTGATTTAGACGCCTCTACTCAACAACTTTTAAACAGAGGTTCTAAATTAACTGAACTCTTAAAACAAAAACAATATTCGCCACTGACTGTAGCAGAACAAGTGGTGTCAGTTTTCTGTGGAGTTAAAGGTTATCTTGATGATATAGAATTAAAAGATGTTGCTGAATTTGAGAGCAAGATTATTGAGAGATGTAAATCAGAGAAACCCGAAATAATAGAGGGAATTCAAAATTCAGGTAAACTTGAAGATGATAAAGAGAAAATGCTTATTGAAGTAATTACTCAATTGAAAGGAACTTTTAAATCTTAATACGATATGGCAAGTTTAGATGATCTCAAAAAGAGAATAGCTAGCGTAAAGTCTACTCAAAAAATTACTAAAGCTATGAAAATGGTTGCGGCAGCAAAATTGAGAAAAGCTCAAGAAAGTGCTGAGAAAGGAAGACCTTATTCTGAAAAAATGAATAATATAATTTTAAATCTCTCAAATGGAATATCTGATAAAGAAAATACCTCGAAATTATTGTCAGGCACTGGTAATGATAAAGTTCATTTATGTGTGGTAATGACATCCGACAGAGGTCTTTGTGGGGGTTTTAATTCTAATATAATTAAAAAAGGCTAAAAGTTATTTCTCAAAAATTTCAGCTGAGGGCAAAGAATTTAAAATTATAACTGTAGGATCAAAAGGTAACGACCAATTAAAAAGAGTTTATGGTGAAAAGATTATAGAAAATATTTCTTTTAAAGAATCTAAAAATGCAAATTATTTTGATGCTGATAAAGTTGGAAAAATGGTAATTGAAAAATTTGAAGCAGGTGAGTTTGATGTTTGTACAATTTTTTATAATCAGTTTAAAAATGTAATAACACAAATTCCTCAAGCACAGCAAATAGTGCCTTTAAATAATGAGGAAGATGAAAATAATTCAGATGAAAGTTATGAATTTGAACCTGATGAAGATGAAATTTTAAGCAATTTATTGCCAAAAAATATTTCAACACAAATATTTAAAGCAATGTTAGAGAATTCAGCTAGCGAACAGGGGTCTAGAATGAGCGCAATGGACAACGCAACCCGTAACGCAGGTGAAATGGTTGACAAACTTACTATTGAGTATAATAGAAGTCGTCAGGCAGCAATTACNAAAGAACTAATAGAAATCATATCAGGAGCAGAAAGTTTATAATTATGAGNAAAGGAATAATCACACAAGTTATTGGAGCGGTAGTAGACGTTAAGTTTGATGGAGAACTTCCAGAAATTTTAACAGCATTGGAATGTAAAAATGGAGACAATAGACTTGTTTTAGAAGTTGCCCAACATTTAGGTGAAACTACAGTACGAACAATCGCAATGGATGCTACTGAAGGGTTGAAAAGAGGCGATGAAGTAACTAATACAAATGCACCAATACAAGTTCCAGTTGGACCTGAAACTCTTGGAAGAATTATCAACGTTATTGGAGAACCAATTGATGAAAGAGGTGAGGTTAAAACAAAAGAGAGCTGGCCAATTCACCGAGCTGCACCTGAATTCAACGACCAATCAACTGAGACCGAGATACTTGTAACTGGTATTAAAGTAATTGATCTACTTGCCCCTTACGCAAAAGGAGGAAAAATTGGATTATTTGGTGGTGCTGGTGTGGGTAAAACAGTTTTGATTATGGAATTAATTAATAACGTTGCAAAAGCCCATGGTGGGTTTTCAGTTTTTGCAGGTGTTGGAGAGAGAACTAGAGAAGGAAATGATCTTTATCATGAGATGATGGAGTCAGGGGTTATTAAACAAGATGGCCCTGGATCTAAAGCAGCATTAGTTTATGGACAAATGAATGAACCTCCAGGAGCAAGAGCTAGAGTTGCACTTACAGGATTGACTGTAGCTGAATACTTTAGAGATCAAGAAGGGCAAGACGTACTTTTCTTTGTTGATAATATTTTTAGATTTACTCAAGCGGGTTCAGAAGTTTCTGCTCTTTTAGGAAGAATTCCATCAGCAGTTGGTTATCAACCAACTCTGGCAACTGATATGGGTAATCTTCAAGAAAGAATTACAACAACAAACAAAGGATCGATTACTTCAGTTCAAGCGATTTATGTGCCAGCTGATGATTTAACTGATCCAGCTCCAGCCACGTCATTTGCACACTTGGATGCAACAACAGTACTTTCAAGACAAATAGCTGAGATTGGAATTTATCCAGCTGTTGATCCACTAGACTCAACTTCAAGAATTTTGGATCCTAGAATTGTTGGAGACGAACATTATAAAGTGGCTAGAGATGTACAAAAAATATTACAGTCTTATAAATCATTACAAGATATCATAGCTATTTTAGGTATGGATGAATTATCTGAAGAGGACAAATTAGTTGTCGCAAGAGCAAGAAAAATCCAAAGATTTTTATCTCAACCTTTCTTCGTAGCAGAAGTATTCACTGGATCACCAGGTAAATTAGTTGATTTAGAATCAACTATTAAAGGGTTTGATGCAATCTGCAAAGGTGAATATGATCATCTTCCAGAAGCAGCATTTTACATGGTTGGTACAATTGAAGAAGCTATAGAAAAAGCTGAGAAAATGAAAAAAGAAGCAGCAGCTTAATGAGTGAAGAATTTAAAGTTGAAATAGTCAATCCTGAAAAATCTTTTCTTTCAAAAGAAGATGTAACAGAAGTTGTAGTTCCAGCTTTTGAAGGTGAAATGGGAATACTAAAAGATCACATTTCAATTATTTCTTTCTTAAAACCAGGAATAATTACAATCCATTCAAAATCTGGAGAAGAGAAGTTTTATGTTGAAGATGGAATAGTTGAATTTAAAAATAATAATTTATCTATCTTAACTAGCTCAATCTTTAATTTGAATGAAGTCGAAAAAAATAAGCTACAAGATTTACTAAAATTAGCAGAAGAAGAAGCCAGTAAATCAGAGGCAAATGATCAAACAAAATATTTAGTTGATCAAAAGATTGAAGTTTTAAAATCCCTTAATTAATTATTTTTTTTATTTTTTCTTTAAGCTCTTTATAGACATGAAGTTTAAAGTCGACTACTACCTCAGTCAGTTTATCTAAATCTATCCACTTCCATTCTAAAAACTCAGGTTTGTTAGTTTTGATGTTAATCTCTTCATCATTTCCTAAAAATCTCATTACAAACCATTTTTGTTTTTGTCCTTTATATTTACCTTTCCATATAATACCCAACAAATGATCTGGAAGTTCGTAAGTTATTGTTCCATCAATTTCTTTAATGATTTCTACTTTTTTGATACTAGTCTCTTCCTCTAATTCTCTGTAGGCTGCAGTCAAAAAATCTTCTCCTTCATCTACACCACCTTGAGGCATTTGCCAAAAATTTTTTGGATTATCAATTCTTTTAGCAACAAAAACTTTATTTTCTTTATTTAAGACAATTATCCCTACACCACTTCTGAGTGGTAAATCTCTAAATTTTTCTTTCATTTTAACCGTTAAGAAGTTTGATAGCGTAATCTAATTGATTATCTGTTTCAGTTTTTATTCTAAAGTCCTCATTCTCTTCACCAATTTCTATATCAGGTGACACACCAACTTCAGAAATAGATTTCCCGGAAGGTAAGTAATATTTGGCAACAGTTAATCTTATTGCACCCTTATTTTTTAGAGGAATTATTGATTGAACAGAACCTTTTCCATAACTACTTTCCCCTAATAAAATTGCTCTTTTATGATCTTTTAAAGCACCAGCTACAATTTCTGAGGCTGAAGCTGAACCATAATTAATTAAAACAATTAACTTTTTACCATTTGTTAGGTCACCTTTCTTAGCAAACCATTTTCTATTTTCAGAAGCTTTTCTACTTTTTGTAGATACTATTTCCCCGTTTTCTAAAAAAAAATCTGAAATTTTTATTGCTTGAGAAAGCAAACCACCAGGATTGTTTCTTAAATCTAAAATATATGATTTAACAGAGTCATTTTTTTCTAATTTTTTTATTTCTCTTTCAATTTGTTTACCACTATTTTCATTAAATGATGTTAATCTAATATATCCAATATTTTTTTCTAAAAGATCTGCTTTGACAGATTTAATTTGAATTACTTCTCTTATTACATTGAAAATTAGAGCTTTCTTTTCTCCTCGTCTTCTTATGGTCAATTCTATTCCAGAACCAACTGGACCTCTCATCAAATCTACTGCTTCACTTAAAGATTTACCTTGAACTTGTGTATTGTTTATTTTGACAATGTAATCTCCTGCCTTAATACCTGCTTTGGATGCAGGAGTATCATCAATGGGGGAAATTACTTTAACAACTCCAGACTCCATACCCACTTCAATACCCAATCCTCCAAATTCACCACTAGTTTCAGTCTGCATTTCGTTAAAAATTTCTGGTGACATATAAGCTGAATAAGGATCTAATGACTGAAGAAGTCCATTTATTGCAGAATCCATACTTTCAGATTGATTTACTTCGTCCACATATTCTTTATTTATTTTTTCAAGAACCTCTCCAAATAAATCAATTTTTTTATAAATATTATTTTCAGAGGAGTAAGCTTTGGAAACAAAAAATGAGAAAATTAATAATAATGCTGTTAAACTTTTGTTAATCATATAATTAATTTTTCTTTAGGTATTAATTCAGACCACATTTTTTCAAGTTCATAAAATTTTCTTTTTTCTGGGTGAAATATATGAACAATTAGGTCAATACCATCAACCAACTTCCATTCACTGCTATCTTTGCCTTCTATCCTAGAGTCTTTGACTCCATTATTTTTTAATTTTTCTAAAACTTGCTCTGATAAAGATTGTATATGTCTAGACGATGTCCCGCTAGCAATTATCATAAAATCAGCCATAGAACTTTTGTCTTTAAGATCAATGCTTACTATGTCCTGTGCTTTATTTATATCTAATGTGTTGATAACTATTTGTTTTAGATCAGAAATTTTATCCATTAATTAATTTAAGATTATCAAATTTTTCTCAATTGAGAAGAAGAAATATTGACCTTATTAAATTCTATAAATTTCAAATTTTTCTTATTAAGCCTTCTGTATGTAGTTGAATTTAATGATTTTTTTTTATAGCCATGACGATCAAAGACAATAATATTACATTTTTGTGAAATAGTTTTCCACTTATGCCATTTATGAAAATTTACTAAATTGTCTGCCCCCATCAAAAAATAAATCTCACTTTTTTTCTTTTTGTAAAAAAAGTTAATCAAATTAATTGTTCTATTTGATTTGATAATATCCTCATAAAAACCGACTTTTATATATTTTTTATTTCCAATAATTTTTTTACAATTTTTTATTCTTATAGTTAAATTTGTATTACTTTTTCTTTTAAAAGGATTTTTTTTTGTAATTGCCCAAATTACCTC
>JGI26064J46334_1000008_pt1 | contig 41040 bp, 49 predicted proteins | sample MarorgKNORR_S2LV_FD_46334 | JGI IMG/M metagenome (IMG submission 46334) | reverse complement strand
GCTTTTTCATATGAAGAACCAGGTGCAGCAGCTAAGATTTTAAAATCATTCGCAAAGAAGAACGAAAACCTCAATATTAAAGGGTTATCAATCGATGGAAAGCACTTTGAAGCAGCTGAAATCAATAAATTGGCCAATTTACCAACATTTATTGAAGCTATTTCAAAATTTGCTGGACTTTTGAAGGCACCTTTGGGTAAAATTGCTTCTCTTATTAATGAGGTTCCTTCTAAATTTGCGAGAACACTCACTAGTGTGAAAGAGCAAAAAGAATAAGGAGAATATAATGGCGACTAAAGAAGAAATATTAGAATCTATATCAAATATGTCAGTAATGGATCTTGTTGATCTTATTTCTGACATCGAAGAAAAGTTTGGCGTAACAGCAGCAGCAGTTGCAGCAGCACCAGTAGCTGCTGGAGCAGGTGGTGGTGACGCAGGTGAAGCAGCAGAAGCAGAAGAAAAAAGTGCTTATGATGTTGTGTTAACAGCAGCTGGTGACAAAAAAGTCGCAGTGATTAAAGCTGTTAGAGCCGCTACTGATTTAGGCTTAAAAGAAGCTAAAGATTTAGTTGATGGCGCTCCTAAGACTGTAAAGGAAGGCGCTAGTAAAGATGACGCGGAAGCACTTGTTGCAGCACTCCAAGAAGCTGGTGCACAAGCTGAGATGAAATAGTCTCAGACTAATCAATTTTAATGACATACTCTTTTACTGAGAAAAAACGTATTCGAAGACAATTCGGTGTTTTGCCGAACGTAATGTCTTTGCCATATCTGCTTAAAACTCAAACTGATTCTTATGCAGAGTTCTTACAAGTAGGTTCAGATCCTTCAAAACGAGATGAAAGCGGTCTTGAGGAAGTATTTAAATCTATTTTTCCAATTAATAGTGCTTCTAATAATGCAGCTTTAGATTACATCAGCTATGAATTAGGCGAATGCCTATTTACACCTCAAGAATGCAAAACAAAAGGAATATCATATGCAGTGCCATTGTATGTAAATCTACAGTTACGCTTTATGGATAAAGCTACTGGGTATAAGACAGTAAAAGGAACGCCTATGTCTGATAGGGTATTTCTTGGAGAAATACCAGTAATGACAAAAGACGGCAGTTTTGTAGTTAACGGAACTGAAAGAGTTGTAGTTTCTCAACTACACAGGTCACCAGGTGTATTTTTTGACCACGATAAGGGAAAAACACATGCTTCAGGGAAAGTACTGTATGCTGCAAGAATAATCCCATATAGAGGTTCTTGGTTAGACTATGAATTTGATGCTAAAGACTTGATATATGCAAGGATAGATAGAAAACGAAAATTCCCTGCAACTGCAATCCTTAAATCACTTGATATGACTGATCAAGAGATTCTAGATACCTTCTATAAGAAAATTAATGTTGTTACAAAAAATGGAAAAATTTACCTATCTATTACTCCTGATGAGTTAAAAGGCAAAGCTTTTGATTTTGATATAGAGGTAGGCGGAAAGAAAGTAGCATCTGGAAAGAGAATTAATGCAAAAGTTGCTGCCGANCACTCAAAACAAAAGAATGGACTTATTGAAGTAGAATTTGATGATTTTATCGGTCAAACACTAGGCCAGGATATTGTTAATAAAGAGACTGGAGAAATTCTATATGCATCTAATACATTGTTGGACAAAACTGCGCTAAAAAAATTACTAGATGAGAAAGTTGAAGAATTTTCAGTTCTCTATGTAAATACTATAGATAGTGGTTCATATATTGCAGATACATTAAGAAACGATCCAAGCAGAACAAGAGCTGAAGCCCTTGTTGATATCTATAGAATGTTAAGACCAGGTGAGCCACCAACTAAGGAATCAACCGAAATCTTATTTAATAATCTTTTCTTCTCTGAAGATAGGTATGACTTATCAGATGTTGGTCGTATGAAGCTTAATTGGAGGCTAAAAATCGAAGACAGATCAGATACATATGTGCTTACAAAAGAAGATATCGTCACAGTTTTAAGAAAGTTAGTTGATATAAGAAATGGTAAAGACACTGTGGATGATATAGATCACCTTGGAAACAGAAGAATAAGATCTGTTGGTGAAATGACAGCTAATCAGCTAAGAATTGCTCTAGTAAGAGTTGAAAGGGCTGTAAAAGATAGGCTTGGTATGGCAGAAACTGAGGGATATAAGCCTTCAGACTTAATAAATGCAAAACCAATCACAGCAGCATTCAAAGAATTTTTTGGTTCAAGCCAATTGTCACAATTTATGGACCAAAATAACCCATTATCAGAAGTTACGCATAAGAGAAGAGTTTCAGCTTTGGGGCCAGGTGGTCTTTCTAGAGAAAGAGCAGGTTTTGAAGTTAGAGATGTTCACCCTACTCATTATGGTAGAGTGTGCCCTATAGAAACACCTGAAGGTCCAAACATTGGATTGATCAATTCATTATCAACCTATGCTAGAACAGATAAATATGGATTTATAGAAACTCCTTACAGAGTAGTTAAAGACGGAAAAGTAACAGATGAAATCATTTATCTATCACCAATAATGGAAAGCAATCATTATATTGCTCAAGCAAATATAGAAGTTGATAAGAAAGGCAAGATTCAAAACGAATTTATAACAGCAAGACACCAAGGTGAGACCAGTCTTGTTAGTGTTGGGATGATTTCGTTAATGGATGTTTCGCCAAAGCAAGTACTGTCAGTAGCAGCATCTCTTATTCCGTTCTTAGAAAATAATGATGCAAACAGAGCATTAATGGGATCAAATATGATGCGTCAAGCTGTGCCTACACTTATTCCTCAGAAGCCATTAGTTGGGACGGGTTTAGAAAGACAAGTTGCAAGTGATTCAGGTGCATGTGTTGAAGCGAGAAATGCTGGAGTTATTGATTCAGTTGACGGTGGAAGGATCGTTATAAAAGTATCTTCAGGCGACAATGTTAGTGTTGATATTTATAATCTAGTCAAATACACAAGATCAAATCAGAATACTTGTGTTAATCAAAGACCTCTTGTTAAGAAAGGTGACCATGTGAAAGCTGGAGATATCATTGCTGATGGACCTTCTATAGACCTGGGTGAATTGGCAATTGGCCAAAACATGAGAATTGCTTTTATGCCTTGGAATGGTTTTAACTATGAAGATTCAATCTTAGTTTCTGAAAGAGTAGTTCAAGAAGACAGGCTAACAAGCATTCACATACAAGAATTAACATGTATCACTCGAGACACAAAACTTGGTATGGAAGAAATTACCTCAGATATACCAGGTGTTAGTGAATCAGCTCTATCAAAACTAGATGAAAACGGTATTGTTTATGTAGGAGCTAAAGTTGAAGCTGGAGATATTCTTGTTGGAAAAGTCACTCCAAAAGGTGAATCTCAATTATCACCTGAAGAAAAACTTCTAAAAGCAATATTTGGAGAAAAAGCTTCTGACATTAAAGATACTTCATTAAGAGTTCCTTCAAGTGTTACAGGAACGGTTATTGATGTACAAATTTTCACTAGAGATGGTGCAGAGAAGAATCCTAGAGCAAAAAGTAATGAGTCTTTAATGAATTCAGAATTTAGCAAAGATCTAGATGATGAAATGAGAATTGTTACAAACTCTTTAAAAAATACTGTCATCCAGGCTCTTAAGAAAGAAAACTTAGTAACTACAAAAGGAAAGATAACGCTAGAAAGTATTGAAGAAATGGATTTGGATGCTTTATTGAAGCTTAAAGTTAAGAATAAAAAAGTATCAGATCTACAGAAAAATATTGCTGATCAGTTCAAAAAATACCAGTCAGAAAATAAAGAGAAAATGGCTATCTTTAAAAAGAAAATTGATGGTGGTAATGATCTTGCACCAGGTGTCTTATCGGTAATGAAAGTTTATCTTGCTGTAAAAAGAAAGATTCAAGCGGGTGATAAGCTTGCTGGAAGGCATGGTAATAAGGGTGTGATATCAAGCATAGTTCCAGTAGAAGACATGCCATATGATGAGCATGGTGAGCCAGTTGATATTGTTTTAAATCCTCTTGGTGTTCCTTCTAGAATGAACGTTGGTCAAATACTCGAGACACATCTTGGGCTAGCTGCCAAAGGCCTTGGTGACAAAATTGATGGCATGCTTAAATCAAAACAAAAGATTGAGAGTGTCAAAAAAGTACTTAATGATATCTATTCATTTGGACCTCATGAAAAAGATGATATAAATTCATTGAAAGATCAGGAAGTAAAAGAATTAGCCGATAACCTAAGAAATGGTGTTCCATTTGCTACACCAGTATTTGATGGAGCTAATGAGCATCAAATTAAAGAATTACTTAAATATGCAGATCTTCCTGAGAGTGGGCAGTTTGATCTATTTGATGGTAGAACTGGCGAAAAGTTTGATAGACCTGTAACAGTTGGTTACATGTACATGCTTAAACTTAATCATCTGGTTGATGATAAGATGCATGCAAGATCTACTGGTTCTTATAGTTTAGTAACTCAACAACCTTTAGGCGGTAAAGCTCAGTTTGGTGGCCAAAGATTTGGTGAAATGGAAGTATGGGCACTTGAAGCTTATGGTGCCTCTTACACACTGCAAGAAATGCTTACAGTTAAATCTGACGATATAGCTGGAAGATCAAAGGTTTACAAGAATATTGTAGACGGAAACTATGAGGTTGAATCGGGTGTGCCAGAATCATTTAACGTATTAAGTAAAGAGATTAAAGCACTTGGCATTAACTTAGAACTTGAGGACTCAAAAGAGAAATAATATGCAAGATATAATTAAAAACATAAACCGAAGCTCAAAAAGAAATTTTGATTTAATTTCTTGTGGGCTAGCATCTCCACAAATGATTAGGTCATGGTCTTGGGGAGAAGTAAAGAAGCCTGAAACTATCAACTATAGAACTTTCAAGCCTGAAAGAGATGGTTTATTTTGCGCAAGGATTTTCGGTCCTATAAAGGATTTTGAGTGTTTATGTGGAAAATATAAGAGAAGAAAGCACAGAGGAGTAATATGTGAAAAATGTGGTGTTGAAGTTACAGCCACTAAAGTAAGAAGAGAAAGAATGGGCCATATTGAACTGGCTTCTCCAGTAGCGCATATTTGGTTTCTAAAATCTTTACCTTCAAGAATTGGGTTATTCCTAGATATGACCTTAAGAGAGATAGAAAGAGTTCTTTACTATGAGAGTTTTGTAGTCGTTGAGGCAGGAATCACAGACTTGAAAAAAGGACAATTACTTACAGAAGATGAATATTACGAAGCACTTGATGAGTATGATGATGACTTCACTGCAATGATGGGTGCTGAAGCTGTTCAAATACTTCTTTCGGATGTAGATGTTGAAAAAGAGACTCAGCAGATTCGCGAAGAATTAAGNACTAGTAATTCCGAAACAAAAATTAAGAAACTTCAAAAAAGATTAAAGCTTATGGAAGCTTTCAGAGAGAGTGGCCAGAAACCAGAGTGGATGATAATGAATGTACTGCCTGTATTGCCACCAGATTTAAGACCTCTGGTTCCATTAGATGGTGGTAGATTTGCTACATCGGATCTAAATGATCTCTACAGAAGAGTAATCAATAGAAATAATAGGTTAAAGAGACTTTTGGAGCTTGGAGCCCCTGAGATTATTGTTAGAAATGAAAAAAGAATGCTTCAAGAATCAGTGGATGCGCTATTAGATAATGGCCGAAGAGGAAGAGCTATTCTAGGAACAAATAAAAGACCACTTAAATCTCTTGCAGACATGATTAAAGGTAAACAAGGAAGATTCAGACAGAACTTGCTTGGAAAAAGAGTTGATTATTCCGGTAGGTCAGTAGTTGTGTCTGGACCAACTTTAAAATTACATCAATGTGGATTGCCTAAAAAAATGGCTTTAGAACTTTTTAAACCATTCATTTTTAATAAGCTTGAACAGAAAGGCATAACAATAACCATTAAAGCTGCAAAACAGCTTGTTGAAGAAGAAACACCTGAAGTTTGGGATTGTTTAGACGAAGTTATTAGAGAACACCCGGTGATGCTTAATAGAGCGCCGACTCTGCATAGATTAGGAATACAAGCTTTTGAACCTGTATTAATTGAAGGAAAAGCTATACAACTACATCCTTTAGTATGTACAGCATTTAATGCAGACTTCGATGGTGATCAAATGGCAGTTCATGTACCACTTTCGATAGAAGCACAATTAGAAGCAAGAACACTAATGATGTCTACAAATAATATTCTTTCACCAGCAAGTGGCGAACCTATCATTCAACCAAACCAAGATGTTGTTTTAGGAATTTATTATTTGACCAAAGAAGATTTTAATCTTCCAGGCGAAGGTAGAACTTTTGTTGATGTGCATGAGGTTAAAAGAGCGTTTCTCGAAAAGCAAATTAATCTTCACACTAGAATCAAAGTAAGAGTTAATGAGGTTGATAGTAAGAAACTATACGAAACAACCGTCGGAAGATGTTTAATGTATGAAATTGTTCCAAAGGGCTTAGCATTTGAGAAAGTAAATAAAACACTTAAGAAGAGAGACCTTCTGGACTTGATAGCAAGCGTATATAAAGATTTTGGTTTAAAAGAATCTGTCTTGTTTGCAGATAATTTAATGTATCTAGGATTTGAATATTCAACTTCATCAGGAGCATCAATAGGTGTTAATGATTTTGAAATACCTGATGATAAGACATCAATTATTTCAAGTGCAGAAAATGAAGTTCAGAATATTGAACAACAATTTGAATCAGGCTTGCTTACTAAAGGCGAAAAATACAACAAGATCATTGATATTTGGTCGAGAACAAATGAAAAAGTTGCTAATTCTATGATGGGTGCTTTGGGTGATAAAGTAGATATAGATAAAGACGGCAACGAAACCATTACACCTTCGTTTAATAGTGTCTTCATGTATGCTGATTCAGGCGCTAGAGGTTCACCTGCACAAATTAGGCAATTAGCAGGAATGAGAGGTTTAATGTCTAAACCAGATGGAAGCATTATTGAAAGTGCTATCACTTCTAATTTCAGAGAAGGCCTATCTATGCTTGAGTATTTCACTTCTACACATGGAGCTCGAAAAGGTCTAGCTGATACAGCTCTTAAGACTGCAAACTCAGGGTATTTAACAAGAAGACTTGTTGATGTCTCACAAGATGTAGTTATTACATCCGATGATTGTGGCACTGAAGAAGGCATTACTGTAGAAGCAATTATTGATGGCGCTTCAGTTATACAAACTGTATCAGAAAGAATTTTAGGAAGAGTGCTGCAAGAAGATATTAAGAAAGATGGAAAAGTCCTCTTTGAAAAAGGACATTTATTTAATGAAGAAACTGCTCTTGAGGCTCAAAACTCTGGTGTTAAGAAAATTAAGATCAGATCTCCAATAACTTGTGAAGCAAGTCATGGATTATGTGCTAAGTGTTATGGCCGAGATTTAGCAAGGGGCCATCTTGTGCACATAGGTGAAGCTGTTGGTGTGGTTGCTGCTCAGTCAATTGGTGAGCCAGGAACACAATTAACTATGAGAACTTTCCATATTGGTGGAGCTGCATCTGGAACTGCAGAAGATGATTCTGTTACAACTCTTAGAGGTGGAAATATTGTATTTGATACATCTTTAAAAACAGTCGAAAAGAAAAATGGTGAATTAGTTGTTGTATCTAGAAATGCTCATTTCACGATACAAGATGATGAAGAAAACCTTCTTGAAAAATACTCAATACCTTATGGTGCTGAGATCTTGTATGGTAATAAAACAAAAGTTGAACCAGGAACTTTAATTGCAAAATGGGACCCTCTCACTTTACCAATTATTGCTGAGGTTGAAGGAACAATCTCATTCAATGACTTGACTGAAGATGTAACTATGAAAGTTGATGTTGATGATTTAACAGGCTCAACTACAAGGGAAGTCATAGATGCGAACGATAGGCCTGTTAAGGGTAAAGGAATGACTCCATCAATTACAGTATTAGATGGCAAAAAGAAAGTTATTGCTTCTTACTCGCTGCCTTCAAAATCAATCCTTATGAAAAATAACGGAAATAAAGTTTCTACTGGTGAATTTATAGCAAGGGTACCAGTTGAAGGCACTAAGACTAAAGATATTACTGGTGGTCTTCCAAGAGTTGCTGACTTATTTGAAGCAAGAAAACCTAAAGATGGTTCTATATATGCTGAAGCCACAGGTGTTCTCTCATATGGTAAAGAAACCAAAGGCAGAAAAAGATTAGTTATTACACCTGAGAAAGGCGAACCAGTAGAGATGATGATACAAAAATATAGAGCAGTAGCATTTCTTGAAGGAGATCATATAGAGAAAGGCGATATCCTTTGCCATGGTCCAGTTGATACTCATGCTTTATTAGCCATGCATGGTGTTGAGGAACTTGCAAAACATTTAATTGCTGAAGTACAAGATGTTTATAGGCTTCAAGGTGTTGTAATCAATGATAAGCATATTGAGACAATAAGCAGACAAATGATGAAGAAAGTAACTATTACTGAACAAGGCGATAGTGAATATTTGGAAGGAGATATAGTTGAACTAACTAAAGTTAGAGCATCGAATAAGAACCTTGTAGCTTCAGATAAGAAGCCAGCTGTATTCGATAGAATGCTTTTAGGAATTACTAAAGCAGCTTTATCAACAGATTCATTTGTCTCTGCAGCATCTTTCCAAGAAACCACAAGGGTTCTTACTGAAGCAGCAGTTACTAGCAAAAAAGATACCTTAAGAGGGTTAAAAGAAAATGTCGTTGTAGGAAGGTTAATACCAGCTGGTACAGGTTTTGCAGCGAATCAAAAAGCAAGTGTATCTTCAGAAGAAATACAAGATATTGAAGAAGCATTGAAAAAAGAATTATTGGAAAGCTTTCAGTAAACATTGACCCATGATTAGCACTGCTTTATTATTCAGTTTTTAAAAAATGGCTACGATAAATCAATTAGTTAGGAAACCACGTAGAACAAAAGCTACAAAGAGTGATGTTCCTGCNTTAAAAAATTGCCCTCAAAGAAGAGGTGTATGCACGCGTGTGTATACAACAACACCAAAAAAACCTAATTCAGCTCTAAGAAAAGTCTGTAGAGTAAAACTTACTTCAGGTTTTGAAGTGACTTCATATATAGGTGGTGAAGGCCATAATCTACAAGAACACTCAGTTGTCTTAATAAGAGGCGGCAGAGTAAAAGATTTACCTGGTGTTAGATATCACACCGTAAGGGGAGCCTTAGATACGTCTGGAGTATCAGAAAGAAAACAAGGAAGATCTAAGTATGGTGCTAAGAGAGGTAAGTAATGAGAAGAAGAGCAGCACCTAAAAGAAAAATTATTCCAGATTCAAAATACGAAAGTGAAATTATTGCCAAGTTCATGAACCAACTAATGGTCGATGGCAAGAAATCAATTGCAGAAAACATTGTTTATGGTGCATTTGAGCAACTAGAAAAAGATAGTAAAGGCGAAGATCTGGTAGAAGTATTCAAAAAGATTTTAGATAAAGTCGCACCAGTTGTAGAAGTAAGATCTAGAAGAATTGGTGGAGCAACTTATCAAGTTCCAGTAGAGGTTAGATCTAAAAGAAGAACTGCATTAGCAATGAGGTGGCTTGTAGAAGCTGCAAGAAACAGAAAAGAAAAATCTATGCCAGCAAGATTAGCTGCCGAACTCAAAGAAGCAAAAGATGGAAAAGGATCAGCAGTTAAGAAAAAAGAGGATATGCATAGAATGGCAGAAGCTAACAAAGCTTTTGCTCATTTTAGATTTTAATCATGGCTAGAAAAACACCATTAAATAGGTACCGAAACATTGGAATATGTGCACACGTAGATGCAGGTAAAACTACAACTACTGAAAGAGTGCTTTTTTATACTGGTATCTCACATAAAATTGGAGAAGTTCATGATGGTGCAGCTGTCATGGATTGGATGGAACAAGAACAAGAAAGAGGAATAACTATTACATCTGCTGCAACCACTTGCTTCTGGCAAGGTATGGAGCAACAGTTCGAAGAACATAGAGTCAATATCATTGATACACCTGGTCACGTAGATTTTACAATTGAAGTAGAAAGATCTTTAAGAGTTTTAGATGGTGCTGTTGTAGTTTTCTGTGGTTCATCCGGTGTCCAACCACAATCTGAAACTGTCTGGAGGCAAGCAAATAGATATGAAGTTCCTAGAATTGTGTTTGTTAATAAAATGGACAGAGCTGGTGCAGATTTTGAAAGAGTTGTAGACCAGATTAGAGATAGACTTGGTGCAACAGTGGTTCCAATTCAATATAACATTGGTGCTGAAGATGATTTCAAAGGTGTTATTGATCTAATTAAGATGAAGACAATCACATGGAATGAAGCCGATAANGGCTCAACATTCGAATATACAGATATACCGGAAGATCTAGTTTCTAAATGTGAAACGCTAAGAGAAGAGCTTCTTGAAGCTGCTGCAGAAGCTAATGAAGAGCTGATGGAAAAATACCTTGAATCTGGCGAGCTAAATGAAGATGAAATTAAGAAGGGTTTAAGACAGAGAGTTTTAGCAAATGAAATCACACTAGCATTGTGTGGCTCAGCATTTAAAAACAAAGGCGTTCAAGCAGTGTTAGATGCTGTTATTGAATATCTGCCTGCACCTGATGAAGTTAAAGCTATTGAAGGAATACACCCAAAAACCGAAGAATCTACCTCTAGGAGTTCAAGTGATGATGAACCTTTTTCAGCACTTGCATTCAAAATTGCAACTGACCCGTTTGTCGGGAATTTAACCTTTGTAAGAGTCTACTCAGGAGTATTATCACAAGGTGATGGTGTTATAAATACAGTAAAAGACGATAAAGAAAGAATTGGAAGAATGGTTCAGATGCATTCAAATAATAGGGAAGAGATTAAAGAAGTGAGAGCAGGTGATATTGCAGCTTGTATAGGTCTAAAAAATGTTACTACTGGTGACACACTATCAGACGCAAAAGATTTAGTGGTACTGGAGAGAATGGAATTTCCAGAACCTGTTATATCCCTTGCAGTAGAACCAAAATCTAAACCTGATCAAGAAAAAATGTCTATTGCTCTAGGTAAACTTGCACAAGAAGACCCATCATTTAGAGTGAGTTCAGACGAAGAATCTGGTCAAACAATCATTTCAGGCATGGGTGAACTTCACCTTGAAGTTCTTGTAGAAAGAATGAAAAGAGAATTTAGTGTTGAGGCTAATGTTGGTAAACCACAAGTAGCATATAGAGAAGCAATAAAGTCTCACGTAGAAGTAGAACATAAATATGCAAAACAATCTGGTGGTAAAGGTCAATATGGGCACGTTATGATGCGCATGGAACCATGTGAAGAGGAATTTGAGTTCGTAGATGAAATTAAAGGCGGTTCCATACCAAAAGAATACATTCCTGCTGTATCAAAAGGGGTACAAGAACAATTACAAAATGGTGTTGTTGCAGGTTATCCACTTCAAGGTGTAAAAGTTACTCTATATGATGGTTCCTATCATGAGGTAGATTCTAGTGAAATGGCATTCAAGCTTGCTGGATCTATGGCAGCTAAAGATGGAGCATTAAAAGCTAACCCTGTACTACTAGAACCTATGATGGATGTTGAAGTTGTGACGCCTGAAGACTATATGGGAGATGTTGTAGGTGACCTAAATAGAAGAAGAGGACAGGTCCAGAATATGGAGGATATCCCGTCAGGAAAGGCTATAACAGCATTAGTGCCTCTCTCAGAAATGTTTGGATATGCAACAGATTTAAGGTCAGCAACTCAAGGTAGAGCTACTTACACCATGGAGTTTGAAAAATACCTAGAAGTTCCATCAAATTTGACAGAAGAAATTATCAATAAGAATTAGATAAATCCTTTGACACTCCCTATTTAAAGCCTTAAAATCGTGGTCTTTCTAATCTAAAAGGCGATTATGGAACAGCAAAAAATTAGGATAAAACTTAAGGCTTTCGATCATAAGTTGGTGGACAAATCAACGAAAGAAATTCTTGAGACAGTCACAAAAACCGGCGCAAAAGTTGTTGGTCCTATTCCGCTGCCTGTAAAAAAAGAAAAGCTTACAATCCTTACATCACCTCATGTAGATAAAAAAGCTCGTGATCAATACGAGACAAGAACACATAAAAGATTGTTCGACATTATTAACCCTACTGAGCAAACTGTAGATGCTCTAATGCGTTTAGATATTGCTGCTGGAGTGGATGTAAAAATAACCCTTAATTAAAATGCTTGGAGTAATTGGAACAAAAGTTGGGATGACGCGTGTCTTTAAAGATAATGGGACTTCTGTACCTGTTACAGTTATATCTGTTGCAGACAGCAAAATTGTTCAAAGAAAGACTGCAGAAAAAGATGGTTATTATGCCGTTCAAGTAAACTTTGGCTCCAAAAAGAAAGTTTCTAAAAGCTTAGAAAAAAAGTTCAAAGATAATAATGCAGAAATAGGTTACCTTACAGAATTTAATCTATCTGAAGAAGAATTCAATTACTTAGTTGATGCAAAAGAAATAACACTTCATCCTTTCAGCGGAACAGATAAGGTGGATGTGTCTGGAGTATCAAAAGGAAAAGGTTTTGCCGGTGTAGTTAAGAGGCATAACTTTAAAACACAAGATGCAACTCACGGTAACTCCTTAGCACATAGAGCTCCAGGTTCTATAGGACAATGTCAATTTCCAGGAAGAGTTTTCAAAGGAAAAAAAATGGCTGGACATATGGGGGATAAGAATACAACTGTACAAAATCTTGAGATAGAAAAAATTGATTTGGATGAGAATGTTTTGTTAGTAAAAGGAGCAGTACCTGGATCAATAGGTTCATTTGTTAAGGTTACTCCTTCAATTAAAGATGGTGCAAAACTTTCACTTGAGCCAATTGTTGAAGAAGCTGTAGATGCAGCAAATGAAACAGAAGAGGTTGTTGAAAATGTTGCAGAAGTCGCAACTCCTGAAGCACCAAAGGAAGAAAGTCAAAATACTGAAGCAAAAGAGACTGTGGATGCTGATGCTGACACAGAAGTTGTAAAGGAAGAAACAAAAGAAGCTGAAGTTGCAGATGAAACACCCAATGAAGAAACAAATGTTGTAGAAGAACAAGACAAAGTAGATAAAGAGGATGAGAAGGAATAATGGCAGAAGCTAAAGTAACAAAAAAAGCAGCTAAACCAGAAACAAAAAAAGCAGCTAAACCTAGACTTCCAAGCGAAGTCTTTGCAGTTGATTTTAATGAATCTCTGGTTCATCAAGCTTTAACAAGCTATATGTCTAATGAGAGGCAAGGCTCAGTTATGCTTAAGAATAGATCAGCTGTTAGAGGCGGAGGTAGGAAGCCATTTAAACAGAAAGGAACTGGTCGTGCTAGAGCAGGAACAATAAGAAGCCCTCTTTGGGTAGGCGGTGGCGTTACCTTTGCTAATACAAAAAATTACACAAAAAAGATCAATAAAAAAATGGCAAAAAAAGCTTTAGCTTCAATTCTCTCAAAATTTAAATCTGAAAAAAGATTAGATCTTGTGGATGATGTTAGTTTCAAAGAACCAAAAACAAAATTAGCTCATGAATACTTTAAAAAAAGTGGGCAAGAATCAGCTTTACTCATTGCATCAGACTTAGATCAAAATACCATGTTAGCTATAAGAAACTTGAAGCATTTTAATTTCTTAGATGCAAAAGATGTGAATCCTTATGATCTGCTTAAGGCTAAACACATACTACTAACTCACTCAGCAGTACCAATATTAAAGGAGGCATTAAATGTTAAATGAAAAAATTTATACAACAATTAAGAATCCTGTAATTAGTGAAAAGGCTGCCATAGAAAAAAGTACATCAAATACGTATGTATTCAAAGTTGCTAAAGAAGCAACAAAAGTGGAAATAAAACAATCTATAGAGGAAATCTTTGGAGTTCAAGTTGTGTCTGTAAGAGTTCTAAACACAAAGTTTAAGAATAAAAGAACAAGATTTGGTAAATACAAAACAAGCACTTACAAGAAAGCTTACATAAAGCTTGCTGAAGGCAAAGAAATTAACATGGAGAATCCTTTTAAATAAAATGGCTATTATAAAAGCAAAACCTACATCTCCAGGAAGAAGGTTTAGGGTTCTTATAAGGGAAGATCTTCACAAAGGCAGGCCCGAAAAAACACTTGTTGAGTCAAAAAAACGAATCTCTGGTAGAAATAATAACGGCCATATTACAGTCAGACATAAAGGCGGTGGCCATAAGAGACTCTACAGAATGATTGACTTCAAAAGACAAAAATTTGATGTTGAAGGAATAGTNCAAAGAATTGAATATGATCCAAATAGATCAGCTAATATTGCCTTAATTGAATATAAAGATGGCGAAAAAGCTTACATCATTGCTCCTAAAGATCTGAAAGAAAAGTCAAAAGTTATATCTGGTGATAAAGCACCGATCAAATCAGGCAATTGTTTGCCACTTAGTGAGATACCACAAGGTACTGAGGTGCATTGTGTGGAAATGAGACCAGGAAAAGGAGCACAATTAATAAGATCAGCAGGTACTACTGCCAGATTGGTTGCTAAAGAAGGAAAGTATGCAACATTAAGACTTAGTTCTGGGGAAATGAGAAAAATTTTATTAACTTGCAGGGCTACAATTGGAGTTATTTCAAATACACAACATAATCTTAAATCTCTTGGAAAAGCAGGGGCTAAAAGATGGAGAGGCGTTAGGCCAACAGTAAGAGGTGTTGCTATGAACCCTGTTGATCATCCACATGGAGGTGGTGAAGGTAAAACTTCTGGGGGACGAAACCCTGTAACTCCTTGGGGCGTTCCAACTAAAGGCTACAGAACAAGAAAACCAAAGGCAAGTGATAAATTAATTGTGAAAAGGAGATATAAATAATGGCTAGATCTAGTAAAAAAGGACCATTTGTAGACTTATCTCTTGAAAAAAAGGTAACTAAAGCAAAAGCAACAAATGATAGAAAACCAATTAAGACTTGGTCTAGGAGTTCAATGATTACACCAGATATGGTTAACCTTACAATTGCGGTCCACAACGGAAGGCAACATATCCCTGTTTTTGTAAAAGAGGACATGGTTGGACAAAAACTTGGAGAGTTCTCTATAACAAGAACCTTCAAGATGCATGCTGGTGATAGGAAGGTGAAAAAATAATGGAAGTTAGAGCTTATTTAAAGGGTGCTAGACTCTCTCCGCAAAAAGCATGCCTAGTAGCTGACATGGTAAGAGGTCTTGATGTGGAAAAAGCATTAGACATCTTGAGCTTTTCAAAACAAAAAGGAGCAAAACTGATCAAGAAATTATTAGATTCAGCAATTTCTAATGCAGAGAATAATGAGAGTACAGATATTGATGATCTCAAAATAAAATCAATTATTGTTAACAAAGGTTTAGTAATGAAAAGAATAAAAATAAGGGCAAGAGGTAGAGCAGATAGAATTAAAAAACCTATGTGCCATATCGAAATAAAATTATCAGATAATAAGGACAGCAAACAGGAGGTTAAAGATGGGACAGAAAGTTAATCCTGTAGGTTTTAGATTAGGCACATCAAGGGACCATGACTCTGTATGGTTTGCAAAATCAAAAGATTATTCAAAGCTTGTGTTAGAAGACATTAAAGTTAGAGATAGGGTGCGTGAGATATTGCCTAATGCACCGATAAGCTCAGTAATAATCAAAAGAACAATGGAAGAAGTTATTGTAGATATAAAGACTTCTAGGCCTGGTGTTGTTATTGGAAAGAAAGGCGAAGAAATAGAAAAAATAAAAAAAGCACTCAAGAAAATTATTAACCAAGATGTAAAAATTAATGTTGTCGAAGTAAAGCAGCCAGACCTTGATGCTCAGTTAGTTGCTACATCAGTTACTCAGCAACTTGAAAAAAGAATTATGTTCAGAAAAGCAATGAAAAGAGCAGTGCAAAATACAATGCGACAGGGTGCTAAAGGTATAAGAATATCAGTAGCTGGNAGACTAAATGGTGCTGAAATAGCAAGATCTGAATGGTATAGAGAAGGCCGAGTGCCGCTCCACACTTTGAAAGCAGATATTGATTATGCTACAAGCGAAGCGCTTACTACTTATGGAATCATAGGTGTAAAAGTTTGGATTTATAGAGGAGATAAAGGTGCTACAGCCTAAGAAAACAAAGTACAGAAAACAAATGAAAGGCAGAAATAATGGTTTTGCTTCTGCTGGTTCTTCTGTATCTTTTGGAGATTTTGGTCTTAAGGCTACAACTCATGGAATGTTAACCTCAAGACAAATTGAGGCAGCTAGAAGAGCATTAGTAAGGCATATAAAGAGGGGAGGAAAAGTTTGGATTAGAGTATTTCCTGATAAACCAATTACAAAGAAACCTCTCGAGACAAGACAGGGCAAAGGAAAAGGGAATGTTGAGTATTGGGCAAGCCCAATAAAGCCAGGAAAAATACTTTATGAGGTCGCAGGAGTTGATGAAAAAGATGCAAAGAGAGCATTTGAATTAGCGGGTGCAAAACTTCCTATGAATACAACTTTTGTGAAGAGAGGTACAAATGGCTAAGAAAACAGTAAAAGATTTTAAAAAGATGAAAACAGAAGATTTAAAAACTGAATTAATTGCCAATAGAAAACTATTGTTTGAAAGCAATTTCAAACATAAAATGGGCCAACTTAAAGAAAGCCATACCTTAAAAGAAGCAAGAAAAAATATAGCAAGAATTAAAACGGAGATTAACACAAAAAATGGCAGCTAGAACATTACAAGGGACTGTAACAAGTCAAAAAATGAACAAGACAGTTACTGTTGTGGTCGACAGACGAAAAAAGCACCCTAAATACGGTAAATATATTAGTTTATCTACGAAGTACCATGTTCATGATGAAAAAGAAGTCTCTAACGAAGGAGATATCGTTAGGATTCAAGAGTGCAAACCTATATCCAAGACAAAAAATTGGATGTTAGTGGATGTGGTCAAGAAAGGAGAATCAGAGTGATTCAGACCCAAAGCATGCTAAGTGTCGCTGATAATAGTGGGGCAAGAAGAGTTATGTGTATCAAAGTTTTAGGCGGTTCTAAAAGAAGAACAGCCAATATTGGTGATGTGATTAAAGTAGCTATCAAAGAAGCTCTACCTCAAAGCAAAATAAAGAAAGGGTCTGTGATGAATGCTCTGATCGTTAGAAGTAAGTCAGGCGTTAGAAGACAAGACGGATCCAAAATTGGGTTTGATGAAAATGCAGTAGTGTTGCTGAATACAAATAAAGAACCAGTAGCAACAAGAATTTTTGGCCCAGTAACAAGAGAATTAAGAACAGCAAAATTTATGAAAATTGTTTCACTAGCACCGGAGGTACTTTAATGAAATTAAAGAATACAAAACTAAGAGAAGGTGATGAAGTAATAGTTATTTCAGGAAGAGAGAAAGGCAAGAGAGGAAATATAAAAAAGATAGTTGGTCATAAGTGCGTAGTAAATGATTTAAATCTAGCTAAGAAACACACAAGACCGAATCCTCAGCTTGGAATCACAGGAGGCATAGTTGAAAAAGAAATGCCTATTAACCTCTCAAATGTGATGATTTGGAACAGTGAAACGAAGAAACAAGACAAATTATCATTTAAAGAAGAAAAAGGTAAAAAAGTTAGAGTTTTTAGATCAACAGGCAAGAGTGTTAAATAATGAAGCTTAAAGATAAATATACAAAAGAGATTGTGCCAGTGCTTAAAGAGAAGCTTGGGTATAAATCTGTTATGCAAGTGCCAAAACTTAAGAAAATTACAATTAATATGGGAGTTGGTGAAGCATCAAAAGACAAAAAGGTTTTAGAACATGCTGTTGCAGATCTTGAAGCTATTTCTGGACAAAAAGTTGTTATTACAAGAGCTAGAAAAGCAGTAGCAACCTTCAAAATTAGAGAAGAGTATCCAATTGGTTGCAAAGTAACACTTAGAGGTGAAAAAATGTATGACTTTTTTGAAAGACTTATAGATTTAGCAATTCCAAGAGAAAAAGACTTCAGAGGCTTAAGTGAGAAATCATTCGATGGAAGAGGTAACTACAATATGGGAATAAAAGAGCAAATCATTTTTCCAGAGATTGATTATGACAAAGTCGACAAACTTAGAGGAATGGATATTGCAATAACAACATCAGCATTGAAAGATAGCGATGCAAAAGAACTGCTTAAGTGTTTTAATTTTCCATTTAGAGGTAAGAATGGCTAGAAAATCAATTATTGAAAGAGAAAAAAAGAAGATAAAACTTGTAGAAAAGTTTTCTGAAAAGCGTGCAGCCTTAAAAGAAGAGCAAAGAAAAGCAGCAACTTTTGAAGAAAAAATGGAAATCCAAAGAAAACTTCAAAAATTGCCGAGAAGCTCTAATCCTTCAAGAGTTGTGCGTAGGTGCGCTCTGACAGGAAGACCTAAAGGTGTATACAGAAAATTTGGATTAAGTAGAACGAAATTAAGGGAATTAGCAATGTCAGGCAAATTGCCAGGCATTAAAAAATCAAGTTGGTAATAATATGACAGATCCGATAGCAGATTTATTAACAAGAATTAGAAACGCATTAATGCGAAGTAAAGAAACGGTGAATGCACCTTATTCTAAGCTTAAGCATGAATTGGCAAAGCTTTTAGTTAAAGAAGGTTTTCTTCATAGTGTGAAAAAAGTTAAGAAAGATTTTGATGAGTTAGAAATAACTTTAAAGTATTTTGAAGAAGAACCAGTAATTAAAGAATTAGTCAGAGAATCAAGACCTGGTCTGAGAAAATATCTGAGCTGTAAAGAAATTAAGCCTTATAAGGGTGGTCTTGGTATAAAGGTCTTAACAACTAGTAAAGGACTTATGACTGATAGAGAAGCAATAAAAAAACAACTAGGTGGCGAAGTAATTTGTAGGGTATTTTAATGTCAAGAATAGCTAAAGATCCAGTAAGTATCCCAGAATCAGTCAATTTAACAACTGAGGGTAAGACTATTAATTTTAAAGGACCTAAGGGTGAAATGACACTTGATATACATGAAAGCATTGATTTCTCTGTTGAAGAAAATATGCTTCAAGTTAAGTGGAGCCACGACGAAGAGAGAGCAATGGCTGGAACAATGCGTGCACTTGTAAATAATTATGTCAAAGGTGTTAGTGAGGGTTTTGAAAAGAAAGTAAAACTTAATGGTGTTGGTTATCGAGCAAAAGTTCAAGGCAAAAAAATTACTTTTACGCTGGGCTTTTCACATCCTGTGGAATATGAATTGCCTGCAACTGTAGAGGCAGCACAAGATAGTCAAACAGAACTTACAATTTCATCATGCAACAAACAGCTTTTAGGACAGGTATGTGCGGAGATTAGGTCATTTAGACCACCTGAACCATATAAAGGTAAAGGTATCTTCATTGATGGAGAACATATTGCAAGAAAAGAAAGGAAAAAAGCAGCAGCAGGATAAGTTATGAGTAAAGAGTTAGCTAGAGTAAGAAGATCAAAAAAACTTAGAGCAAAATTGCAAAAAGTTCAGTTAATGAGAGTGTCTGTTTCCAGATCTCTTAAAAATATAACTGCTCAACTTATTGATTCCTCTAATGGGAAAGTTCTTGCAACTGTTTCAACACAACAAAAAGAATTCAAAGGTAAGAACGGTGGCAATATTGAAGCTGCTTCAAAAATAGGTGCTGAAATTGCAAAGAAAGCAATCGATTTGGGACACAAAAAAGTTACTTTTGACAGATCAGGATATAAATATCACGGCAGGGTTAAAGCTTTAGCTGATGGTGCAAGAGATGGAGGCTTAGAGTTTTAATGGAAAATTTACAGGCACAAAATATGGGACAAGATACGCTAGTTGAGAAGCTAGTTCAGGTTAATAGAGTTGCAAAAACTGTTAAAGGCGGAAGAGTCATGTCTTTTACAGCACTTACAGTAGTAGGTGATGGCAATGGAAAAGTAGGATATGGAAGAGGTAAAGCAAAAGAAGTCCCAGTTGCAATCCAGAAAGCGCTTGATGAGGCAAAGAGAAGCTTAGTGAATGTTGAGCTTAATGGTAATACGCTTTGGTATCCAATTAACCAGAAAAGTTCAGCAACAAAAGTTTATATGCAGCCTGCATCAGAAGGTACAGGTATTATTGCTGGAGGAGCAATGAGAGCTGTTTTAGAGCTTGTAGGTATTAAGAATGTTCTTGCAAAGTGTTATGGCTCAACAAACCCTATTAATGTTGTAAGAGCTACTGTCGAAGGCCTTGCCAAGATGGAATCCCCTGAAAAAGTAAAAGAGAGAAGAAAATAATGGCAAAGCTAAAGGTCACACAACTCAGAAGCCTTATTGGCAGAAAAAAGAACCATAGATTATCAATCAAAGGTCTTGGTCTAAGAGGTATTGGAGATTCAAGAGTGCTTGAGGACTCGCCATCTGTAAGAGGCATGATAAATCAAGTAGATTATCTTATCTCAGTAGAAGAGGTTAAATAATATGGATAAATTAACTTTAAATAATATTGGAGATCCTAAATCTAGNTCTGAAAGAAAAAGANTAGGCAGAGGGACTGGTTCTGGTGTTGGTAAAACAGCAGGAAGAGGACATAAAGGACAAAAATCAAGGTCAGGCGGAAACGTGAGACCTGGATTTGAAGGTGGCCAGATGCCATTACAAATGAGATTGCCAAAATTTGGCTTCACTTCAAGAGTTTCAAGAGTCTCAGAAAGCATTAATGTCAAAAATTTGGAAGGCGTGAAGAAAATAAGTATCGAAAATCTTAAAAAGTTAGGCCTCATAAAAAAATCAACACTTAAAGTAAAAATCTTTGGTGAAGGCAAATTAGCCGAGAAACCTACTGATGAGAATATTAGAATTTCAAAAGGGGTAAAAGTTGGATAATTCAATGTCTGAATTATGGAGAAGGCTAGGTTTCCTAGCTTTTGCACTCCTTGTTTATAGAATTGGAACACATATTCCAATTCCTGGCATCAACCCCGAGCAAGTTGCAGCTTTATTCCAACAAAGCCAAGGCACAATTCTTCAGTACTTCAACTTATTTTCAGGAGGTGCTCTTGAAAGAATGAGTATTTTTGCACTAAGTGTTGTACCTTATATTTCCGCTGCTATCGTAATGCAGTTATTCTCTAACTCACTACCATATTTACAAGAACTAAAAAAAGATGGTCAAGCTGGTAGAAATAAAATTACACAATATACAAGATACGGCACTGTAGTATTTGCTCTTATTCAATCAACTGCTTTAACAGTTACTTTGCAGACAGCTGGACTAATTGAATCAAGCAGTATTTTTGGAGCAATTGTCGCTGTTTTATCAATTGTTACAGGTACAGTTTTCTTGATGTGGCTTGGTGAGCAAATTTCTGAAAGAGGAATTGGAAATGGTATATCCCTCATAATTGCAACAAGTATTATTACTGGAGTACCAAGAGCATTTGGACAAGCATTAGAACAAACTCAACAAGGTGATTTGAATTACTTAATCTTGATTGTTCTAGGCCTCCTAACACTAGTGGTTGTTGCTTTAGTGGTATTTGTTGAAAATGCACAAAGAAAAATCACAGTTAATTATGCACAAAGACATCAAGTTAGAGGTATGGTTCAGGCACCATCAAGTTTTCTGCCTTTGAAATTGAATATGTCAGGTGTAATTCCAGCAATTTTTGCTAGTACATTTTTATTATTCCCTGCAACATTATCATCTTGGTTTGGAAATATTGAAGGGTTAAGTGGTTTACAAGAATTTGCGCTTTACCTAAATCCTGGACAACCACTGTACATTCTTTTATTTGTGATTCTGATAGTTTCGTTTTGCTACATTTGGTTAGCATTAACTTTTAGTTCTAACGATATGGCTGATAACTTAAAAAGGAGTGGAGGCTATATACCGGGTATAAGGCCTGGAGATCAAACAGCTACATTTATTGATACAATTCTTTCAAGGTTAACAGTATTTGGAGCCTTCTATTTATCATTAGTTTGCATACTTCCATTACTTTTAATAAACAGCTTTGGGATATCTTTTTATCTTGGTGGGACATCGGTCCTTATTGTCGTAGTTGTAATGCTAGATCTACAAAGACAAATACAGTCATATGTTATGAGCCAACAATATGCATCTATCTTAAAAAATGCTAATATTTCCGGCTCAAAAAAGAGTAGAAGAAGATGAAAGTAAGATCGTCAATAAAAAGGATTTGCAAAGATTGCAAAGTAGTGAAAAGATCAGGCACATTATTTGTGATCTGTAAGAATAAAAGGCATAAGCAGAGACAAGGATAACCATGGCAAGAGTAGGCGGAATAAACATACCAGACAATAAACATATAGATGTTTCATTGACTCATATTTATGGAATTGGTCGTAAAACTGCTCAAGATATTTGCGATAAGCTTAAAATAAAATACTCCAAAAAGGTATCAGAGCTAACAGAAGACCAATTAGACAAAATAAGAGATGAGTTAAAAACATTTCAAATAGAAGGAGATTTAAGAAGAGATATCAACTTCAATATTAAAAGGCTAATGGACTTAGGCTGTTACAGAGGTATTAGACATAGAAGAAGTCTGCCACTGAGAGGTCAAAGAACTAAAACAAACGCTAGAACTAGAAAAGGGCCTAGGAAACCTATAAAAGCATAATGGCTGGAAAGAAAAAAACAAAAAGAATAGTAACAGACGGTATTGCACACGTAAAAGCGTCATTCAATAACACAATAGTTATGATCACAGACATGGGTGGAAATGCTCTCTGTTGGGCAACATCAGGTGGTGCAGGCTTTAAAGGTTCAAGAAAGAGCACACCATTTGCTGCGCAAATTGCGGCTGAAAGAGCAGGAAATATGGCTAAAGAAATGGGAATGGTTAACTTAGAAGTAAGAGTGAAAGGACCAGGAGCAGGACGTGAATCGTCTATAAGGGCTTTAAATGGCTGTGGTCTAAGAATTAACAAAATTACGGATGTGACCCCGCTACCACACAATGGTTGCAGGCCTCCTAAGAAGAGAAGAGTATAATGGCAAGATATAGAGGACCAAGATTAAGACTTTCTAGAAGAGAAGGCACAGATTTAATGCTTACTTCAGGCACTAGAGCTGTCGAATCAAAATGTAAGTTTGATAAAAAACCTGGCAATTCAATGTCTAGGGGAAGATTATCCGATTATGGAACACAATTAAGAGAAAAGCAGAAAGTAAAAAGAATGTATGGTCTTTTGGAAAGACAATTTAGAAATTATTATCTTAAAGCAGCTAAATCACAGGGAAATACAGGAGAAAACCTCCTCAATTTACTAGAAACAAGACTTGATAATGTTGTTTATAGAATGGGTTTTGGTGTGACTAGAGCAGAAGCAAGGCAAATAGTTGCTCATAAATCTATAAATGTTAATGGAAAAGTTGTGAACATACCTTCATATAATGTTAAGCCAGAAGATGAAGTATCAGTAACGGAAAAATGTAAAGAACACTTAAGGATTAAGGCCGCTGTAGAGCTTGCAAAATCAAAAGATAAAGCAAGTTGGCTGGATGTAAATTTCGATGAAATGACGGGCAAATTCTTAAGTTACCCGGATCGAAGTGAACTAAGTTCTGAAATCAATGAGAACTTAATTATTGAGTTGTACTCAAAATAATAGAGGAAATTATGGAAGATAAATTAAATGTTTTAGCGCCTGAAGTTGCAAAAGTAGATGAAGTCGACAAGAACAACCTTAAAGTTGTTTTGGAGCCATTTGAAAGAGGTTTTGGCTATACAATTGGTCATAGTTTAAGAAGGATTATGCTTTCTTACATGCCTGGAGCTGCTGTAACAGAAGTTAAAATTGATGGTGTTTCACACGAATATGGAACAATTGAAGGCATAAAAGAAGATATTCTTGATGTATTGTTAAATCTTAAAGACATGGCTATCAAATTAGATGGTCCTTCTGAAGCAGAAATTAAATTAGATGTTAAATCTCCGAAAACAATTACTGCCTCAGATTTAGAATTGCCTGCAGGTGTTGAAGTAATGGATCCAGATCACGTTATTGCTACTCTTGTTGAGCCTAAGAAAGTCTCTATGACTATGAAAGTTAAGACTGGCATTGGTTATGTTCCCGCAGAACAAACAAAGGATAAAAGTATTGATTCTTTGCATCTTGATGCAATTTTCTCTCCAGTTAAAAGAGTAAATTACAAAGTTGAGAATACAAGAGTTGAAAATAGAACAGACCTAGATAAATTAATTCTTGACCTAGAGACAGATGGAACAATAGACGCAAAACAGGCTGTTAAATATGCTGCGACTATAATGCAACATCAATTAGCAGTATTCGTTGATGAAGAGCTAGTTTCAAGAAAAGAAAAGCGTAAAGACAAATACGATTTCGACCCACTGCTTCTTAGATCAATTGAAGAGCTAGAACTAACAGTCAGATCAACTAATTGTTTAAAAGCAGAGAATATTTTCCTAATTGGAGATCTCATTCAAAGAAGTGAAATGGATTTATTAAAAACCCCAAATTTAGGTAAAAAATCTTTAAATGAAATTAAGGATGAACTTGCTTCTAGAGGATTATCAATGGGAACAGTCCTTAAGAACTGGCCACCGATGTAAATATGAGACACAGAAAGCTTAGTAGAAGATTCAGCAGAACATCATCACATAGAATGGCTATGATGAGAAACCTTGCTGCGTCTTTAATTGAGCATGAAGTGGTAAAAACAACAGTTGAAAAAGGCAAAGAGCTAAGAAGGTTCATCGAGCCTTTAATTACCAGAGCTAAAGAAGATACTCTTCATAACAGAAGACAAGTAATTTCAGAACTGCATTCGAAAAGTGCTGCATCAAAGCTGTTCTCTGATTTAGGACCAAGGTTTAGTGAAACCAAGGGAGGGTATCTCAGAGTAATTAAAGCAGGATTTAGAGAAGGTGATAAAGCTGATATATGTTATGTAGAGCTAACCATTAGAAATGAGTCTGAGGCTTCAGATCCAGTAACTGAATCAGAAAATATTACAAAAGAAGAATCTAATGTTTTAGAAAATACGGTGGTTGAGACTGCAGTTGAAGAAACAAAACAAGAAAAACCTAAGAAAACTGCTGCAAAGAAAACTCCAGCAAAAGAAACAAAAGAAACAAAAGAAACAAAAGAAACAAAAGAAACAAAAGAAACAAAAGAAACAAAAGAAACAAAAGAAGAAAAACCTAAGAAAACTGCTGCAAAGAAAACTCCAGCAAAAGAAACAAAAGAAGAAAAACCTAAGAAAACTGCTGCAAAGAAAACTCCAGCAAAACCTAAGAAAAAAGAAGAAAAGAAAAGCTGGTGGTCTAGGTTTTTTTAATTAGCTTTTAACATTTTTCCAGTAAAAGATTTTTTATTCTTTCTGATCTCTTTAATATCACCCTCTGCAACAATATTACCTCCTCCATCACCGCCTTCTGGGCCAAGATCAATTATCCAATCTGCTAATTTAATTACATCCAAATTATGTTCTATCACAATTACACTATTACCTTTATTTACAAGCTTATTGAGAACATCCATAAGCATTTGGATATCATAAAAATGAAGTCCAGTTGTTGGTTCATCAAGTATATAGAGTGTATTACCAGTGTCTCTTTTGGATAATTCTTTTGAAAGCTTAACTCTCTGAGCTTCACCTCCAGAAAGTGTATTTGCAGCTTGACCTAATTTTATATAAGAAAGTCCAACTTCTTTAAGAGTTGTAAGTTTTTTGAATATTTGTGGTATCGATTTGAAGAAATCTAAACCTTCTTCAACAGTCATTTCTAGAATTTCATGAATATTTTTATCTTTAAATTTGATCTCAAGAGTATCATCTCTAAATCTCTTTCCCTTACATACATCGCATTCCACGTATAAATCAGGTAGGAAATGCATTTCTACTTTTACCCAACCTTCTCCTCTACAGTTTTCACACCTGCCTCCTTCTACATTAAAGCTGAATCTGCCTGGTTTATATCCCCTTGCTCTTGACTCTGCAGTATTGGCAAAGATTTCCCTTATATGGGTAAATAAGCCGGTATATGTGGCTGGATTAGATCTAGGTGTTTTGCCTATTGGGCTCTGATCTATTGAAATAAGCTTATCAATATTTTCCTCTCCAAGAATTTTTTTAAATTCTGTTTTTTCTGGAATCTTTGAGTTGTTTAATTTTGAATTTACGCCTGGTATTAATGTGTGGTTAATCAAAGATGATTTTCCAGAACCTGATACACCTGTAATTGCTACCAATTTATTCAAAGGAATATCAATATTTACATCATTAAGATTATTAGTTTTTGCACCTGAGATATAGATAGAATTGTGGCTTTGTTTTCTTTCAATATTTTCTAGAGATATAACTTTCTCTTTTCGAAGATACTGAGCTGTTATTGATTCTTTTGATGCTTCTATAGTCTCTAGATTACCCTCAGCAACAATTGACCCACCATGAATTCCAGCACCCGTGCCTAAGTCTATAATATGATCAGCTGAACGAATCATTTCCTCATCATGTTCAACTACAATTACAGTATTTCCTAAATCCCTTAATTTGATGAGAGTGCTTATTAGTTTCTGATTATCTCTTTGATGTAATCCAATAGAAGGCTCATCAAGCACATATATGACGCCTACTAAACCTGACCCAATTTGACTTGCTAATCTAATCCTTTGTGCTTCTCCACCAGATAAAGTATTTGCTCCTCGTGAGAGGTTTAAGTAATCAAGCCCAACATCAACCAAGAATGAAAGACGAGTTGAAATTTCTCTGCTAATTTTCTCAGCAATTTCAGATTTATTTCCATCTAGGTTGAGATTTTGGATTATCTCATTAGCGTCATTAATTTTTAGTGAACTAATTTCAGGCAAACTCATGCCATCAACAAAAACGTTTCTTGCTACTTCATTTAACCTCTGCCCATTGCAGGCTGTACAGGTTTTTTCTGAAACATAAGAACTAATCTTTTCTCTTATAAAATATGAATCTGTTCTATCAAACTGTCTCTGAAGCGAAGGTATTACTCCTTCAAATTTTTCTTTTATTAATTTATTTGTTGATAAATCTTTAAATGATATTTCTTTCTCTGAGCCCCATAAAATAATATCTTTTGTTTCTTTCTTGAGATTCTCCCAAGATTTAGTTATGTCTTCTTTCAGCANCTCTAACAAACCCATTAGTTTGCTTTGGTAGTAAGGAGTATTCCAAGGCTCAATGCANCCTTGAGCAATGCTTAAATTCTTATATTTGATAATTTTATCTTCATCAAAGTAACTATTTACTCCAAGACCATCACATTCAGGGCATGCTCCACTTGGGTTATTAAAAGAGAAAATTTTTGGTTCTAATTCTTGGACTGAGTAATCACATTTTGGGCATGAGTGTTTATTGGAAAGCCTATATTCATTTTCATTAGATGCTATATCCACACTTCCCTGAGAAAATCTCAAAGCTGTTTCTATTGATTCAGTAAGTCTTTGTCGACAATCCTTGGATTTATCTATAATTAATTGATCAACCAATACTGAAATATTATGTTTTTTGTTTTTTTCCAATAAGGGAACTTTATTTATTGCATATATTTCATCATCAACCCTAACCTTTGAAAATCCCTCTGCCATAAGCTGGCTCAATAGCTCAATATGTTCTCCTTTACCATCCATGATGATTGGTGAGAATACTGATATTTTTTCTCCCATTTCTTTATTAACTGTTTCAGCAACCATTGTTACAACGGGTTTCGCTTCAAGCTCAATATGATGTTCAGGACACTTTGGCACACCAACCCTTGCAAAAAGTAGTCTCAAATAATCATGTACTTCAGTTATGGTTCCAACAGTTGATCTTGGATTATGAGAAGTTGATTTTTGTTGGATAGATATAGATGGTGATAAACCTTCAATGGATTCTAAATCTGCCTTATCCATAACTGATAAGAATTGTCTAGCATAGGTAGAAAGTGATTCAACATATCTTCTCTGACCTTCTGCATAGATAGTATCAAATGCTAACGAAGACTTACCTGAACCAGATAGCCCGGTAATAACAGTGAGCTTTTCTCTTGGAATCTTAAGAGAAATGTTCTTTAAATTGTGTGCTTTTGCACCTTTGATTTCAATAAACTTCAAATTGATAACATGAAATGGAAAAAAGTATTATAGAATATATATATGTCAAACGGCTTAAATAAAGTACTAATTATTGGAAATCTAGGAGCAGACCCTGAGATTAAGTATACTCAAGCTGGAAGTCCTGTTGCTAACCTTTCAATTGCCACTTCGGAAAGATGGAAAGATAAAACAACTGGAGAGCAAAAAGAACAGGTTGAGTGGCACAGAGTAGTTATTTTTGGAAGGCTTGCTGAGATTGCTGAGCAATATCTAAAAAAAGGATCAAAGATTTTCGTAGAAGGAAAATTACAAACACGTGATTGGGAAGATTCTGAGGGAAAAAAGAGATATACAACAGAAGTAATTGCTAGAGAAATGACAATGCTTGATTCGAGAGGTGATTCTGATGGAACCTCACAAGCTAATAGCCCGGCACCAAAACAAGATAATGATAAATTTGAAGAAGATATTCCTTTTTAGACTTTTCTGATAATTATTGATCCGTTAGTGCCTCCAAACCCAAAAGAATTTGAAAGAAAACAGTTTATTTTTTTATTAATATTCTCTTTTAAAATTGGGAAATTCTCTGCAGCTGGGTCTAGTTCAACTATATTATGACTTCCACAAAGGAATTCATTTTCCATCATTAGTAAAGAGTAAATAACTTCATGAACTCCAGCAGCTCCTAAAGCATGGCCGGTTAGAGATTTTGTGGATGATATTGGAGGAATATTATCTTTGAAAACATCCTTGATGGCATTCAACTCAGTTATATCTCCAACAGGCGTACCAGTCCCATGAGTATTTATATACTCTACTTCATCTAAATGTTCTAAACCTTGCATACACCTACTGGCTCCTTCTCCAGATGGGCTAACTAAGGAGTATCCATCTGATGTTTCAAAACATGAAATCACCTCACCATAAATATGAGCACCTCTTTTTTTGGCTGACTCATATTCCTCTAAGATGACAATCCCACCTCCTCCAGATGGTATAAATCCATCTCTATTCAAGTCATAGGGTTTCGAAGATTCTGTCGGAAATTCATTATTTTTAGTACTTAAAGCCCCCATAGCATCAAACATCATAGCTCCAGTCCAATGATCATCTTCAGAACCACCTGCAATTACAATATTTTGTCTACCACTCTTGATTAAATCGTAACCATATGAAATGCAATGCAAGCTTGTTGAGCATGCAGATGCTATTGAAAAAGAAACTCCCTTTGTTTGGAAGAAGGTAGATATCGCAGCAGACGTAGTGTTGCCCATTGTCCTAGTTACAGCATAAGGCCCAACACGTTTAATGCCTTTTTCTCTTGCCGTATCAACAACATTTTTCANCTCTCTACTAGAACCTGTGCCTGATCCAACTATCACACCTACATCATTGCTGCTTATTTGTTCTGCGCTTAACCCTGAGTCTGCAATAGCTTCTTTTGTAGATAGAAAAGCATAAGCAGAAGTTTCGCTCATGAAGCGAAGCATTTTTCTATCAATTGTTGTTAAATCTGGATTTACTTGACCTGATACATGACACCTCATCCCATTATCAACATAGTCTTGATTTATAGAGAGACCTGACTTGCTAGCTTTAAGAGAACTTAAAACCTCTTTACTATCATTACCTAAGCATGAGATAACACCAAGCCCAGTTATTACTACTCTATTCATGCTACTAAAGTTTCTTTTAAAAACACCCTTATATTTTCCAGCTTATCTAGTTTAATAAATCTTTCAGTGTATTCAATGCAATTGCTGATAGCTTGATCTCTCTCTATTCGAGCTTTTTCAAAGGAATTTGAATTTTCTATATGTTCTTTAACAATGCTATATTCTCCAGATCCAATTAATTTAAAGATCTGATCCTGTTGATTAGAATTTAAATCCTCCAACATCAAGATTACTGGTAGGGTAAGTTTTCCTTCACTTAAATCTTTAAATTCAGCTTTTCCTGTTATTTCTGATTTATTGAAATCACTAAGATCATCATTTATCTGAAATGCTTTCCCAAAAGAAAGACCAAGTTGCTTTAGCTGCTCTAAGTCGATGTCAGATAATTTCATTTCAATCCCTATGCATTTTAGGATTCCAGAAAATAAAACTGCAGTCTTTTTTTCAATCACATCATAATATTGCTCAATGGAAATTGTATTATTATTTTTAATTCTTATTTGATTAAACTCACCTTCTATAAGCATTTCAGCACATTTTATAAGTTCATCAGATATCGCAATATTTTCTAATGAATTCAGTGCTTGAAATGTCTTGGTATACAAAAAATCGCCATAAAGTATCGCTTTTTTAATTCCCCATTTATTTACTACTGTTGGTTTATTTCGTCTAATATCTGCTTCGTCAATAATGTCGTCATGAACCAATGTAGACAAATGTATCAATTCTGCTGCTGAGGCAAGTTCAATTAATTTAGATTTTTTTACACCTATCTCATTGCCATAAAGAAAAATAATTTTAGATCTTATAAATTTTCCTGTATTGCTGAGAACATAGGAAGTAATTTCATTTATTGCTTCATTCTCAGATAATGTGATATTAGCCATTTTCGCCTTTACTTCCAGCAAAAATTCAGTTAAATTTTGTTCCTCGATATTAGACATATTTATATTTTAAGAAATGTACGCAATTATAGACACAGGCAATCAACAAGAAAAGGTTGAAGTTGGCACAGTAATTGAAGTTGATTACATGGCTGACGCAAAAAAAGGTGATAAGGTCAAATTTGATAAGGTATTGCTTTTATCTGATGGCAAGAAGCCATTAGTGGGGCAACCACACGTTGCAAAAGCCTATGTATCTGGCAAAGTAGTTAGCCAAGATAAGAAAGATAAAGTTTATGCGATACAATTTAGAAGAAGAAAGGATTCTAAAAGGATCGTTGGACACAGAAGAAAAGTAACAACAATTAATATAGAAGAGATAAAAAATGGCGCATAAGAAAGCTGGCGGCTCAAGTAAAAACGGTAGAGATTCGAATCCTAATTTTCTAGGAGTTAAAAGATTTGGTGGCCAACAAGTAAATGCAGGTGAAATTCTTGTCAGGCAAAGAGGAACTAAATTCCATGCAGGCCTAAATGTTGGTAAAGGAAGAGATGATACTCTATTTGCTTTAAAAACAGGCGAAGTCGAATTTAAAATCAAAGGTGCGAATAAAAGAAAATTCGTAAATATTAACCCCTCTAAATAATAATCATGGCTTTTTTTGATGAAGCCAGAATTCAAGCAATATCTGGAAAAGGCGGCAACGGTTGCCTAAGTTTCAGACGTGAAAAATATATTCCTCGTGGTGGCCCTGATGGCGGCGATGGAGGAGATGGCGGCAATGTCATTGTTAGCTTAGATTCCAACTTAAATTCATTAAATCACTTAAAAGGAAAAAAAGTATTTGCTGCGAAATCAGGAAATTCAGGTAGTGGTAAAAATATGAGAGGAGAATCAGGGGATGATCTAGTTATTCCAGTACCGAATGGAACATTAATACACGCTTTAGAAACCGGTGAATATGTCGGAGAAATAAATCTTGAGACTCAAAATATAACAATAGCTAAAGGAGGAAAGGGAGGGCTAGGAAACGCAAGATTTAAATCATCCACAAATCAGGCTCCTAGAAAGACTACCAATGGAGAGGNATCTGATACTAGGGAAATAATGCTAGAACTACGATTGATTGCTGATGTTGGCCTTCTAGGGCTACCAAATGCAGGTAAATCTACATTAATAAGCAGCATTACAAACTCAAAATCAAAAATAGGAGCTTATGCTTTTACAACCTTAGATCCTGAACTTGGCGTTATGGAGAATGCAATCCAAAAAATTACAATTGCTGATTTGCCAGGAATTATTGAAGGAGCATCACAAGGTTTGGGTCTTGGTACTAAGTTTCTAAAACATGCATATAGAACAAAATTTTTATTACATCTTGTTGATGGGACTCAGGATGCTGATAAAGCATTAGAGTCTTTTAATGTAATTGAAAAAGAACTTGAGGATTTTCACTTAGATTTTTCTGATCAGCAGAGGTGGATATGTATTACTAAAACAGATTTAATTAAAGATGAAGACTTATCAGATTTAATTAATAAGTTTCAAAGCAAGTTCCCAAAAACTGCTATATACCCTATATCTTCAATTACAAAAAATGGTTTAGATATTCTTACTGAAGAGCTATTTAAACAGATTTAACTTGTTTATTCATTCTGCTTTTTAATCTAGCAGCTTTATTTTTGTGTATGACACCTTTGCTTGCCATCTTGTCGACAGTTGATTGTGCAGTTTTTAAAACTTCAGAAGCTTTTTTATCTTTTTCTTCAACTGCTTTAACTGTNGCTTTNACTGCTGTTCTAACCATAGATCTCTGGGCATGCTTAAGCTCATACCTTTTTTTATTTTGTCTGGCTCTTTTGTCAGCCGATTTTGAATTTGCCATTAATATTTTCCTTTTGCTTGGTGGAGGCGGCGGGATTCGAACCCACGTCCGTCATCACTTTCCCCTAGCTTCTACATATATAGATTCATCAATTAATTTCATCTTTAGTATAGCCTGATGATCAAGACATACTAAGCATAGTCCAATAATTTCACCTTATAGTTGGACAAGCTATAAAGCTACTCCTACAAAATGACTACTATCAAACGTTGTAGGTCACAAATGATAGCAGGTTGGCATTAAGCTGCCAATCTATAGTTGTAGTTATCTGCAACTAAATTTTTAAACAAATTTTTTCGAGTTATGTTTATGCTCGATATGCGCGTTGGGTTCTGCGTCAGACGTCAAAGCCTAATACGCCCCCGAACCGGCAATAATAAAGCTTATTTATAGTTTTTTAAAGCTCTTTCTTGATCTCTTTCTATGTCAGCAATCTTTTTAGTTTGCTTCTTATCAATATTCTTTTTACCTTTTGCTAANGCAATCTCTAATTTTGCAAGATGGCCTTTCCAAAAAAGCTTTACTGGTACACATGTTTGACCTTTAGCAGAAATTGCAAAAAGAATTTTTTCTACCTCTTTTTTATTCAGCAATAGCTTTCTAAAGCGTCCTGGTTCTGTTTGGTCCTTTTGGTTAATAAAGTTAGCTGGATCTATCCTTGCTCCTACTAAGAAAAGCTCGCCCTTAATATCTTTTATATAAGCTTCTTTGATGTTGAGTTTGCCCTCTCTTAAAGACTTTACTTCCCATCCTTCGAGCATGAGGCCTGCAACGAAACTTTCTTCCAGAAAAAAATCAAATCTGGCTTTCTTATTTGTTGCTACAGTTTTACTATTCATAGATATGATTTTACAGGATCAGCAAAAGCTTCTCAGCTTTTTAGGCCTCTTTCCATTTATTGCTCTTTCAGCGATTATCTGGATTAATCCAGTTTGGGATATTTATATATTGCTTATTTTTATCTTTTACTCCCTATTTATTCATATTTTTCTTAGCGGAACATGGTGGGGAATAGCACGTAATAGTAATAAATCTTTGGTCCCTTCAATTGCATTTTTTTTTCTTCCATTTATTTTGGCTTTAATAATTTCTTTGTTGGAATACTTTCTTGAACCTAGTTACAGCAAATCTTTTAAATTCATTTTAGGGCCATTAATTTCTCTTTTACTGGCATTTGAATTTGGCCATATCTATGAGAAGAAAAAGCTTGATCTAGATGCCGATTATCTTGATATGAGATTTAAGCTCACTTTTTCAGTCAGGATTTGCCATTTACTTATGATTGGGTTTATATTTACTAACCAATAAAAAAAACTATGGCATCACAATCTAGTCAATGGAACAACAATACAGCCTTCTTGTTGGCAGCAACAGGTTCTGCTGTAGGCCTAGGTAATATTTGGGGATTTCCATATAAAGCAGGAGAAAATGGCGGAGGGCTATTTGTTCTTCTTTATATTTTCTTTGTAATTACACTAGGTCTGCCAGTATTCATGGCAGAAGTATTTATTGGAAAAAAGGGAAAGAGCAATCCTGTAACATCAATAGAAACATTAGCTAAGTCCTCTAAGTCTTCATCAAGATGGAGCATTGTAGGCTATGGCGGTATCTTGGCAAGTTTAATTATTGCTGGGTATTATGCAGTTATTGCAGGTTTTGTAATTAATTATGGTTTTATATCAGCTTCAGGAGTTGAAGCTGGTGCTGCAGCAGCAGTTTATGAAGCCGAGAAAGCTAACTTCTGGGAAATGACTTTCTGGTTTTCATTATTTTTATTTTCATCGGGTTTTGTTGTAGCAAACGGTATAGACAAAGGCATCGATAAAGCAATGCGGTTTTTACTGCCAATGCTATTTGTTTTAGTAATAGCAATGGTTGGTTACGGCGCAGTAGCAGGTGACTTTGCAAAAGGCTTAGATTATTTATTCTCATGGAAAGCTGAAGATTTTTCAGCAGGAACAATACAAGCAGCTATAGGTCAGGCCTTCTTCTCTATGAGTATAGGTATGGGGACCTTGATGGCATTTGGTTCATATATGCCATCAAACCAAAAAGTTTCAAAAGCCTCAGCAGTGGTTGTTACAGCTGATACTGGTGTTGCACTTCTTGCAGGCTTGGCAATATTCCCACTTGCATTAGGTTTAGGTTTTTCACCAAATGCCGGAGATACTTTAGTTTTTGTGACTATGACAGAAGTTTTTGCTCAATTAGGGGCAGCTGGCCAGTTTATTGGACCACTATTCTTTTTCTTGCTAGCAGTAGCAGCCTTCAGTTCTATGATTTCTATTCTTGAGCCAAGTGTTGCATTCCTCTCTCAGAAACATTCAATGACAAGAATGAAAGCAACTTCCTACGTTGTTGCTTTTTGCTTTTTGCTATCTCTTGTAAGTGTTGCGGGTCACAATGTTTGGAACACGCTATCTGTTGGAGCCTTAGATAATCCATTTGAAGCAATGAAATATTTTGCTGACGACTTTTTATTGCTGCTTGTTGGTACAGGTATGTCAATTTTTGTTGGATGGAGATTAGAAAAAGTTATTGATGCAGATGTCATGGGAATTCAAAATAAATTCTTAATGAACTTATGGGTCTTCATCCTTAAATGGGTTAGCCCAATCTTCCTAATGGTTATTTGGACTCTTGGTAACTTACAGATTCTGTTTGGTATAAGATTTTTTTAATCTAAATTTTTAAAACAACAACTTCACTAAGTAAATTTTGATCATCAAAAATTATTTTTACTTTCTTCTCGACGTTTACTTCATCTCCGGTAGTAATTTTGTAAATATAATTCCAAACATTCTTTTCAAAAAAATTCTCAAATGATGGTTGGCCCATCACAAAATTTACTTGGTCTTTTGTCATNCCTATTTCAAGTTTATCTAGGTCATCCTGACTGAAAACTGTNCCTTGTGTAATTGTTACTTCATATAACCTTGTATTCGAGCAAGAAAATATTAATAGAGATATAATAATGATCAGTAATTTTTTCATTTGAGATAGAATAAATGTTATGAGTGATAAAACCAACACAAATTTAAAAGAAGCAGGCCTTAAAGCAACGTTACCTAGAATTAAGATTCTTGAAATTCTTCAAAGAACATCAGGTACTGAGGATCATTTTACGGCAGAAGAAATTTACAAAGAATTAGTTTTAAATAATTATGATGTAGGTCTTGCGACAGTTTATAGAGTTCTTACTCAATTTGAAAACGCAAGGATTGTAGTTAAACATCAATTTGAATCTAATAAATCTGTTTATGAATTGAACGATCCACTAAACCATGATCATATGGTTTGTGTAGATACTGGTGAGACAACTGAGTTTTACGATGAAGAAATTAAGAATAAGCAAAGAGAAATAGCATCTAAACATGGCTATGAACTGCTTGATCAAAGTATAGTTTTATACGTAAAGAAAATTAAAAAATAGAAATGTCAGAAAAAGAACAAAAAAAAGAAGAAGAAAAATTAGAAGAAGAAAACGTTAAGGACGAAGCTCAAGATGTCGAAGAGCAAGAAGATCTTAATAATTTGACGTATGAAGAACTACTAGAGCAAGTAGATAAACAAAAGGAAGAAACACTTAGAGCTGTTGCAGAACTAGAAAATTTTAGAAAAAGATCTTCAAATGAGATAACTAATGCGCTGAAATTTGCAAATTCAGAGTTGCTTTTATCCATTATTCCTTTAATTACATCTCTAGAGAAATCTGTTGAAGGCTCAGAAGAGTCAGAAAAAATTGACAAAGAAGGCATTTTGTTAATTTTAAATTCTTTTGAAAAAACCCTTGAGAATTTCAATATAGTTCCCATTAACCCTTCAGGGCAAGAGTTTGACCCAGAGAAACATGAAGCTGTTTCAACGGTCAATAACCCAGGGGAGAAAGACAATTTTGTCACAAATACTCTTGAGAGAGGGTGGACACTCAATGAAAGAGTTGTCAAACCTGCTCTTGTCGTAGTGAATAAAAAGTAAATTAATTTTTTATTTACATATTTAAAAACATAACAAGGAATAAAAATGGGAAAAGTTATAGGTATAGATTTAGGGACAACAAATTCATGTGTCTCAGTAATGGAAGGCTCAGAGCCAGTTGTTATATCAAATGCTGAGGGGAATAGAACTACTCCTTCTGTTGTAGCGTATGCATCAGATAAACAAGTATTGGTTGGACAAGCAGCTAAGCGTCAGGCTGTCACAAATCCAGAAAAAACATTATTTGCAGTAAAAAGACTGATTGGAAGAAAGTTTGATGACGAATATATACAAGAAGATATGAAATCAGCACCTTATGGGATAGTTAAAGCTGAAAATGGTGATGCATGGGTAGAAGTTGATGGAAATAAAATGGCTCCTCCACAAGTGTCAGCAGAAATTCTCAAGAAAATGAAAAAAACTGCTGAAGATTATCTTGGAACAAAAGTAGATGGAGCTGTTGTCACGGTGCCAGCTTATTTTAATGATTCACAGCGACAAGCTACAAAGGCTGCTGGAAAGATTGCTGGTTTAGAAGTTAAAAGGATTATTAATGAGCCCACAGCAGCAGCACTAGCTTTCGGTCTTGATAAGTTAAAAAAAGATGGCGTTATAGCTGTTTATGATCTTGGTGGTGGAACTTTTGATATTTCCATAATTGAGATGACAAATGTTGATGGTGAATATCAGTTTGAGGTTATTTCAACCTCTGGTGACACACATTTGGGTGGTGAAGATTTTGATTCAATACTTATCAATCATTTTATCAATGAATTTAAGAATGAATCTGGCTTTGATTTGAATACAGACCCAATGGCACTTCAAAGACTCAAAGAAGCTGCCGAAAAAGCAAAAATAGAATTATCAACTACTGAGCAAACAGAAGTTAATCTGCCATATATAACGGCTGATGCAAGTGGACCTAAGCATTTTGTTCACAAAATAACTAGAGCTAAACTCGAGTCGCTTGTAGGTGATTTAGTTAAAAGAAGTTTAGAGCCTTTAAAAACTGCTTTGAAGGATGCCAAACTTGCTCCAAAAGATATAGATGAAGTAATACTTGTTGGTGGGCAGACAAGAATGCCAATGGTTCAGAAAGCAGTTACAGAATTTTTTGGTAAAGAAGCTAGAAAAGATATCAACCCAGATGAAGCTGTTGCTTTAGGTGCTGCTACTCAAGGGGCAGTGTTAAGCGGCGAGAGATCAGATGTTCTGTTGCTAGATGTTACTCCACTTACTCTTGGTATTGAGACACTCGGAGGTGTTTTAACACCAATGATAGAAAAGAATACAACCATTCCTACGAATAAATCTCAAGTTTATTCAACTGCAGAAGATAATCAGACAGCAGTTACTGTTCACGTGCTTCAAGGTGAGAGAAAAAAGGCTTCAGATAATAAATCTTTAGGCCAATTCAATCTTACAGATATACCTGCAGCACCTAGAGGGACGCCTCAGATTGAAGTGACATTCGATATAGATGCAAATGGCATAATCAACGTATCTGCTAAAGATAAATCAACTAATAAAGAACAATCTATCACTATTCAAGGTGGTAGCGGTTTATCTGACGAAGAAATTGAAAAAATGGTTAAAGATGCTGAGCTTAATGCAGAAGAGGATAAGAAATTTGAAGAATTAATTGCTTCAAGGAATATGGCTGATGGATTGGCAAGTTCAACTAAAAAAGCCATGGAAGAAAATAAAGAAGAATTAAGCGATGATGAATCAAAATCTTTAGAAGAAGCAATTACAAAAGTTGAAGAAGCTTGTAAATCAGAAAGTAAAGAGGATATTGATAAAGCAGTTGAGGAGTTATCTAAAGTTGCTCAACCTCTATCTGATAAGCTTTTCAAGAAAGAAGCTCCTGAGCAAACAGCAGAGGAAGATTCAGACGATAAATCTGAAGATGCTGTAGATGCAGAGTTCAAAGAAGTTGACGACGAAAAAGATAAATAATTGTGAAGAGGGATTATTATGAGATTCTTGGAGTTGACAGAAATGTTTCAGCTCCAGATCTCAAGAAGGCCTTTAAAAGACTAGCAATTAAATATCATCCTGATAAAAATCCTGGAAATACAGAAGCAGAAGCAAAATTTAAAGAAGCTGCAGAAGCTTATGAAGTATTAAGTGATCAAGCAAAAAGACAAACCTATGATCAATTTGGCCATCAAGGAGTCAATAGTAATTTTGGCCAATCTGGATTTCAGAATGTAGATATCAATGATATTTTTAATAATATTTTTGGAGATGAAATCTTTGGAGATATTTTTGGAGATATTTTTGGTAGAGCGGGAAGCAGAAGACCTCCAAGAGGAAGAAATATTCAAATGGCATTTGAGATGTCGTTAGAGGAAGCTGTTTATGGAAAAGATGTTGAGATAAGGCTTCCTAATTCAAATAAAAAAGTCTCTGTAAACATACCAGCAGGCGTAGACACAGGAAATAAAATTAGATTAACGGGTGAAGGGGAAGCAAGCCAATATGGTGGAGAACATGGTGATTTATTCATCGTTGTTCAGGTTCAAAAACATGATTTTTTGGAACGAGAAGGTAACCACTTGTATTGCGAGGTGCCAATTAGAGTTGACCAAGCAATTCTTGGGGCAGAAATAGAGATACCAACATTATCCAAGAAAGTATTACTAAAGATTCCACCTGAAACACAAACTGGAAAAATATTTAAATTGCGCGACTTAGGTGCTGGATCTCTAAGAGGAAAAACTACAGGAGATCTTTTCGTAAGGGTAGTAGTAGAAACTCCATCAAAACTTTCTTCTAAGCAAAAAACTGCGATTGAGTCAGCATTTTTGGGCACAGAAGAAAATTTTCATGAATCAGATAACTTCACCACAAAAATAAACAAAAAATTTAAATGATAAATATTGCTTTAGTTGGTGCATCAGGAAAAATGGGCCGAGCTGTTATCAAGGAAGCAATGAATGATAAATCAGTTCAAGTAACAAATTTTATAGTTAGTGATAATTCAAAGCATTTAGGACTAGATGTTGGTAATTATCATTTCTCACAACCTTCAGGTACTGTTTTCAGCACAAAATCAAATGAACCATTTGATTGCATAATTGATTTTGCAACCAGAGATAATATTGATGCTCGTCTTTCATACTATCGAGAATTAAATAAACCATTATTATTTTGTTGCACAGGTTTAAGTGGAGAACAGATAAATGAACTTAAGCTTCTTTCAAATGAATTCCCAGTTTTTATTGCTCCCAATACTTCTGTATTGACAGCTTTAATGACTAATTTATTGACCACTATTCAAAAAGTTCAAGATAGTTACAAAATTGATATTTCAGAGAAACATCATAAATCTAAGGTTGATATGCCATCTGGAACAGCTATTTCATTAGCAGAAGCGGCAAATATTGAAGAAAAAAATATACAAAGCCTAAGAGAAGGTGAGCATGGTAATTGGCATAAAGCCTTGGTTTCAAGCGAATTTGAAGAACTAGAGATCAAACATTCAGCAACAAATAGAAGTATTTATGCACAAGGTGCATTAAATATTGTTAAATGGTTTTACCAGAAGCCTAAAAACCTTTATTATATGCAGACCTTAATAGAAGACTTATATGAGTAAAGTAAACATAAGCATAGAACAACTGTTTGAACTTGGTGCTCACTTTGGGCACAGAAAGAGATTTTGGAATCCTCATATGGAGGACTACATCTTTTGCGAAAAAAATAATATACATATTATTGATCTCTATAAAACCCAAGAAAAAATCATCGAGCTTTACGAAATATTTAGAAAGCTCTCGTCAGTTGGTAATAAAGTTATGATCGTAGGAACAAAAAGAGTTGCATCTAGTTATGTCTCTGAATTTGGTGAAAAGACTGGAATGCCATATATTTCACACAGATGGTTAGGGGGCATGTTAACTAATTGGAAGACAATTAAAGTCCCAATAAACAAATTGCTTGAGTACCAAGAAAATAAGGCTTCTGGCGAATTAGAATCAATGATCAAAAAAGAAGCCGTAATGCTTGAAAAAGAAATGAAAAAACTTTCATTAGTATTTGATGGCGTTAAGGATATGAAAGGTTTGCCTGATGCGCTGTTTGTTATTGATGTTGAAAATGAAAAAATAGCAGTTCAAGAGGCACTAAAAATGGGAATACCTGTTTATGGCTTAGTAGACACTAATAGTAACCCAAGCAACCTGACGAATTTTGTTCCAATAAATGATGACTCATCAAAAACAATTAAATTTGTATTGAATTTGCTTTCTGAAGCAATTTTAGAAGGGCAAGATTCAGCAAGAAAACAAGGTCTAGTTCAGAAACTTGATGGAGATAAAGGTCCAAAAGTATTTTCACTAAACACTTCAACAAAGACCGTTTCTGTTAAAGCTGACGACAAACCTGAAACTGTGGTTGAAGCTAAGGCAGAAGTGGAAGAAAAGAAAGAAGAGAAAACTGCTGCTAAAAAACCAGCAGCTAAAAAAGCTACAACAGCCAAAAAACCAGCAGCTAAAAAAGCTACAACAGCCAAAAAACCAGCAGCTAAAAAAGCTACAACA
>JGI26064J46334_1000006_pt1 | contig 45465 bp, 42 predicted proteins | sample MarorgKNORR_S2LV_FD_46334 | JGI IMG/M metagenome (IMG submission 46334) | reverse complement strand
TCTCCTTCATCAATAGTTCTAACCATCTGACCCAGTGTATTGTAAATATGAATCTCAACATCGACCATATTTACCATTAATGATGGAATATCATATTTAATAGTAGTCTGATTCTTAAATGGATTAGGGAAGTTTTGATATAATTTAAATTCTTCTGGATTTCTAAGTTGCATCATACCATTTCCAACCATACCATCTACAGAGTAGAATTGGTAGTTTAATTTAATGTCAGTGGAAATTGGAGCGCCATCGATATTAATTGTAACTTTTCCATCATTCGAAGATAAGATTCCGAATTCTAATTCATAATATTCGTTTTCTTCATCTGCATTTTCTAATACCAAGTAACCTTGTTTTTGATCAGTATTAAAATCATAAATGTTATTATTATTTCCAATTTCAAATCTTCCAGCAGTTACACCTTCAGGAAGTTCAATAATGATTTGATTACCAAGAATCTCTGCTTCAAATTCAGTTGGCATAATCTCAATATCTTCAACCGTTCTTCCTTGCGCTTTAGTCCAAAGCCACATTCTAGAAAATACGCTTAAATCTTTAATATCATTCTGGTTATCAGGTGAAGGAATAAGATACGGAGCAGTTCCAATGGCAGGACCAATATCTACTGAGCTATCAACTCCTGAATTAGGCCATGCATTTACAAACACATTAAGATCTTCAACATCAACATCAGAGTCACCATCGTAATCAGCAAGAAAAGAGACATAAGTTGATATATCTTGTTCAACGATATCAGAGAAATTTCCACTAGCATCTTGAGCAGCGATCTCCACAGTATAATCTGCTCTATCAGTTAAAGATAATCCTGTCAAGGTAAGATCATCACCAGCATCAATATATTCATTACCATAAACATTAAAATCTGCATCTCTAATCAGAAGATAATATCGAGAAATTTCTATATTATCACTAAATCCAGAAACACTAACACTTACCTCTGTTAAAGATTTTAAATATCCATCAACAAGATTATTAACTGTCATTGTACCAGCAGTAGGGGCTACAGTGTCAAGTACATATGATACCTGCTCACTTAAAGTTTCATTTCCATCATCATCTATGGCACTCACTCTGTAATACCATCTTTCTCCTTGAGTTATACCGTCATGTAATAACGAATCAATCCCAGCGGTATTTGGATAATAGAATGTTGAGTCTTCCCAAACATTGGTGATTCCATCTGAAGAAAAAGAAGGAGAGAATTGTGCAAAAAGAGTATCACCTAATGTTCCAACTCCTAATAATGTATTACTATTAGGATCAAAATTATCAGTTTGACTTGCATAAACATTATATGAAGCTAAATCAGGTTCACCATTTCTATTCCAAAAAAGTGCAAGTCCATCATCTGTTGGTGACCACGTATCGTTTACAGCGTCATAAACTAATTCTCTTTCAACTTTCAAGCCTTGCGGAGGTAATGGTGCTCCATCTCCTGATAATTGACCAGCAGTTAAACGGAAGCTATCCCAGAAAACGTAACTTGGTGCATTAGCAGTTGTGGAATGGATAGCAATTCTTACCTTGCTTCCAGCCCATTGACTTAAATCATATGAACTTTGCTCCCAAAGTGCCTGAGCAGATGAAATAGATCCTAATGTTTCTGTAAAATCTGATACATTAGATCCTCCCGAAGGTGATAATTTTACATCAAAAGTTTCTGTTTGCCCACCAACAACTTGAGTATAGAAGCTAAATGTGTTATCTACACCAGCTCTTAACCATAGCTCAGGAGTAATGAGCCAATCATCTCTAGAAGTTTCAGTAGTATAATCTCCCTGACCTGCCATTCTACGGCTATTTTCAGCGGCATTTTGACCATTATTGTAATACCACCAACCAAAAGAAAACTCACCACTACTGTCAGAGTCACCATTTGCATTAATGAAGGAGAAATTTCTGATATCTCTAGCACCGTTAGTAGCACCATAAGGCCATACTTCAAAACCTTCTCCCCATAGATTATCTTGTTGAGAAGTTGCCCAAATCAAATTAGTTTTTGTTGTAACACTGCTATTGGTTCCGTCTCCAACTGTCAAGGATACAGTAAATCTTCCGGCTTCAGTGTAAGTGTGCGTAGGACTTTGTGATGTACTCGTATTACCATCACCAAAATCCCAAGACCATGAGGAAGCATTACCGGTTGATCTATCAATAAAATTAACTTCAAGAGGAAAAGCGCCAGAAGTTTTGCTTGGAGAAAATGCAGCATTTAATGGTGCTGTTGAAGTAAATCCAGGAGAAGTAAACTGTCCTCGACCAAATGTACCTGCAGACATTTCTCCATTTGAATTCATTGCTAACATATCAACTCTTACATTTGCCAATCCGTCATTTGAAGGATTCCATGTTACTGATGAGCTTGTTACGTCATCAGAAACCCAAACACCAACTTCAGTAGCAATAGCAACTTGATTAAAATTATCTCTATTATAAAGTCCCCATCTTACTGGGATATCAGGTAAATCACCTTCAACATTTACCCAAGCATTAGATCCTCCTCCAGAAACAGTTTCATAAATTGAATTTATTCCATAATTAGATAATGTAATTAAAATTTGGTTATCATCTTTACCTATATCAATTGATGAAATATACCCAGTTGTACTTGAAGGACTAATCTCAGTTACAGTGTAACTGTCAGTATGTGCGTCAGTTATTTTAAAGACTCTTCCCGAAGCAGTCCCAACAAAAAGCAATCCACTGGTGTGTGGAGAAACTTTATAGGCTGAGGCACCTGATCCTAAATTGATATTAATAAAGTCATGTGCAGATAGTANTGTATAATCTTTTTGCCTTAANATACTTGCTGTATCAAATGTTACATACATAGCTTTATTGACACCATCAAGTACACTAGGATTGATAAAAAATCCTGCATCAGTACCGTCACTATTAGTTATATTTGAATATAAACCAAATGATTGCCCACCATTAACACTTCTAACAATATTTCCATATATAGTAGCAGCAAATTGATAATCAGGATTAATTTGGTCGATGTGAGTATATCCGCCGTCTCCACCATAAACTTCTAACCCAGGCTGTTTACCAGCAGTATCTAGTCTCCAAGTACCATTATCTTGTGCACCACCAAGAACATAATCAGGATTAGTAGGATGAATTGCAGTAGAATAAAATTGAGTTGTTACCATGTTGTCATTTTTCATAGTAAATGTATTTCCACCATCAGTTGTTAAAAATACACCACCATCATTTGAAACAAGTATTTTATCACTATCAATGAAAACTATATTATGATGATCAGCATGGACATAAGGTAAACCAAAACCTGTACCACGCCATTCTGAAATTTCAGTCCAAGTAGTCCCAGAGTCGGTTGATTTATGAATTGATAATGCTCCAGCAGCATAAATTGTATTAGTATCGTTTGGATCGATTCCTAAGAACCCCCAATAAGCCATTGAACCCTGATAATCTCCAAATGGATTTCCACTTTCATCTTGTCCAATAGATTTTTGTGTCCAATTAGCACCACCATCTTCNGATTTTCCTAGCCAAGTAATGTAACCTGTAGTTGCACTTTCAAACATTGCATATAATACATTTGGATCGCTTGGAGAAACGTCAACAAACGACCTATCAAATGAACCTAATGCGCCAATAGTATAAGCACTAAAAACAGTACCGTCATCACTGTAAAAAATTTGACCACCACCATCTCCAAAAGTATTAGTTCTAGTAGCAACAATTAATCTATTATTTGAATCTAATTCTAAATCTGTCACATGATGATTAGAACCTGTTGTTATTTCTCCAAGAACTTCAGTCCAAGTAGCACCACCATCCGTTGATTTTTGTAACCCATTAATACCGGTATATTCTCCTTCAGATAAAGCTCTTCCACCTCCAGCATAAACAGCCCCAACACCGCCCTCATCTCTAACAATTATTGTATCAATATATTTTAAGTCTGTTGAAGAGGGGAGTTGATTCCAAGTTGAACCACCATCTGAAGTTTTCCATATACCAAAACCTTTTAAACCTGAGCCAATCTTTTCACCAGTACCAAGATAAATAATATTCGCATCTGTTGGATCTGAAGCAACACAAGTAATATTTAAAGTATCCCAAAAATCAGAAACCTTTGTCCATTCAGAGCTTGCATTTTCTATATTAGTTGCAGACCATAGCCCACCACTTACTCCAGCAGCCCAAACTTTATTATTTGAACTAAAATTTCCATCAAGCATTAGCGCTCTGGTTCTACCAGCTTGTTTACTAGGACCTCTTTCTGTCCAGTCAATTTCTGTCTGCCTATTTAAATATGAACGAGAATTTAATTTTGCATCCCTAAATTTTATTGCTTCTAAAACCTTTTCTGAAGGAACAGAATTAGTGTTTGGATCTCTTGTCATCATAAAGTCATGATAATTTTTTAAATCTGGTCTAGCTTTTTTTGGAAGACTTTTTACATAACTTCTTTTAAAAGACTTATCACTTAAATATTCGGCTAAATACTTTTCATTCTTAAGACGTTTATTTTCAAAATAAATGTCACTAACTGGTTCAAAAGAGATAGTTAGAATTAAAGTTGCAACTAATATGTATATAATCTTTTTCATTTTTTACTCACTCATTATAAGGTATGCTTCAACAGCATCATTAACAGTAATATCTCCTCCATCTACATCAAGCATAAAATTACCTGAAGCATTTAAATTAATAGCAGTATAGTTATCAACTGAGCCATTTAAAGTGAAATTCACAGTTGCAATTACTCCATCTCCATCATTTGATGGAAGATCACTTGAAAGTGATGACGTATAAATTATAAGTCTATTAATACCTGGATTGCTTGTAGTAACAAGCAATGGATCAGTATCACCTTGTAAAAAATCTCCTGAAGACACACTATCATAAGTCATTAAACTAGAATCATAGTTAATTGTAACTTGGGCAGCTGCCAATCCAGTAACTCCCAATACTTTAACATCAAGAGAAAATGATGATCCGCTTGAAACTTCAAGATACTTAGGGTCGAAAACAAATGCAGGGTTTTGAACATCCTCAACAATGACAAGACCTGGAGAGGTAAATGTATCTGTTCCAGCATCTCCAGTAACAGATAAACTTACATCAAATGTTCCGGATGTAGTATAAGTGTGTATTGGATTTGTATCAGAGCTTGTATTACCATCTCCAAAGTTCCAAGAAGAGGATGAATATCTTATTGACTCGTTTGTAAACTCAACTCTTAAATCTTTTTTACCTGTAGTGGTATTAGCTGCTGAAAATAAAGCTAAAGGAGGTGATGGTGAAACAGTAACATAATTTGTTCTTGTTAATGTGTCAACGCCGTTAGGTCCTGTTGCAGTTAACGAAACTGTGTATGAACCTGCATCATTATATGTATATGAAACTGATGTTCCAGATGCATCTAAAACTCCATCGCCATTAAAATCCCAATCATGTGTTGTAGTATTTGTAGATGTTGAAACAAAGATTACTGTTAGGGGAGCGCTACCACTTAATGGATTTGCAGAAAAACTAGCTACAGGAGGATCATTACTTGGACCTGTACCTGAATCATCTCCACCGCCACCGCCACCTCCGCAGTTAATTAGGAATAATAATAAAAATAATGAAAGGGATTTTTTTAACATTAGACAATGTACAATAGAAATGGACTTGGTATCAATATTAAAATGAACGATATACTAAAATTTCATATTTGAGATATTTTAACATTTCGCGATGATAAATATTCCAATAAAAAATTAGTACAATTCTCATTAGCACCTACTATTTCAGGGGGAGAGATGCCTTTTGTGGACCAGATTTCTTCTAGTAACATATTAATAGTAGCAGTTGCAGTGTAGCCTGTTGTTCTAGCCATAGAAGACGATTTTGAAATAATATCCATTTCATCATATAAATGGTAATGAATATTTTTTTCATTTCCATTTATATTAATATCTAAAACTGTAAACTCAGGTTCATCATCTTCAAGCTTCCAATCATTGAAGAGTTTGCTAACAGTTTTATCAAAATTATTTTTATCAAACAAATTTTTATCAATCATTGATTGTATTAATGCAGCATGTCCAGGATAACGGAGCGTTTTCTCTTTCATGTTTGGTATATGTTTCATTGTATCTAGCAATGATCTCAAACCATCTGTGTTAAAACCTTCTAATTTTCCAACATCTGCGATATCAAATTCTTCAATTTCTGAAAGTGCAGGTTTTATCTCAATTTTAGAATCAATCATCATTCTTGCTGGGCGAGTGTATTCTTCAACAACATCAATAGGAGAAAATGGAGCTTTATAATTATAAGGTGGTAGTGGATTTTTTGGCAAACCACCTACAAGATAGTTAAATGAATTGATCTGCATTTTAGCATCCCAGTAACCAAGCAAAAAATTAGGAATTCCAGGTGCTACTCCAGCATCAACTACTGCACAAACATTATTTTTTATTGCTAAATCATTTAGAGATAAAACATTTTCTGGCGAAAAAGATATATCAACAACATTTTTTTTACACTCAATAATTGTCTTTAAAGCTTCAAATCCTAAAAAGCCTGGTACAGCCAAAAGTACAATATCAGCTTCAGCTATCCATGATTTAAAAACTTCTTTATCTTGAACATCTATTTGAGAAATTTGTATAGAGCTATCTTCGCTTTTAATTTTTTTTAAGAGATCTAAATTAGTATCACCAAGATGTAATTCATAATTTTTAGATAAATCTAGTGCCATTGTTTTACCTACAAGACCAGCACCTACTTGAAAGATTTTTTTCATTGAAATTTGCGGGATAGACGGGACTCGAACCCGCGACCTCCGGCTTGACAGGCCGGCGTTCTAACCAACTGAACTACTACCCCAAATTATTGCTTGAAGAGTATAGCCATAGGTATTATTACCAAATAGCCAACTAATAAAAGTAGTGGAGAAATAACTAAGCTTTGAAAACTGTTTACATCTCCTAAATACATTATCAAATAACCCACAATTATAACGAAAACTCCAACACCAAACAAAAGATAATTTTTTCTTTTGTAAGGCCATAAAAACTCTAGAGTTTTTTTATTTTTATTTTCCATAATTAGAAAGTTAGTTGCGATAATCTTTGTTTGCAAAAATATTATTACATCCATTGATTTGAAATTAGAAATAAGCTAATTTCTAGCCCTCGGATGAAAGAAATAAATACTACCACATCTATAGTAATAACAATACTTATTATTTTAGCGACAAGTGTGCTATCAATAAATAATCGTGAGATAAATGCAACAATAATCACAATCGAAAAAGGCATGTCATTAAATACAGTTTCTGAATTATTACTTGATGAAGATGTTGTAATAAATCAAAATATATTTAAGTTAAAAGTGCTTGGAAGAGGATTAGCATCTAAAGTTCCAACTGGAAAATTTTTAATTGAAGGAAAAATATCTGATGCTATTATTATTGACTTAATTTTTAATAAAGGACCTATAAAATTAAAACTCACTATTCCTGAAGGACTTCAATCAAAGAAACTATTTAAAAATATAAATTCATTACTAAATACTGATTATGACTTTGATCAATATTTTGAATCTCAAAATATTTTAGAACAATATAACATAAGTGCTAAAACGCTTGAAGGTTATCTTTACCCAAATACTTATTACATATATCATAATACTACTCCTAAAGAAATTATAGATATTTTATTAAAAGAGTTTTGGAATCAATTTGATAAAAATTTACAAGATCGTGCGAATCAGTTAGGATTTTCGGTACATGAAGTTGTAACTTTGGCGTCTATTATCGAAGGAGAAGCTATGCTTGATAGTGAGCGTGAAACCATTTCTTCAGTATATCATAATAGGTTAAAAATTAATATGAAATTACAAGCAGACCCTACAATTCAATATATTTTATCAGGACCTCCAAAAGCATTATCAAATAGAGATTTAAGGGTTAAATCAGATTATAATACTTATCAAAATTATGGATTGCCTCCTGGGCCAATTAATAATCCAGGGATTGAGTCTATCAAAGCAGCATTGTATCCAGAGGATACAAACTTTTTATTTTTTGTTGCTCAAGGAGATGGTTCCCATGCATTTACAACCAATGAAAAAGATCATGAAGAGGCAAAAAAGATTTATAAAATTAATAAAAGAAAAAATAAATGAAGCTAAAAGATTTAAATACACAACAACTCAAAGCTGTCCAAACAGTTAATAAGCCAGTTCTAGTTTTTGCCGGAGCGGGTAGTGGTAAAACCAGAGTACTTACTTACAAAGTCTGGCATTTAATTAAAGAAAAGCTATTTAAGCCGGAAGAGATATTAGCATTAACCTTTACTAATAAAGCCGCAGCGGAAATGAAATTAAGAATTCAAGAAAGTATTTCATGTGAGGGGGTAAATGTTGGAACATTCCATTCAGTAGGTGCTCGTATTTTAAGAATGCATATTTCTTCATTAGATGAAGGATATAACTCTAGTTTTACTATTTATGATACCTCAGATCAGAAATCTGTTATTAAGGAAGTAATTGAAAGCTTAAATCTATCAGAATTTAAAGAGCTTAATGTAAGTTTCTTAAAAGCTCAAATTGATAAGTTTAAAAATGATAATCTTTCAATCAAAAAAATTGAGGCAAAAGCCCAAACATTTGAAGATGAAAAAATTGTTGAGGTTTATAAAGCTTATTGCGAAAAATTAAAGTCAAATAATGCATTAGATTTTAATGATTTACTGCTTCTGCCAATCCAGCTATTAAAACAAAATTCTAAGATTTTGAATTTTTACCAAAATTCATGGAAATATGTCTTAGTAGATGAATTCCAAGATACAAATTCACCACAATTTGAGATTGTATCATTATTAGCTGGAAAGCATCAGAATATTACTGTGGTTGGAGATGATGATCAGTCAATCTATGGATGGAGGGGAGCAAATATTGATAATATTTTAACTAATTTCCAGGATACTTTTTCTAAAAATATTGAGATCAAACTTGAAAAAAATTATAGATCAACTCAACGAATTTTAGACGGTGCATGGTCTGTTGTTTCTAATAATAAGAATAGAGCTGAAAAGAAATTAGAAGCTACAAGAGGCAAAGGTGAAAAGATTTCACTTATTTCAGCTGGAAGTGATGAAGAAGAATCAAATGCAATTTGCGATTCAATTAAATCAGAAATAAAATTGAATAAAAGCTCATTTAAAGATTTTGCAGTTTTGTATAGAACAAATGCTCAATCTAGATCCATAGAACAAGCTATGGTTAAGGAAGGACTGCCTTATAATATTGTTGGCGGAACAAAGTTTTATGATAGAAAAGAAATTAAAAATGTATTGGCTTATTTAACTTTGGTTGCTAACAGTAGTGATGATATAGCATTAAAGCGTATAATTAATTTTCCTGTTAGAGGTATTGGAGAAAAATCAATCAATATGTTTGTTGATTTAGCTGAAAAAAAGAAAATTTCACTTTTTGACAGCTTAGAGTTTTGTAGAGAATTAAAACTAAGAGGTAAACAGCAAGACTCAATCGAAAGTTTTCATTCTTCAATAAATAAATTTAGCAATTTACTAGAAACTCTTGATCCTAAAGAGTTATTAAGAACACTGTTAGAAGAGTTTAATATTGAAAATTATTATAAAAATAATCCAGTTGAACAAGATCGCTATGATAATATTCAAGAACTCAAATCTTCTGTAGATAAATTTTCTGATCAAGTTGGTGGAAATTTAAAAGATTTCCTTCAAGAAATTTCTTTATTTACGGATATAGATGAATGGGATGATAAAGAAAATTCTATAACGTTAATGACAGTTCATGCAGCTAAAGGTCTAGAGTTCTCTACTGTATTTATTACAGGACTAGAGCAAGGTCTTTTTCCTTTAATAAGAATCGATGATGGTCCAGATCAAATGGAAGAAGAAAGAAGGTTGTTTTATGTTGCAGTAACTAGAGCTATGAATCAGGTATACCTATTGAATGCAAAATTCAGAAGAAGGTTTGGAGCTATGAATACTACATCATTTGTACAGTCAGATTTTTTAAACGAGATAGATGAGAATGTTATCAAAGTTAAATCTTATAAATCTGTTTACACACGAAGAATTGTTGGTAGAGGTGAAAAGAAAACAATTCAAATATCTAGAACTGTAACAGAGTTTGATGACTTCAAAATTGGTGATCAAGTACAACATAATCTCTTTGGAGTTGGCACTATACTTGTTTTAAGTGGTTCGGGGGAAAATCAAAAAGTTGGTGTTGAGTTTGATGGTGGTTTAAGAAAAAAATTAATTGTTAAATACGCGCGTTTAAAAAAAATAGATTAAAAAATCAATTTAGTGTAATTTGATATATGCAAAATTTAATACCATGTAGATTTCATGTTGAAGTTAAGTCAGTTCTTAAAACGGAAGGTTTGAGAGCTACCAAACAAAGACTAGATATATGGGATGAACTTTGTTCAACAGATAATCATCGTGATATCGAATCAATTCTTAATGATCTTAAAAAAAAGAAAATAAATGTTTCAAGAGCAACATTATATAGGACTATTGATGTGTTTGTTAAGCACGATCTTTTAAAGAAAATTACACTAGATAGCGGAAGATTTCTTTATGAGCATAATAAAAAAACGATTACTCCCAAACATGATCATATTGTCTGTGATGATTGTGGAGAAATCTTTGAATTTTATGACAATGAAATTTCTTCAATAGAAGAGAAAATTGCTGATGATTTAAATATGAGTCTTACAAAACGTGTACATCAATTATCTGGTACTTGTAAAGATAATAATTGTGCACATTCAAAAAATTAATTACATGAAATCCATTCTTATTTCAAATATGGTAGCTGATATGAAGCTTCAGGGATTCTATTTGTGTCTAGAAAAAAAATCGCTTAAGAAAAAAGACGGTTCAGCCTATTTAAATTTACTTTTGCAAGATAAGTCAGGAGTAATTCGAGCACGAATTTGGGATAATGTTCAAAAACTTTCTAAAAAGTTTAATATTGGTGATCCTGTAGCTGTAAAAGGTATAACATATCAATATGGAGAAAATGTATTAGTAAAAATTGATAATATTTCTCGTGCCAATGAAAAAAAATATAAAAAATATGGATTCGAAGCGTCTGACTTAATTCCACTTTCTAAAAAAAATCCAAATGAACTATGGAAAGAATTAGCCAAAGAAGTAAACTTGATTTCAAAGAGTCATTTGAAAAAAGTCACAAAAAATATCTTAAAAGATCATAAAGAAAAGTTTAAAGTCTATCCTGCAAGTATCTCATATCATTACAATTATCAAAATGGATTAATTGAGCAAACAGTATCACTTTTAAAAGTTGCAAAGCAAATTGGTTCACATTATGATATCGATATAGATTTATTAATATCAGGAGTATGTCTTCATCAGATTGGTAAGCTTTATTCCATAAATCTTGGTTCATCAATATCTAAATCAAATCATAAATCCTTGGTTGGAAATGCTATACTTTCAAGAGACATTGTTAATAGATACATTTCTGAAGTTAAAAATTTTCCAGAGGATGATAAGCTGAGTTTAGAACATTTAATTTTATCTTACCAAGGAAGAAAAGAATGGCAAAGTCCCGTAGAGCCTCAAACACTTGAAGCAATATTATTACATTCAATCAATTTTATAGATTCTAAAATCAATTTTATGAGAAGAGATGAATTATAAAAAAATTTATGTTTCATTTTCTCTTTTAGCTTCCATTGTTTTTTCACAAGAAAGTATTCCTTTTGAAATATCCAGACAATTTGCAATTCCTTTGGAAAACAATCAGCTTATTTGGAATTCAGATATGACATTTAATAATTTGTTGATTGATAAATCTTCTAGAAACTTTAAGAATAAATTTGAGAAATTAAGCTTTGAAGTGCTTCCAGAAGATTCATCTTATGTAAAAAGTAAATTTGTTTATGAATTTGGTGATTATGGATATGACAAATTACGTATTGGATTAAAAAAGAACTCCCCAAATGAAACATTTCAATTTATAGGATCAAAGAAGAGTTATTTTGGTCAATATTCAGAATTTTCAAACGCTGAAAACCCTCCATTAAGTTTATTTTACAAGTTTGATTTCTCTAAAAAATTTGAAAAAAATAAACTGTATTCTTCTGTTGGATACTTTAGAGAAGAATCACAATTTAATTTCGGCTCTACTGAATTTGATTCATCTTTAAATAGTGAATTTTCCGATTTTTTATCTTTTACAATTGGAAATAATTTTATTAGAAATGACTACAATATTGATGTACAATTAAACCACATAAGTAAATTTGAATCACTTCTTCTTAATGAATATGTTATTAATAACAAATATGATTTAGAAAGGAATAGACTTCAAGCTTCAATTCAAAAGAATAATTTTTTATCTCTAAATGTTATTCTAAACAATAGTTATTATTTTGATGAAAGATCTTCAAATGGATTCTCTTTAAATGCTTTAACTTTCACTGGACAATATCTTCCTTTTCCAGCTGGTGAATTTGTTTATGGTATTGATTTGATAGAAGATAGTGTCAAGCCTAACATTTATTATAAAAATATTTTTGGAAATCTTGACGTAGTTTTTAAAACAAGAAATCAGCATTCCATGATTCTTTTTGATGTTTATGATTTTTCTGGTCAAGGAAGATTTAGTGGTAATGAAGTTGAAGAATGGAAAAATTTATCTCTCACATACTATTTTTATACCAAAATAGATTTCTCAGCTTCTTTAAAGTATGTTGAGGCAGATAATTTTATTGTGCCAATTGAGTTGGGAGAGGTAATCATCCCAGAATCTGATAGATATGAATTTATTGATGATAATATGATGTCTCTTCAGTCAAACTTTAAAATTCCATTGAAATATGGATCATTAAATTTTAATCATTCTTATAATTTTTATGATAGCCTAATAAGTTCAAATAGAAAGCATATTCTTAGACTTGATTATCTGTATAATTTATCATTAGTCAAAAATAATTTGGGGATAAATGGAAAGTTAAGCTTAGAGTACATGTCCAAAAATAATTCTGACATGAGTTTTAATTATTTTAAAAATATGCCAGAAAAAAGAAATATTATAGATTCTGATGAACATATTAATATTTCTTTAAACGCTGATATTTCAATATCTGATGTAATACTTACTGTTAGACTTCAAAATGCATTAAATAAGTTCAGCTCAGACGAAGACTACTCATTAAGAAATCATGAATTTTTTAATCCAATAAGTAGCCTATTAACATTTGGCATCATTTGGGAATTCGATGATTAAATTTTGTACTCTAAAGTAAAGTTTACACTTCTTCCAGGTTCAGGATATCCTATTGTAGATATATATTCTTCATCTAAAAGGTTGTCAACTGTCAAATTGAACATTACAACATTCCTNCCTTGCAAATTGAACAGGTTTGAAATACCAAGACTGACTAATGCATATGATTCATCATTTACTTGATCAGCAAAAGANGATTGATATTGCAAAATTCTATTACCTGTAAGCTTATAATTTAATGAATAACTAGTTGTATCATTTTGCCTGTAGACCATTAGCAAACTAGCTGAGTTATCAGGAACATACAGAAGCTTTTCATCAATATCTTTATCAAGAGATTCGTAAATATTATAAGATAATTGCATCTGTAAATTTGAAAATTCCTTTAAATATTCAATATTGTATGAAGTTCTCTCTGCTGATGAAACATTAATTGGTATATATTTGAAATCCTCATTAGGTTGCCACAATATCAAATTCTCATAATCTTTAATTGAGGNAGTTATTTTAATTTTCCCTAATGCAGATTGATTTGAAATTGAGAATGCAAAATATTCACTTTCTTCTGGNTTTAAATCTGGATTTCCACCACTATATAATCCATCTGGCCAAAATAAATCATTCATTGTTGGAAATTGAAATGAAGAACCTAGGTCTAAATTAAAATCAAAAGAATTATTAGATCTATTAAACTGATTTAAAGCTTCAAATCCTAAGTTAAATGTCGATTTTTTATCGTTTTCTCTAGAATCAAAGCGAAGCGATGGAGAAAGTTTATAATCTTTTTCAATATTGACATAATTTCCATCAATTGTAAATGAAGTAGTTTTTAATTCACGCCTGCTAAGGTCAGTACTATCAACTCTTTCAGTTTTTTCTTTAAATGATGCTTCATAATTCAATGATGAGTTAATTGAATATTTTCCTTTCAATATAAATGATGAGTACTCTAAGTCATGTTCACTAAATGTAGGAAAAGACCCATTCGAATCATCATAAACTTGATTATTGTTTGACCTATTCATAGAAACATTTACTAAGCCTTTATCAAAAAACTTATTGAAAGATAATGCAAATAATTCAAAATCATCTGTTCTGGTTGCACTATAAGATGGGAAAGTGGTGCTGCCCGCAACTCCACGGGTATTTTCTGTTTTCAAAGTAAACATATTTACAATAAAATCATCTCTAACTATAAATTGTCTATCGATAGCTAGAAAAAATTGGTCTAAGTTATTGTTTAAACGTTCAACTTCTTCTCCTGACACTGAATCTTCAAATTTATAGTCCCCATCATAAGATGTTTTACCAAACATTATATTTCTTTTTGATGTTGATCTATTTATCGAATAATTAGCACCGTATTGTGTAAAGCCAAAATCTCCTACACTGTAAAAAACATTATTTTCTGTNACATTGTTATTAATGTTTAAGGATCCATCTATTGATCCAGAGCCATACTTAGTTCCAGAATTGAGCTTATAGTTTACAGATTTAAGAGCAAAAGATGGAAAAGTGGATAAGTCAACTTGTCCATTCATAGCGTCCGTTAAATCAACGCCATTGAAAAGTATTTTAGTGTGCCTTGCAAAACCTCCATCAAAAGAAGCTGAAGTAACTCCAGCGTACCCTCCATAGGTTCTCATTTCTAAGGAAGGAACTTGATTTAAAGATCCTCCTCGAGAAAAAGATCCTAAACTATTTAAAGATGTACTATTTTTTAAATATTCATCTTTGTTCGAACCATACACATCAACTTGTTCAAGCGAAATATTTTTATTCAACATAACAATAGATTTTCCTTCAATTTTAGAAAGCTCTATGACATTATCTTTATATCCAATCCTATCAAAAGATAATTGAGAATTGCTTTGAACATTAATTGTAAATACTCCGTTTTCATCTGAAATTGTCCAGTTTTTTTCTTCTAAATTTGAGTTTATTTCTTCAATAATGACAAACGATACCGGTTCTCCAGAAACATCTTTTATATAACCAGTAAAAGATTGCGCAAAGAGATTTGATAGGATTAAAACAAAATATATATATGATTTTTTCATCATACTTTCCTCCGAAGTTTTATTATTAATATGTAAATAAGGTCTCCTGGCTTATACCTAAAAGTGATTTAACTCCTTCTCCAACTTTGTTGAATGGATTTTGTTAAATCTCAGTATTTACAGTAGCGGGGACTGCTAAAGATTTTCACTTTATTCCCTACATTTACCGTAAAAACTTTAAAGTTTATTTTGTACAATGTAAATGATTATTTATAAATTGTTGTATGTCCAAACATAATTCAAGCCATCTTAATGATTTAACATTGATATTAAATGCTAGTTATTTGCCATTAGGAATATGCAGTTCTAAGCGAGCTATTTGTTTATATTTTTTAAATAAGGTTGATATTCTTATGAATTATGATCATCATATACATTCTCCTTCAATGCAGATGAGAGTTCCTAGTGTTATTAAATTGAAGAAATATGTCTCATTTAATAGTTTAGATGTTGTTCTTAACAGAAAAAATTTGCTTATGAGAGATCATTCTTCATGTCAATATTGTGGCTCTAAATCAAACCTTACTATTGATCATATTGTTCCAAAACAAAAAGGTGGTAATGATTCCTGGGAAAACTTAATAATTGCTTGTTCTCCATGTAATTCAAGGAAGGGAAATAGAACTCTTGTTGAAGCACAGATGAAGCTTATGAAAGTTCCAAAAAAACCAAATAGATTTATGTATTTTAATCAATATATTAATCAAAAGAATGAAGGATGGAAAGAATACCTCTTCCAAAATAAAAATTAATAAATGAAAAAAAGAATTTTAAGCGGCGCACAACCCTCTGGGCAGCTTCATATCGGAAATTATTTTGGTATGATTGAAAGAATGGTTCAATTTCAGGACGATTCTGACCTATTTTGCTTTGTTGCAAATTATCATTCTATGACTTCTATTCATGATAAAGCTAAGCTTGAACATAATACTAGAGAGACTTTCATTGATTTATTGGCTCTTGGGATAGACCCAGAAAAATCTACATTTTGGGTGCAATCCCATGTGCCTGAAGTAACAGAATTAGCTTGGATTTTATCTAATTATGCTTCAGTAGGCTTAATGCAGAGGTCAACCTCATATAAAGATAAAATTGCAAATGGTTTAAAACCAAATATGGGTTTATTTTCATATCCAATTCTTATGGCATCAGATATTTTATTATTTAAATCTGAAGTAGTGCCTGTTGGTAAAGACCAAAAGCAACATTTAGAAATGACCAGAGATATTGCTATCAAGTTTAATAATCTCTATGGAGACATTTTAGCAGTACCTGAAATTGAAATTGATGCTAGTAATGATATTGTAATTGGAATAGATGATCAAAAAATGAGCAAGTCGTACAATAATACCATACCTATTTTTGCAGAAAATGATGTTATCAAAAATCAAGTAATGAATATTGTTACCGATTCTGCTGGATTAAATGATTCTAAAGATAAAGATACGCCTTTATTTAAGATTTACTCTTTATTTCTAAATAATGAGTCTAAAAAAGAACTTGCTGACAGATATGATACTCCAGGTTTAAAATATATGGATATCAAAAAGGAATTAATTGATACTATTATCAATTTTTTTGAGTCTAATAAATCAAAAAGAGAACAATTACTTAAGAATGATGATGAAGTAAATAAACAAATGATTTTAGGACAAAATAAAGCAAGACAAATTGCTCAAAAGACTCTTCATGAAGTTAAAAGTGCAGCTGGTTTACTTTAGATGTTTAATATTAAGTTAGAAAACTTTGAAGGCCCACTCGATCTACTCTTATACTTTATTAAAAGAGATAAAATAGACATTTACGATATTCCAATTACTCAAATTACAAATGAATATATTTCTGTTATAGATGAAGCTAAAACACTAGATGTGTCAATTGCTGGCGAATTTTTATTTATGGCATCTTTGTTGTTAAGAATTAAAACTCAAATGCTTTTACCAAGGCAGGTTGATGAGGAGTCATTAGATATTGATGATCCAAGAATAGACTTAGTTGCTCAACTCCTTGAATATAAGAAATACAAAAACATAGCTAACAAGCTTAAAAACTTACATTTTGAAAATAAAGACACTTTTTTTAGATCTTCTACTAAAGTTGTGTATGACCAGTCTCCTGATATATCTGATTTTTTGCAAGAAGTAACTTTATACGAAATATCTAAGATTTTTAAAGAAGCGATTGAAAATGCTCCAACTCAGGATTCTTTTGAGATTTACAGAGAGACCGTATCATTGAAAGATCAAAAAGAATTTATTCTTCAAAAATTGAAAACAAATAAAATTTCATCTTTAAAAAAACTAGTTAAAAAACTTGAAACAAAAATAGAAATTATTGTTACATTTCTTGCGTTACTAGAAATGATTAAGCAGTCNGAAATTATTTGTTTACAGAAAGAAAACTTTAANGANATTGAAATCAAATTAATTGTTGCTGAAGCATGACCAAAAATCAAAAAATTATAGAATCACTTTTTTTTGTTTCTACTGTTCCATTNGTTCAGAAAGANATTATNAAGGTATTTGGTAAAGATGATACACCAGATTTAAAAGAAGAAGTCTCAAAACTTAATAATTTATATGAACAAAGCTCATTTTATATTAAACCAATTGGAGATGGATTTATGATGGTAAGCAAGAAAGATTATGAACCATACATATCCAAACTTATTCCATCAAAAAAATTGATGCTTTCAAATGCGGCCTTAGAAGTTTTAGCAATCATTGCTTTCAGACAACCAATATCTAGAATAAATATTGAAACAATTAGAGGAGTTGATTGTAAGGGTGTATTAAAAAATTTACTATCAAAAAATCTTATAAAAATTCAAGGAAGAGATGATACGATTGGAAAAGCTCTCCTTTATAAAACTACTGATGATTATTTGAAACATTTTGGTATAAGCAATTTAAGTGAAATGCCTACGCCTGACGAAGTTTCTGAGCTGGCTGAAGCTGAAGATTTATCATAATGAAACTTTTTAGAGTTATTTCCTCATCTGGTGAGCTTTCAAGAAGAAAATCAATTAATGCCATTCAAGAAGCAATGGTTACAGTAAATGGCCATCTTATTCTTGATCCTTTTATTGATATAAAACCTGAAGATGATATTCGATTAGATAATAAAAAAATTAAATATAATATAGATTTAACTACGATTTTATTAAATAAGCCTTCAGGATATTTGTCAACTAAATCAGATGAAAAGGGTAGAAAGACTATTTTTGAATTAGTTCCTAAGAATCCCCCATTAAACCATGTTGGAAGATTAGATAAAAATACAACAGGAGCTATTTTATTGACCAATGATGGCAATCTTTCTCAATTTTTAATGCATCCAAAAAACAAGATCGAAAAAGAATATATAGCTACTACTGATAAATATTTAAGCCAAAAAAACATTAATAGGCTACGTAAAGGAATTTTTATAGGGTCTAATCAAAAAGGAAGAGCTAAAATTGCTTCTCAGGATTTAAAAAAAGGTCGAGTTGAGGTTGTCATGATTTTAAAACAAGGAAAAAAGAACGAGATTAGAAGAATTTTTAAATTTCTTGATTTAAACTTATTATCTTTAAAAAGAGTACGAATAGGAGAAATTAAGCTTTCCAATCTTGCTGAAGGCAGCTGGAGAAATCTTTCAAGAAAAGAGCTTAATTTTTTAGCCAAAATTCAGTAATAATTTATAAAAACTAAACATCTTGGTATTTCTCTTAAGAAAAACTAACTTTCGTGGCATTTATGGTAATTACTATTGATGGAGCTGCAGGAGTTGGTAAAACATCAACTGCCAAAGAGATAGCAAAAAGGCTAGGATACCAGTATTTTGATACAGGTGCTATGTATCGTGCCGTCACACTCTTTTTTATAAAAAAGAATGTTGATTTAGCATCAGATAGTCAAGTGACTGAATCATTAGATACCATAAAGTTGAATATAGACTTTTCGTCTGAAAGTGAGATGCAAATTTTTTTAGACGAAGAAAATGTTAGCTTGAAAATTCGTAATCAAGAAGTTACCAGCAAGGTTAGTGCAGTAAGCGCTATAAAAGATGTAAGAGAAATGATGGTTAAGATTCAAAGATCTTTTACAAAAGATGGTAATTTTGTTGTTGAAGGAAGAGATATAGGAACAGTAGTCTTTCCAGATGCTAATTTTAAATTTTACTTACAAGCAGATTATGATATTAGAGCCAAAAGAAGGTTGGCAGATTTTGAAAAAATAAATGAAGCCAAGAATATTAACGAAATAAAAGAGGATTTGGAAATAAGGGATAAGTACGATAGTACACGTAAACTATCTCCATTAAAAAAACCTGAAGATGCAATAATTATTGATACAACTCTTTGTTCTTTTGAGGAGCAGGTTAGTCAAATCTTAAAACATATAGAGAACTAAAATGAACGATAAATTAAATAATGAAGTAAAAGAAAATATTAAAGATACTGGTTCTGATGAGCCAAAATTAGAAGAATCTGTTGTAGAAGAAACTGTTATCGAAAAAACAGTTGTTGAAGCTGTTGAGCAAAAAGATGAAGAAAAAAAATCATCATCTGATAATAAAAAAATTAAAGATTATTTAAGTAAGGATTTATTTGCAGATATCAAGAGAATATCTTTTTCAGATGATCAACCATCAGAAGATANTGAAAAATCTTTATCAGAAGAATATCAGGGAACATTTAACGATATATCAGAAAACCAAATCATATCTGCAAAAGTTATTGGAATTAGTGATAGTGATGTGATGGTTGATATTGGATTTAAATCTGAAGGACTAATTAAACGTTCTGAATTTGACAGCCAGGATTTACCTGAAATAGGTTCTAACATTGACATATTTTTAGAAAAATTTGAAGATACTGATGGCAATATCACACTTTCAAAGTATAAAGCTGATTTTATCAAAAGATGGGACGAATTAAAGCACTTTTGTGACAGTGGTGAGCCTGTAAATGGTAAAATTATTAAAAGAGTTAAGGGTGGATTAGTAGTTGATCTTGGCGTAATTCAAGCTTTTTTGCCAGGCTCTCAAGCAGACGTTCAACCAATCAAAAATTTTGATGACCTGATTGGAAAAGAATTTGATTTCCAGATTGTAAAGGTCGATGAGATGAGAAAAAATTTAGTTGTTTCTAGAAAAGCTATATTAGAAGAATCTCTCAATGAAAAGAGACAAGAGTTAATGTCCAAGATTGAAATTGGTGCTGAGCTTGAAGGGATTGTTAAAAATATTACTGACTTCGGTGCTTTTGTGGACCTTGGTGGAGTAGATGGATTAATCCATATTACCGATTTCTCTTGGGGAAGAATTAATCATCCGTCTGAAATTGTAGAAATTGGACAAAATATTAATGTTCAAGTCATTGATTTCAATAAAGAAACTTCAAGAATCTCTCTTGGACTTAAGCAATTAGTTGAAAACCCATGGGAAACTATTCCTGATAAATTTAAAGTTGGAGACGTTGTTAAAGGAAAGATTGTAAGTATAATGAATTATGGTATCTTTATTGAGCTTGAAAAAGGTATTGAAGGTTTGATTCATATTTCAGAAGTATCATGGACAAAGAATGTTCAAAATCTTCAAGATTCCTATAAAGTTGGAGAATCTTTAGAATCAAAAGTACTTTTTGTTGATTCAGGCGAACAGAAGATTAGCTTAGGAATCAAGCAATTATCTGATGATCCTTGGGAAAAAATCTCCGATCTTGTAAAAGTTGGAGATAAAAAAACAGGTTCTGTAAATAAGGTGACTAAATTTGGAGCATTTGTTTCATTAACTGATTCATTGGAAGGTTTTGTAAGAACAACTGATTTTCATTGGACTAAAAATCCCTCTCATCCAAGAGAGTTTGTAAATGAAGGCGATTCAATAGAATATTTAGTTTTAGAAATTTTGGAGAAAGAAAGAAAAGTCTTACTAAGTTTAAAAGATTTATCTGAAAATCCTTGGGAAAGTATTAAAGCTAAATTTAATTCTGGAGATAAAATTAAAGGTTCATTTGAAAAGATGAATGATTCAGGCATTGTTATTAAATTAAAAGATGAGATTGAAGGTTTAATACCAATGAATAAGATATCTAAAGATCAAAAAAAGAATATTGTAAGTGATTTAAATGAAGGTGACACTTTAGATTTACTTGTAGTTGAGGTTAAACCAGATGATAAAAATATTACCTTAATGCTTGATGATTCCAATGTTGACGATTAATACAACAAAATTCAAAAGAATTGCATATTCTTTTGTTATAGCTTTTGTCTTCTGGTTTTTTATAGAGAGTGAAGAATCATATTCTGTCAATCTTGATATTCCGCTAGTTGCTAGAAATCTTCAAGAACAAAAAACTTATAAAGAAGAAGTTCCTGAAAGTATTTTTGTTACCTTGAAAGGTTCTGGTAGATCTTTCATATGGTTGAGANTTTTTAATAACTTTTATAAAGATGATTTTAAAGCAGTTATTGATTTAAGCAGTATTTCGGACGAATATAATTTTCAACTTGATTCATATTATAAAGAAAATCCAGAAAAAATTGTTTTACCATCTTCTCTTGAGTTAGAGTTTGTAGAAGTTTTAAAACCTAGAAATATTCAAATCAAATTACAGAGATATTTAGTTAAGAAAGTTCCTATTAAATCACAAATATTTGTTTCAACTGAACCGGGTTATGTTGCTACTGATGGACAGTTTACCCCTGATTCTATTAGTATTGGAGGGCCTGAAGAAGCTGTCAATGCTATTGATTTTGTTTTAACAGAAGAAGATACGTTAACTAATTTAGTTGCATCAGTAAATAGTAGTTGGTTGATATTGAATCCTAATAAATTAGTCAGTTTTGATCCAAGAAGAGTTGATGGTATAATTGATATTCAGCCAATTAGTGAAACAATTGTAACAGGAATCCCTGTTCAGCTTATAAATAAGCCTAACGATGTAAATGTTTTTGTTAATCCAGCTACCGTTTCTCTTACCATTGTTGGAGGTCTAGATCAAATTGCTAATACTGCTCCTGAAAATATTGATGTTATTATTGATTTTGAATATTGGAATTCTGAAAGACAATTCTATACTCCCAAAATTCAATTACCTGATAATTTAATTGAGTGGAAAGATTTATCTCCAAACAATTTAGAAATTTTAGTTATAAAAGAAATTAATTGATTATTCTTGGCATAGAAACATCATGTGATGAAACAGGAGTTGCACTTTGCAGTAACTTTGAAATTTTATCCAGCTATACTAAAACTCAATCAATTCATCAGCAATATGGAGGAGTAGTACCTGAAATTGCTTCAAGAGAACATGAAAAATATCTGCCAAGTATAACAGATAAGGTTCTTAAAGAGGCTAATAAAAATTTTCAAGATATCGATGCAATAGCAGTAACTAATGGTCCAGGTTTAATGGGATCGTTACTTTCAGGTATTAGCTTTGCAAAGGGTATTGCTCAAGCTCTTAGTATACCAATTATTCCCATAAATCATTTAGAGGCTCATTTAAATTCTGTATTTATTGAACATGAAAAGCTTGAAGCACCATTTATTAATCTTTTAGTTTCTGGTGGACATACTCAACTATGGCTAGTTAAGAATATGTTCGAATATGATCTTCTTGGTGAGACATTAGATGATGCTTGCGGAGAAGCATTTGATAAAGGAGCAAAGAAGATGAATTTAAATTATCCTGGTGGTCCTGAAATAGAAAAGCTTGCTAAAAACGGAGATAGGAACTTAATAAATTTTCCAAGACCTATGATTAATGATAATTCTTTTAACTTTAGTTTTAGCGGATTAAAGACTGCTTTGATTAATTGTGTTGATAAGGATAAATATGGTTTTGAAGATATTGCTGCTAGTTATCAGGAGGCAATTGTAGATACTTTAATTAATAAATTTGAAAAAGCTATGATTCAATTTTCAGCTAAATCTGGAATTATTTGTGGAGGAGTGGCTGCAAATAAAAGATTGAGAGAAAAATTAGATAAATTAGATCAAAAGATTATTTATCCTTCAATGAAGTATTGTACTGATAATGCTGATATGATTGCTTTCTTAGCTGAGCATAAATTCAAAAATAATAAAGTTAATTTTGAAAAAGATTTTAGCGCATATTCTAGAGGTATGATAACTGAATGAAGCTATTAAATAAATTCAGAAATTATTTTGTTTTTGTATGCCCTTTTTTAATGTTTATCATTTCTTGTACATCAAATGAAGATACTTCAAATAGAATTGATGAATTAAACACTAGTAAAATTGAAGATACTATAGATGAACCAATTGATTTGTCCATAAAAAATATTCTTATTTACCCAAATAAATTTGACAAGAATTCATTCTATATCGATACTGAAATTTTTAGTGATAGATTTGGTCAGGGCGAAGTACAAATTGCTTTATTGAATGATGGAAAGTTGGTGGCATATAATCCAATTATTATAACTTCAGATGAAAGAAATTATTTTCAATCATTTTTGATTTCTGAAGATATTGACTTTGAAAAAGATTTTGAGATTAGTATTTCAGCATTACAGGGTGAAAAAAATATAGTTAATAACAGACATATTTTTAAAAGTAATTTAAAAATTGAAAAACCCAAGATTGCAATTATATCTGGTAAATTAAATTTTAATTCTCCATATATATCAAATAATCTAAATACTGAATATGATCATTTCTTTCCAGATCCAATAAATGGAGAAATGGATATCACAGATTTTTGGTTTACAGAATATGATATAATATTGTTTGACAATTTTCCTGTCAAACCTGTCTCTGATAAATGGTTTAATTTATTTTTAAAGAAAATTATTTCAGAAAAAAGTTCTATAATTATGAATTCTAGATTAAGTCAGGATGTTGAAGTGTTAAAAAAGTTTTTCCCAATTTTTGGTATACAATTTGAAGATAATATAGATTTGAAAAATTTTGATAATTATTCAAGGCATACAAAGGACTCTTTCAAATCTTCCTTTATTTCTTCAAATGAAATATATAATGTTTCAAAAAATCTCCTTTCAGAATTAAATGATACAATCGATTGGATTACACTTGATACTGAAATTCAATTTTCTTTTTACCTTGCAAATAAAGATTATAAGGTAAACGAACCGATTTTAATTTATGGCTATTCTAATCTGGTTAATTCTGAGATCAAAAATGTTACAGCTAACGTTTTTAGAGATAAAGAAATCATTGAAACTGTACAATTTTTATATAATCCTGTTTCAGGCTATTACTTTACCCAGTTTGAAGCTAATGATATTGGTGATTATAATTTCGATATTATAAACAACAATAAAATAATTGATACTATAAATGTAAATATATATGATTAAATGAGTAAATTATCTGATGCTTGATATTAAAAAACTAAGAAGTAGTTCTGATAAGATTTTAAATTCTCTTCAAAAGAAGGACAAAGCAATTTCTTTAGAAAGTATTTTAAATATTGATGCTGAACTCAAAACCTTAACAACAACACTAAATGAACTTCAAGCTGATCAAAACAGCAAATCTAAAGAAGTAGGCTTACTAAAATCAAAAGGTGAATCAGCTGAAAATATTTTTAAGGATTTAAAAGTTCTATCTGACAAAATTAAGGAATTAGAAAAACACCAAAGAGAGCTATCTTCTGCTTTAAAAAGTGCGTTACTTGAAGTACCAAATGCTCCTCATTCCACTACTCCTGAAGGATCAAGTGAGGAAGATAATATTGTAGTTTTTGAGAATAAGCTAGATACAAAGTTCAGTTTTATCCCGAAAAATCATATAGAAATTGGAAAAAAATTAGATATACTAGATTTTGAATTAGCAGCTAAAATATCTGGCAGTGGTTTCCCTCTTTTTAAAGGGAAAGGAGCTTTGCTGGAAAGAGCTTTAATTAATTTTATGATAGATTATCATTTAAAGAATTTCGATTACACAGAGTTTTTCACTCCTTTTCTAGTGAAACCTGAATCCGCTTTAACAACTGGTCAACTTCCAAAATTTTCAGAAGATATGTACCATATTGAAAAAGATGATTTATACCTAATCCCAACTGCAGAAGTATCTCTAACAAACATACACAAAGATGAAATTTTATCAATCAAGGATTTACCAAAATATTATTTAGGGTATTCTGCTTGTTTCCGTAGAGAGGCTGGATCTTATGGTAAAGATACTAGAGGGCTCTTAAGAGTACATCAGTTTAATAAAGTTGAATTAGTTAAATTTGTTGAACCTGAAAGTTCTTACGATGAGCTTGATTCTTTAGTAAAGCAAGCTAGAAATATTCTTGATATGCTTGAGTTAAATTATAGAGTAATTGAATTATGTACAGGCGATTTAAGCTTTGCTGCAGCCAAATGCTTTGATCTTGAGGTATGGGCACCAGGTGAAGAAAAATGGCTTGAGGTTTCATCATGTAGTAATTTTGAAGATTTTCAATCTAGGAGAGGAAACATTAGATTTAAAGATGCTAGTGGAAAAACAGATTTTATCCATACTTTAAATGGTTCAGGATTAGCAACTCCAAGAATTTTTGCAGCTTTTCTTGAAACGCATCAAAGAGAAGATGGAAGTATTAAAATTCCAGCACCCCTCCAACCATATTTGGGAATTTCGGAGATAAAATAATTGCGAATTATATGGATTTATTTAAATCTTATTTTCTGGACGTTGTTTTTTGGTCTTAGTTCTTTTTTTACTATTCTTGTAACAGGAAAAAAGAAAAATTTTAAGTTCTTTGCAATAGCTTGGGGTAGAACGTTATCATTTATTTTTAATGTAAAGCTAATAATTAAAGGAAGAGACAGACTTTTAGACACAAACTATATTTTTGCGGCAAATCATGCTTCATTAATTGATATACCTCTTTTATTAGTTGCTGTTAATAGATATACAGTATTTATTGCTAAGCATGAACTTAGTAAAATACCAATTTTTAAATCAATACTTGATAAAGCAGGATTTATTTTTGTAAACAGAGAAAATAATGATAGCGCTATTAAATCAATGAACTATTTAATTAAAGATATAAAGAAGATTCCAAGATCTGTTGGAATTTTTCCAGAGGGAACTAGAACAAAAGATGGAAACTTATTAGATTTTAAAAAAGGTACAGCAATTTTTGGTATTGATACAAAAATTCCTATTGTTCCAATAGCTATATCAGGATCGTATAATTGGTCTCAAAAAAAAATATTCGATTTATCAAAAAGTGTAATAACTTTTGAATTTAGTGAACCAATAATAACAGAAAACTTAGCTTATGATGACAGGGATAGATTAACAGAACAAATTAAAGCAAGCATTGAGCGAACGAAGATAGATTAAAATGAAGTTTTTATTTAAAGAAAATTTGGATGTTATAAATAATCTTAAGTCAGAGAAGAAAAAAATAGTTTTTACAAACGGCTGTTTTGACTTATTGCATGTTGGCCATATCAGGTACTTATCCAATGCAAAGAAACTTGGTGATTTTTTAATTGTTGGTCTTAATTCAGATGAATCAGTAAAAATATTAAAAGGTCAAAATAGGCCAATAAATAAATTTGAAGATAGAGCAATGCTTTTATCAGCGCTCAGGTCAGTTGATTTAGTAATAATGTTTGAGGAACAAACTCCTGAAAATTTAATTAATAAAGTTGTACCTAATGTTCTTGTTAAAGGTGGTGACTATGATATTGAAGATATAGCTGGATATCACACAGTTATAAAAAATGGTGGCAAGGTTAGAACTTTAGATTTTTATAAAGGATATAGCAGTACTAATTACATAAAAAAAATAAATAAACGCTAACTTGATTATCAAAACTAATTCAGATAAGTTCACAACTCTATGATATATAATAGATTAATATTTGCAATTCTAATGTCTTCATTTATTTTTGGTCAAAATCTTTCACAAAAACCAAGAAAACCTTTTATGAATACGGATGATATTTCCTTTCTTGGAACATCAAACAGAATTACTTCTGTTTTAGATGAAGCTAAACAATTCTTATCCGATGCAATAATTGCTGATGTTAATTCTGATACAGTTGAAGTTGTATACAATATTAAAAAGGTTTTCGATCTTTTATCAGATGTTGAGCAAATAGGAGTTAGAGAGGAGCTTGATAAGATTGAATTTGAAAAGTTTCAAGATGACTTTGTAAAAATTTATACTTCAAGACTTAATACTATTGATAGTTCTATGCAGTTTTTGTCTGCAGATTTAATAAGAAGAGATATTGCTCAAATAACTTCTGAAAATGAGTCTATTGAAATGGGTATGACTAAATTTACAATTATTGATGACAGGGAGGGTCATATTCCTTTAGTCACAAACTCTCAAGTAGAAAGTTATATTAGATATTTTCAAGGCAAAGGTAGAAAAGGATTTAATATTTGGTTAAAAAGATATGTGCAATATAAAGACTTGATGTTGCCTATTCTTGATCAATACGATTTACCAGAAGAGTTAATTGTTGTTTCAATGATTGAGTCAGGATTTGATCCAAAAGCAGTTTCAAAAGCAAAAGCAGTTGGATTGTGGCAGTTTATGTATTTAACTGGAAAACAATATGGATTGAATAGAAACTGGTACATTGATGAAAGACAAGACCCCATAAAATCTACTCATGCAGCAGCAAAATATTTTCAAGATCTATATAATGAATTTGAAGATTGGTACTTAGTACTTGCAGCTTATAATACTGGACCAGGAAGATTAAATAGAGCATTAAAACTACACGAAACATCTGATTATTGGCAGCTTTATTCTTTGCCTAAAGACACAAAAAATTATATTCCTTACTACCTTTCTTCAGCTATTATTTTACAAAATCCAGAGAAATATGGTTTTAAAATTCCAAAATCAAATCCTCTAAAGTTTGATGAAGTAGAAATAGAAAAGAGTTCTGATCTAAATGTTTTAGCTAAAGCAGCTGATACAAGAGTTAGTACTATTAAAAAATTAAACCCTGAACTAAGACAACCTGCAACTCCAAATAATGGACCTTATTCTTTAAATATCCCTTTTGGTAGAAAAGAATCATTTTATAAAAAATTTAATGCTATTCCTGATAATGAAAAATTTGCAGTTCAAAAAGTAGAGCATCGTGTTCAAAAAGGTGAAAATCTATCATCAATTGCTGCAAAATACAGAGTTTTAAAGGCTGATTTACAAACAATTAATAATATTACAAATGCTAACAATATTCGTATTGGACAAGTTCTAAAGATTCCAGTCAAAGGAGGAATCTATGCCAATTATCCTGAAAAAATTATCTACAAGGTCAAAACTGGAGATCAACTTGGATTTATAGCAGAAAAATATAATACTAGAGCAAGTGAAATAAGAAAATGGAATGGAATGAAGGCAAATGATTCGTCAATTTATCCTGGACAAAAATTAACTTTATTTGTTAAAGGCCAACCAGTTGAGGATACTCCAAAGAAAAATGTTTATATTGTTAAGTCTGGTGATAATTTGAGTATAATTGCTAAAAATTATAATACGACTATTTCTAAAATAAAGAGTTGGAATAGTATGAAATCTTCGACAATTTATCCTGGTCAAAAATTGACAATTTTTTTTGAATAATTAATATGATAAAACAAGATATAGTAGATAACGTAGCTAATGCGACTGGACTTACAAAGGTTGAAGTGGAAGCAGTGTTAAATGAATCATTTAGCGCAATCATTACAGCGTTAAGTAACAATGAGAAAATCGAATTAAGAGGATTTGGAACTTTTAGTGTAAAGCATAGATTACCTAAGAAAGCAAGAAATCCGAAAACTGGAGATCCCATTTTCTTACCTGAAAGATATGTACCTGTTTTTAAACCATCAAAGCTGATGAAGAAAACAGTTAATGAAAAATTAATTGAATACTAAGGAGCAATAAATGCCTTGCGGTAAAAAAAGAAAAAAAAGAAAAATGAATACTCATAAACGTAAAAAACGTTTAAGAGCTGATAGACATAAGAAAAAAAATAAATAAGTAACTATTATGCAAGTCAAAAGTTTTGCTATATGGGCTAATGCGGAAAAGAAACAAGTTCCAGCGCTAGTTCAAAATACTATCAAGTGGGCTAACGACAATAACCTTAAAGTTTACTTAGCCGACAGATTGAAAAGTATTGATATAACTAATAACAACATCTCATACTTTTCCACTAAAAATCCACCTGAAGTTGATTTTTTATTATGTTTAGGAGGCGATGGAACTCTTATATCAGGTGTTAGGATTTTTTCAAATCCTTCTGTACCAGTATTAGGGGTTCATTTAGGTGGATTAGGATTTTTAGCTCAAATCACTCCTGAAGTACTTATTGATAAACTTGAATCAGTTAAAAAAGAAGAATTTAAGATACAAGACAGGTTAGTCTTATCGGCAAAAATATCTAATAATGATAATTCATTTTTTGCAGTGAATGATTTTGTTGTACAGAATGAGACCTCTTTTAGAGTTACATCATTATCTTTATATATAGATAATCAACATGTTAGTGACTATAAATCTGATGGTATTATTATTAGTACTCCCACCGGTTCAACAGCATATTCTTTATCTTCGGGAGGACCGATTGTTCAACCTGATGTTTTTTCAATTGTCATAACTCCTATAGCACCTCATTCACTAACTTCAAGACCGTTAGTTTTACCTTCAGATGTTGAAGTAGAATTTAGATTTAATGAAGAGTCAGAGGATAATCTTAAGTTGATTGTAGATGGACAAAATATAATCAATTTCACAAAGGATTCTACTGTAAAGTTATCTCAAGCTAAGCATCATTTAAGATTTATTACTTTTACAGATTATAATTACTATGAGACCCTAAAAAATAAAATGATTTGGGGTAAAAGAGGTTCATAAAAAAGGAATTCAAATGTCAGAACAAATATCACAAAATCAGATTAAAGAATTAAGAAAAAAGTTTTCAAATGATAATCATATCAAAGTAGTTCGAAATGCGATGATTAAAACTAATTCAAACGAACTTTCAATGGATTGGGAAAAATATCGTAAAATTGATCATTCATTTTCTCATGTTATATCAGGAGAAATGCCTGCAACTAATCAAAAATCAAGTGGAAGATGTTGGGGGTTTGCTGGACTCAATCTTTTTAGAGTTTATTTAGGAAGAAAGCACAATTTGAAAGATTTCCAGTTTTCACAAAGTTATTTTATGTTTTGGGACAAGCTTGAAAAGTCTAATTATTTTCTTGAATCAATTCTATCAACTGTCGAAGAAGATTTTGATAGTAGAATTGTTATGCATTTACTTCAAACTCCAACAGAAGATGGTGGACAATGGGATATGTGGGCAAATTTAATTAAAAAATATGGTGTAATTCCTCAAGCTGAAATGTCTGAATCTTTCTCTTCAAGTCAATCAGCTGAAATGAATAAAATGCTAGCTAGAAAGCTCAGAGAAAATGCCCATGATCTTCGAAAAGAGTTTTCTAAAGGCTCTTCAAGTGAAGAATTGATTGAATTAAAAAACAATATGATTGAAGAAATCTTCAAAATGCTCACAATGCATCTTGGAACTCCTCCAGAAAGTTTTAATTGGCAAGTAAGGGATAAAGATAAAAAGTTTACTAGGTTTGAGAATCTCACTCCTCAATCTTTTTACAATGATCATGTTGGACTCAATCTTGANNATTATGTTTGTTTAATTAATTGTCCAATGAGCAATAAAGAGTATAATAAAGTTTATACTGTAGAGCATTTAGGTAATGTTGTTGAAGGAAGCCCCATTAGATATTTAAATGTTGAAAGTGACATTATGAAAGATGCGAGTATAAAATCTATAAAGGATGATAATCCTGTATGGTTTGGATGTGATGTTGGCAAACATTTTCATAGAGATTTAGGTGTTATGGACACTCATTTATTTGATTATGAAATGTTTTATGGTACTGATTTTAAAATGAATAAAGCACAAAGACTCGAATACGGCCAAAGTCAAATGACCCATGCAATGTTATTTACAGGTGTTGATTTAGATGAAAATGGAAAATCAACTAAATGGAGAGTAGAAAATAGTTGGGGAGATAAGGGTGGAAATAAAGGTTATCACATTATGTCAGATGACTGGTTTGATGAGTACAATTATGAAGTCGTTGTTCATAAAGATTATTTATCAAATGAATTGAACGATATCTTTCAAAATGCTGAGGCTATACCTTTGAAGCCTTGGGACCCTATGGGTGCTTTAGCAAAATAAGTGGATACTTTAAGTCATGCTCTTTGGGGCAATGGTCTTTTTGGTTATAAAAGATATTGGAAGTTGGCTATTTTTTTTGGTGCATTTCCAGATTTAATATCTTTTGGTGCCTTATTCATTGTAAAACTTTTCAATAATTCTTTAAAATACGTTGGACCTCCAACACTTGAAAGTTTACAGCAACTGGAGCCTTTTCCTGAATGGCTCTTTTTTATGGACAATTTTTCTCATAGTTTTGTGACAGCATTTTTAATAATAAGTATTGTATATTTTTACAAAAAAGAATTTGTTTGGCCTATGTTAGCATGGCCGTTTCATATTGTATTAGATATTCCTTTTCATACCAAAGAATTTTTCCCAATACAATTTTTATGGCCAGTTTCAGATATTATCTTTGATGGAATTTCTTGGTCTTCTCCATACATAGTTTTGCCAAATTTTGCAGGAATACTTTTTCTATATCTTTTAAGGTTTAAAAAGATTATTTAAGCCTAAAAATTGAGGAAAATAAGTTTTTAATTATATATCCAGCCATTTTTGGATTTTCTTTTAATCTTCTAACTGAATAATCGTACCAATTATCTCCATAAGGTAAATATACTCTTACAGTATTTCCGTCATCCATTAGCTTTTTAAGCTTTTTCTGCATTGGAACACCGTGTAACACTTGAAATTCATATCTATCTTTGGAAATATTCTTTTCAAGAATCCATGAATAAAGACTATCAATTAAAAATTCATCATGGGTTGCAATACCGACATATGAGCCATTATTTAATGATTCCTTTACAAGCGAGATATAGTTATCTCTGATGTCATTATAGTCATTCAAAACTAGGCTAGGATCTTCAACATAGATTCCTTTACAAATTCGAACATTAAATTTATCATTACTTAGTACTTTAATATCATCAATTGATCTGTGAAGATATGCCTGAATGACAATACCTATTTGATTATAATGATTGAACATTTCTTTATAAAGTTTAATTGTTTCTGAAGTGTAAGGAGCATTTTCCATATCAAGCCTTAAAAAATTATTATTTTTTTTGGCAGCTTCAACAAGCTTAGAAAGATTTTTTTCAACAATATCTAACCCTAAATCTTGACCAATATGAGTTAGTTTTATCGATAAATTTGCCAACAAATTTCTTTTAGAAATTTCATCATATATTGCAACATATCTATTGGTTACTTCTTTAGCTTCATTTTCGGTTTGAACATGCTCACCAAGAATGTCAATTGCTACCTTAAATCCTTTCTGATTTAACTTTTCAACATTTTGTAGCATCTCTTCATCCGTAATTCCAGCTATATAGGGTGAGGCAACAATTTTTACCAAAAATTTTGGTAAAAAAGGAAGTATTTGAATTATTAAATTATTTATTAACTTCATTGGATATAAATTTAATAAATAAAAAAAATTATGAAAGTAGTATTAATAATTGGTGGAGCTGTATCAGGTTCAACCGCTGCAAAAAAACTGATAGATGCTGGAATTCGGTCTGTTGTTATTGAACAAAACAGAATGCCTTATGGTAAAATTGAAGATGGTCTTCCAAGATGGCATGATAAACAGAGATCTGGTGAATATGATAAGATTGATGAGATTATTTCAAACGATTTAGTTGATTATGTGCCTTTGACAAAACTTGGGAAAGATATTCCATTTGAAGAAGTTTTAAGTATGGGATGGAGTTGTGTTTATTTTGCAAATGGAGCTTGGAAAGATAGGCCATTTCCCTTAAGTGATATAGAACAATTCGAAAATTTTCATTATCAAAACCCTTATGTTTTCTGGTTTAATCACTATCATGAAAAAGATTACAAAGGAGACCAGATTGAAGTGGTTGATAATGCATTAGTCGTTGGCGGTGGCTTGGCTTCAATTGATGTTTGTAAAATTACTCAAATGGAGTTAGTAAAGCAGAAAGTTGAATCAAAGATAGAAAATTTTGATATAGTTGAAATGGAACACAAAGGTATTCCAAAATACCTATCAGAAAACGGAATAAATTATGAAGATCTAAATATTATAGGTACAAAGTTAATCTATAGAAGAAATATTGAAAATATGCCTATAACGACTATTCCAGACGGCCTTGAAGAGGAAATGATTGCAAAAAGAAAAATGGTAAGAAGGAAAGTTCTTAGTAAAATGCAAGATAAATACCTTTTTGATGTATTAGAATGCACCCAACCTACTGATATAGTTATTGATAATGAAAAACTTATCGGTCTTAAAGTAATTTCCAATGAAGTAGTTGATGGAAAGCTTGTTCCCATTGAAAATTCTGAAAAAATAATTAACGCTGATTTGTTTATTAGCTCAATTGGTAGTCTTCCGGAACCAATTAAGGGAGTCCCAATGAATGGCTCTACTTATGATATTGTTGACCAAGAATCCGGTAAGTTCAATGATTTTGATAAATTGCATGGAATGGGTAATGCTATTACAGGTCAAGGAAACATAAAAGCATCAAGAGTTAGTGCAAAAACAGTAAGCGATCTCACTATCGATCTAATTAACGATATTGATAAAAATGTAGTTGAAAAAATTGACTCAAAAGTTAGGGAATGGCAATCTAATTCTTCTTATAATGGGAAGTATTTTGATTGGAAAGAAAAAAAATAATTTTTTTGCAATAATTTTATAGAACTCAACAATCTTTTTTAGTACTTTCACTTGTCAAATTAAAGCATTTTTTATAATCCTAAGAGTTGATGCAAAAAATAACGATTAAAAAAGGGCATAATATTAATATTTCTGGGCTTGCTTCCAGAGAATTCACCAACGCGCCTACTCAAAAATTTGTTTCATTATCTCCACAAGACTTTAACTACATTAAACCTAAATTGTTGGTAAAAGAGGGAGACCATGTCTCGCTTGGAGATGCATTATTTTTTGACAAAATCAATCCTGATGTAAAATGGCCATCAATTGCTGCTGGAACTATTTCAAAAATTATTTATGGCGAAAGAAGAACTGTTCTTGATATAATTATTGAAATTGACGAGAATGATGAAAAAAATTCAGATCCAATTAGCGAAAGAAATCTTTCTTCAAGAGAAGATGTAAAGAATTTTATTCAAAATAATAATTTATGGCCTTTTATTACACAAAGACCTTTTAATAAGGTTGTTGATCCTAATGATAGTCCTAAATGTATTATTGTAAGTTTAGCTGACTCTTCGCCATTAGCTAATGATTTATCTTTTTCTTTAGAAGATAAGAAAAATCATATTGTTTCTGCTCTTTCAAATCTTAAAAAATTAACAGATGGAGATTTATATGTTGCTGTAAGAGGTGATAATTTTTCATTTTTATCTGATCATGATTTTATCAAACTGATTCAAGTAGAGGGTCCACATCCATCTGGAAATATTGGTGTGATTTTAAATAGAGTAAATCCTCTTAATCAGAATGAAGTTGTTTGGACAGTTCAAGGAAGTCATTTGCCAATATTAGGAAAACTCTTTTCAGATGGTATTTATGATTTTTCCTCAAATATTAGTATAGGAGGACCATCAGTAAAGCCTTCATACTTTAAATCAAGAATTGGTGCCAGATTTGACCTGTATAAAGATTCTTTGTTGATGGATAATGTTAGAATTATTTCTGGGAATGTTTTAACAGGAAAAAAAGTTAATTTGGATGGTTTTTTAGGTTTTTATCATTCATCTTTTTCTGTGATTGAGGAGTCTTTTATTAGACCATTTGTTGGCTGGTTACATCCTGGAGGAAAATCTAAATATAGTGTTTTCAATGCATATCTTGGATCAAATAAAAAAAGTTATGATTTTACCACTTTGCAAAACGGAAGTAATAGAGCATTTGTGCCTGTTGATGCTTGGGAGAAAGTTTTTCCTATGGATATTTATATCAATGCTCTAGCTAGAAGTATTGAAGCAAATGATATTGACGAAATGGAGCAATTAGGTATTTATGAATGTGATGAAGAAGACGTTGCTTTATGTTCGTTTGTTTGTCCTAGCAAATCCGACGTTGGAGCAATAATTAGAAAAGGATTAGATACAATTTATTTTGATAAATAATTATGAACTTTTTAAGAAAAATATTTGAAGAAACTGGAAAATTTGTGGAAGAAGGGAAACCTTTATCATGGGCTTACCCTGTATGGGAGGCAGCTGATACAATTTTCTTTTCTACCAATAAGCAAACAAGTAAAGGTCCGCATATTAGAGATAATATGGATATTAAAAGAACTATGTTCTTTGTGGTTATAGCATTAATTCCTTGTTATTTATTCGGAGCGTATAATATTGGATATTTAAATGCATTAGCTATGGAAATTGATAGAGGTTTATTTGCTAATACAATTTTTGGTTTTACCTATGTTTTACCAATCTTAATCGCAACTTTTGTTGCTGGTGCTGTTTGTGAGCTTACTTTTGCTATTATAAGAAAGCATGAAGTTAACGAAGGCTTCTTAGTTAGTTGCGCACTAATACCTCTTACAATGCCACCCGATGTACCTCTTTGGCAAGTATTTATTGGTACAAGTTTTGGAATAATTATTGGTAAGGAAATTTTTGGCGGAGTAGGAACAAATATATTTAACCCTGCATTAACATCTAGAGCATTTATGTATTTTGCTTTTCCAACTAAAATTTCGGGAGATAAGGTTTGGGCGGTTGGTCCTGATGGATATAGTGGTGCTACTGCATTAGCTATTCCAGCAAATCCAGTAGAATATGATACTGCTTCAAACCTCTTTGCAGCAAATACTCAGTTTGATTTCTCGACCATGAATATGTTTTGGGGGTTAATTCCAGGATCTATAGGAGAAACCAATAAGTTATTTATATTATTAGGTGCTATTTTCCTCATTTATTGTGGTATAGCATCATGGAGAATTATGGTTTCTTCTGTTTTAGGCTTAGTGTTTACTGCTTTACTATTTAATCTGTTAAATTATTTTACTGTAGATGGAATTCTTCTAGCCGGTGGTTCTCCAAATGCTATGTTGACTATCACTCCTCTTCAGCATATTTTAATTGGAAGTTTTCTATTTGGTACTGTATTTATGGCTACCGAACCTGTTACTTCATCTCATACAAACACTGGTAGATGGATATATGGTTTTTTGATTGGAGTTTTAACCGTTATAATTCGTTCAATAAATCCTGCTTATCCAGAGGGAGTATTTCTTGCAATATTAATTATGAATATGTTTGCTCCATTAATAGATTATTATGTTGTTCAAGCAAATATTAAAATGAGGCTATCAAGACATGTATAGTAATAACTACACTTTATTTTTTGTTTTCATTGTCACAGTTGTTTTAGGAACAATGCTTTCATTTACAAAAGATAGTGTTAAAGATTTGCAAGACCAAAATCTTAAAGCGGATGTTCAAAAAACAATTCTAAGATCATTAAATTTTGACGAAAGTCTACTACTTTCTAATGAGAGCATTGAGGAAACATTTAAGAATTCTATTGATGCTAAGTGTGTTAATGTTGNAGGCGAAATTGTCGAATGTAATATTGAAGAAGTAGATATTGAAAAAAATGTAGAGACTTTGCCTATTTATATAAGAATGGATAATGATAAAGTTCAAGGAATTGCTCTTCCGATAGCTGGTAAAGGCTTATGGTCGACAATTTTTGGATATATCGCGTTAAACCCTGATACAGATTCAGTTTTAGGAATCCAATTTTACAAACATGGTGAGACCCCTGGTTTGGGTGGTGAAGTTGAAAAAAAATGGTTTACCGATAATTTTGTCAATCATCCACAAGAGCAACCAAGCGGTGAAATTCAATATGTACCAAAAAAAATTCGTGATAAATCTGGAAAAATTATTAGCATTAAAGTTGTAAAGGGTGGAGTAGATTATTCTAAATCAAATAGTGCTTCAATTCATCAAGTTGATGGAATTTCTGGGGCAACAGTTACTGCTGATGGTGTTACAGACTTTTTGCTCGAAGACTTATTAAGATATGAAAAAACATTGGATAAAATAAGAGACTATGGAACTATTTAATTCTGAATCAAAAAAAATTGTTAGTGATCCTATAAACGTTAATAATCCAATTTCATTACAAGTTCTAGGAATTTGCTCTGCATTAGCTGTTACAATTAGACTAGATCAAGCGATAATTATGACTCTTGCTGTAGTTTTTGTTTTGTGCTCATCAAATGTTATTCTATCTTTGATTAGAAATTACATTCCTGCTCGTGTTAGAATAGTTATAATGCTTTCTGTTATTGCGTCTTTAGTTTCAGTTGTTGACGAATTATTAAAAGCATATTTATATGATATGAGTAAGCAGCTTTCAGTTTTCGTTGGATTAATCATTACAAATTGTATTATTATGGGTCGTGCTGAAGCTTTTGCTTTAAAACATGGACCATCCAAAGCTTTTTTAGATGGTTTAGGAAATAGTATGGGCTATGGATTAATAATTATCATTGTTTCTTTTTTCAGAGAACTCTTTGGTGCTGGAACAATTACACTCCCAGATGGCGGTGCAGGTTATGTATTGTGGAGTATTCCTGACTCATGGTATGCAGCTGGATATGAAAACATTGGTTTATTAGTTTTATCTCCTGGAGCATTCATTATTTTGGGCTTAGTAATATGGATTCAAAGAGAGTTTGCAGGTGTTGAGGAAGACGCATAATGACTGGTATTGAACACTATCTCAGCATTTTTACAAAAGCAGTATTTATTGAAAATATTGTTCTAGCTTATTTCCTAGGTTTATGCTCATTTTTAGCTATTTCAAAAAAAATTGATGCATCTGTTGGAATTGGTTTAGCTGTAATAGTCGTATTAACAATTACAGCGCCTATCAATTGGTTTCTATGGGAGTTTCTACTTGATAAAGGTGCCCTTGTTTGGATTAGTCAAGATTTTCAAGATACTGACTTAGGTTTTTTAAAATTAATAGTTTTTATATCTGTTATTGCTGCAATGGTTCAATTAGTTGAAATGTTTATGGAAAGATTCTCTCAATCTTTATATAATAGTCTTGGAATTTTTCTTCCTTTAATTGCTGTAAATTGTTCTATCCTTGGGGGATCATTATTTATGGTAGAAAGAGAATACACTATTTCTGAAACAGTAGTTTATGGTTTTGGTTCTGGCGTTGGCTTCTTTCTTGCAATTGTTGCTTTAGCATCTATAAGATATAGAATAAGGTATTCCAATATTCCTCCTAGGCTAAGAGGAGTTGGGATGGCAATGTTATTAACTGGATTATTATCAATGGCCTTTATGGCATTTTCGGGGATCGATTTATAATGAGTGATATTTTATTAGGTGTAATTGTTTTTTCATCAGTAATACTTTTATTAGTTATAATTCTAAATGTTTTAGGAGATATTCTTCTTCCGCAGGGAGAGGTTACATTACTAATAAATGATGATGTTGATAAATCTATTAATGTTCAAACTGGCGGAACAGTCCTTTCGGCCTTAGCAGGACAAAGCGTTTATTTGCCATCTGCATGCGGAGGTCAAGGAACTTGTGCGCAATGTAAATGTCAAGTTATCGAAGGTGGAGGAGATATTTTACCTACAGAAGAAGCTTACATATCACGTTCAGATCAAAAAGATAATTGGAGATTAGGTTGCCAAGTAAAAATTAGAAATGATATGAAAATTAAGGTACCCGATGAAATTTTTAGTATTCGAAAATGGGACGCTACAGTTAAATCAAATGATAATGTAGCTACTTTTATTAAAGAGCTAATTTTAGAGTTACCTGAAGATGATCCAATTCATTTTGAATCTGGTGGCTACATCCAAATAGATGTACCTACTTACAAAGGATTAGAATACAAGAATTTTGAAATTGAGGATTTATATACTAGTGACTGGGATAAGTTTGATATCTGGCAATATGTCGCAGAAAATAAAGAGCCAGTTTTTAGAGCATATTCAATGGCAAATCATCCTGCCGAAGGTAATATGATTATGCTTAACATTAGAATTGCTAGTCCTCCGCCAGATAACCCATCTGCACCTCCTGGAATAGCNTCCTCATATGTTTTTGACTTAAAGGAAGGNGATAATGTAACTGTTTCTGGTCCTTATGGTGAATTCTTTATTAAAGACACTGATCGTGAAATGGTTTACATTGGCGGTGGTGCTGGGATGGCTCCTCTAAGATCACATATTTTTCATTTACTGAAAACTGAAAAATCTAAAAGAAAAATTTCATTCTGGTATGGTGCAAGATCTGAAAAAGAAATGTTTTATGATGATGAATTCAAAGCACTTGCTGAAGAATTTGATAATTTTAAATATCATGTTGCTTTATCTGATCCATTACCAGAAGATAATTGGGAAGGACCAACAGGATTTATTCATCAGGTAGCCCATGATATGCTGTTAAGAGATCATGAGGATCCTACTGAATGCGAATACTATTTATGTGGACCTCCTATGATGATTAGCGCTGTTCAAAAAATGCTTTGGGACTTAGGCGTTGAAGAAGATATGATCGCTTATGATGACTTTGGCTAATAGATTAGCTTTACTACTAATTCTTTTATTATTTAGTTGTAGCTCCCCTCAAAAAGAGATTGTTTCTATCAAGGGTAGTACTATGGGAACAACATATACTGTCAAATTTTTTCCATTAACTAATAATCCAATTGAAATTGAAGATAATTATATACTTATTGAAAAAATTTTAAAAGACATTAATCAACAAATGTCTACATATATACCGTCAAGCGAAATTTCAACTTTCAATCAGTTGGAGTCAACTGATTGGTTTGTAATATCTGAAGATTTTAGCAATGTTGTAGAGCAATCATTTAAATACTATGATTTATCAGACGGTCAATATGATATAACTGTCATGCCTTTAGTAAATTTATGGGGATTTGGACCAGATATTTTTGAATCACCACCTTCAAAAGCTATGATTGATAGCGTCAAGACTTTTATTGGTCAAGATTTAATTGATGTTGAAAATCAAAAAATAAGAAAAAAAGATTCAAGAGTTCAAATTGACTTAAGTTCAATTGCAAAAGGTTATGCTGTCGATAAGATTTTCAATGCTCTGAATAGATATGATGATCTTTTTATTGAAATAGGTGGCGAAATAAGAACAAAATCAAAAAGTAAGGATTGGAAAATAGGAATAAATACTCCTTCCATTACTAATTTTGAAAATGATATAGAACTTATAATCACTTTAAATAATCTTTCAATTGCAACTTCAGGTAACTATAGAAATTTTTATATTATAGACGATAAATTTTATCATCATGAAATTAATCCTAAAACAGGTTACCCAATATCCTCAAATCTAGGTTCCATTTCTATAATTTCTGATAAATCATGTTTAGATGCTGATGGATTATCTACTATGTTTTATACAGTAGACAAAAAACTTACAAAAGATATGATAGAAAGTTTAGATGGTGTTGAATCTCTAGCTATAGTTGTAAATAATGATAAAACTTTTATAAAAGAATTTTCAAGTAATTTTCCAAATAACTAGACACCAGTTTCACATTTCTCTTGGTCTCCACCACAAATTTCGCATCCATCAGGTGAATCCCCACAAGCTTTTCTCAATGGCTTGTTTTTAAAAATTAGACCAAGATTCATAGCAATCATCGACAATCCTATGATAAGTAAAACTGGTAATAAATTTTCCATTTTTTAATATAAAGCATTAAATACGATTTTAATAATTTTTTCATCTCTTTTTAATTAAATTACCGCCTATGGATTTATTAAATCATCCAGTTGGTATTATATCAATAGTTTTATTTATCATTGCATATGCTTTTGTAATGACGGAAGAGGTTACGCACTTAAGAAAATCTAAACCCGTACTCTTTGTTGCTGGAATCATCTGGGCAATGATTGCTTGGGTAGGAGTTAGGACAGGAGATTCATATGCTGTAAAGAAAGAATTGATGCATGCTTTTGATGAATTTAATCAGCTAATGCTCTTTCTTTTAGTTGCTATGACATATATCAACTCTATGACAGAAAGAAATGTTTTTGAAAAATTACGATCTATACTATTAAATCAAGACTTTAGCTATAAAAAATTATTTTGGATTACTGGTTTCATTTCGTTTTTTCTATCACCTATAGCTGATAACTTAACAACTGCTCTTACTATGTGTGCGGTGGTACTAGCTGTCGGTAAAGGTAATAAAAACTTTACAAGTATTAGTTGTGTTAATATTGTTGTAGCAGCAAACGCAGGAGGAGCCTTTAGTCCTTTTGGCGATATTACAACTTTGATGGTTTGGCAAGCTGGTTATGTCGAATTTTTACAATTTTTTAAATTATTTTTACCTTCATTGGTCAACTTTATTATTCCAGCATTCATTATGAGTTTTTTCATTGAAGGTTCTGCAGATGAAGTTGAAAATCCACCTGTATTATTAAAAAGGGGCGCAATTGTTATAAGTTGTTTATTCCTGGTTACAATTATGATGGCAATTTCATTTAAACAATTCCTAAAGCTACCCCCTGTGTTTGGTATGATGTTTGGATTAAGCTTATTACAGCTTTTTGGATATTATTTAAAAAGAACTTATTCTGCTGAAAGTAAAATAAGTCGAGATGGTTCTGATCAACCATTTGGTGTATTCAAGCAAATTGCTCAAGCTGAATGGGATACACTTTTATTCTTCTATGGAGTTATACTTTGTGTTGCTGGTCTTTCCAAAATTGGTTATTTAGCATTAATTAATTCAGCATTATATGATGGATTAGGTTTTACTATTGCCAATTCTTTAATGGGAATAATTTCAGCTTTAATTGATAATATTCCAGTAATGTTCTCTGTTATTCAAATGCATGATACTACCACAATGGATTTAAATCAATGGCTTTTAATAACTCTCACTGCAGGAGTTGGCGGTAGCTTGCTATCTATTGGTTCTGCTCCCGGAGTAGCTTTAATGGGTCAAGCTAAAGGAATTTATACATTTTCAAGTCATCTCAGATGGACTGGAGTTATTTTTATTGGATATGTATTTAGTATTTTAACGCATCTTTGGATTTCAGGAATGTTATAATGAGGATTACAAAAGTTACAACTAGAAATGGAGATGGCGGAAAAACACATCTAGCCAAAGGTGAAACGGTACTCAAGTCAGATAATGTTATTCATTGTCTGGGTGAGGTTGATGAATTGAGTAGCGTCATTGGAGTTTGCCTTTCTTATTGCAAAAACTCAGATATTTCAAACTTTCTAAAGAAAATTCAAAATAATTTATTTGATATTGGTGGACATATATCAATGAGCCTAGATGACAATTCAATTGTAAACGAAAAAATGATTTCAGATTTAGATATCCAAATTAATCATCTAAATGAGGATTTAGAGCCTTTGGAGGAATTTATTCTACCTAGTGGAGATTATTTTTCAGCCAACTTACATTTAGCAAGAGCTATTGCAAGAAGAGCTGAAAGATCAGCAGTTACCCTTTATGAAGACTCTCTTTCAAAAAATCCAGTTATTATGTATTTGAATCGGTTGTCCGATTATTTTTTTGTTCTTTCAAGGTATCATAACATGAAAAACAATATTCCTGAAACTACTTGGCAGAGGTAGTAAATGAATTTTAATCAAATTAAATCAATTATCGATAAACACGATAAAATCTTTATTTCATCTCATATTAATCCTGATGGAGATAGCGTAGGTTCAGCTTATGCTATGTATAAATATTTAGATTCAATCGGTAAAGATTGTATAATCGTAAATCATTCCCGAATACCAGAAGTTTATAACTTTTTAAATGAGGATAAAATTTTTCAAGAACTAGATGGTGATTCAGCTGCATTTATAAAGAAAGCAGATTTAGGATTAATTTTAGATATAGGAGATTTTTACAGATTGGGAGATGTAGCATATTTAGTTGAAGAGAATGATATTGAAACCCTAAGTATTGACCATCATGGCAAATCAGATAATGACTTATTCAAAGATGAATATATTGATGTCAAAGCATCATCTGTTGGAGAAATTCTCTATTCATTTTTCAAAGATACAGAGCAAAAAATTTCAATAGAAATGATGCTTGGGATTTATGTAGCTGTTTTGACTGATACTGGTTCTTTTAGACATAGTAATACAACTGATAATTGTCATAAAATTGCAGTTGATGCAATTCAAATGGGATTAGATATATCAAAAGTATATCAAAATATTTATGAAAATTCTTCAGTTAGCAGAATGCAACTTCTAGGAAATGTTATTCAAAAGTTAAATTATGATTGTGATGGCGAACTTGTTTGGTTTTTGTTAAATCATGATATGGTAAAGGAAGTCAATGGTTCAAATCAAGATTTTGATGGGTTTACTGATTTTTTCAGGGGAATTAAAGGTGTAGAAGTCTCACTAATGCTATACGATTTAGGTGGTAAAGTTAGATTAAGCTTTAGATCGAAAGGAAAATATAAAGTTAGTGAAATTGCAAAGAAAATGGGTGGCGGTGGACATCCTTTTGCAGCTGCAGCGTTAGTTGAAGGTGAATTAGCTGATGTCAAATCAACCGTTTTAAATTTAATGTCAACTTATATAAATAGTAAAAAATGAAAATTATTTTAGCTAAAGGATCAGGTTATTGTTTTGGAGTAAGAGATGCAGTGCAAAGCGCCTATGACATGAGTGAAAAATATGGTGAAGTTTATATGCTAGGGGATATTGTTCATAATGAAAGTGTTGTAAACGATTTAGAAGAAAAAGGAGTTAAAGTTGTTGATAAGTTAGATCAAATTCCTAAAGATAAACCTGTTTTGTTTAGAGCTCACGGTACAGCGAAAAGTGTTTGGAAGGAAGCAGAAGATAAAAAAATGAATATCATTGATGCAACATGTCCATTAGTGCATGAAATTCATAGAGATGTTAAAGAATTGGAAGCAGATGGAAGAAAAATTATTATCATAGGTGATCATGGCCATGACGAGGTNATTGGAATTGCTAGTCAAGTAAAAAATGCTATAGTCATTTCTAATCTTGAGGAAGCAGAAGCATTTAGAAAAACAAAAAAAGCAGGAATTGTTAGTCAATCAACACAAACAATTGAAAATGTACAAGAAATAATAAATATTCTTATGACAAAAGTTTTTGACATGAGATTTGTAAATACAATTTGCTTCCCTACGAAAAGAAATCAAGAGCAAATAAAAGAGCTATCTAAAATTACCGATTTAATGATAATTATTGGCTCTTTTACAAGTGCTAACTCCAAAAGATTAACCGAATTGAGCCTGGAAAGAAACAAAAATACTCATCAAGTGACAAATGCAACAGAAATTGATTCCAAATGGTTTACAAATGATTTAAATTCTGTTGGAATTTCTGCTGGAGCTTCCACTCCAGACTGGATTATCGAATCAGTAATAAAAAAAATCAGAGAAATCACAAATACATATGAAGAGGAAATTATTTATGACAAAAGACACTTTCAAAGTTAAAGTAGGCCTCGCTGAAATGCTAAAAGGCGGGGTAATTATGGATGTAACAAATCTTGAGCAGGCAAAGATTGCAGAAGATGCTGGAGCCGTTTCAGTAATGGCACTTGAAAGAATTCCATCAGATATTAGAAAAGATGGTGGTGTAGCCAGGATGAGTAATCCTCACATGATTAAAGAAATCCAAGATAATGTTTCTATTCCAGTTATGGCAAAGTGTAGAATTGGTCACTTTGCTGAAGCTCAAATTTTAGAAGCCTTGGAAGTTGATTTCATTGATGAAAGTGAAGTTTTAACAATGGCTGACGAATATTCTCATGTTGATAAACATCCTTTTAAAGTACCATTTGTTTGTGGTGCTAGAAATTTAGGTGAAGCATTAAGAAGGATTAACGAAGGGGCAGCATTAATTAGAACTAAAGGTGAGGCTGGTAGTGGAAATATAGTTGAAGCTGTTAG
>JGI26064J46334_1000003_pt1 | contig 55822 bp, 61 predicted proteins | sample MarorgKNORR_S2LV_FD_46334 | JGI IMG/M metagenome (IMG submission 46334) | reverse complement strand
CTTTATGGAGTGGCCTTGGGTACTATCGAAGAGCAAGTTACATATATAGAACCAAAGAAATTATTCATAAAGAATTTTCAGGGAAAATGCCGGAACGNTATGAGGACATTATATCTCTNCCAGGTATCGGAAAATCGACAGCTGGCGCTATTTTATCAATTGCNTTTAATAGGCCCTATCCAATTTTAGATGCAAATGTAAAAAAAGTTATTAGCAGAATATTCTATAAAAACTCTTTTGATGAAAAGTCTTTCTGGAAACTATCTGAACAGATTCTAGATAAAAAAAATCTATTTATGTACCAACAAGGGGTAATGGATCTTGGGTCACAGCTTTGTTTGCCTAAAAATCCAAAATGTATTGCTTGCCCTGTTAATAAAAATTGCTTATCGAACATCAAAGGGAAATATCCTGTGCTTACAAAAAAGAAAATAAAGAGAAAAAAAGAATATCTACAATTTAGTGTGATTAAGAAAAATAAAAAATATTTTTTAACGAAGAATAATGCTTTAGGTTATTGGAAAAACTTATGGATGCCTCCAGTTACAAAAAATAAGTTTACTGATGTTGATGTTACACATAATCTCTCTCATCGAGAGCTGAATATTTCTTTTGTTGAAACACCTGATTACAACCAAAAAATAGAGGGTAAATGGTTTTCTACNCATGAAATCAAAAATATTGCTATACCCAAGCCAATTTTTGATAAATTAATAATTAATGAATAAAGTTTTTTGCCAAAAATATAAAAAAGAGCTGGATGCTATGCTTTATCCACCTATGCCTGGGCCAAAAGGTGACGAAATAAAGCAAAACTTTTCTCAAAAAGCATGGGATGAATGGATCTCACTTCAAACTATGCTTATAAATGAAAAACATCTAGACCTATCTGTTAAAGACAATAGAAAATGGCTTAATGAGCAAATGAATCTATTTTTGAGTAATGCAGAGTATGAAAAGCCCTCTGGATTTATCCCTCAATCATAACTATTCTTCTGTATTTTCTAACCTAATACTTGAAGAAGAGATATCCTCTCTGAATATATTCTCACCAAAACCTTTAAATAAGCTTTTAATTGAATCTGGAATATTCACATCCTTTAATTCAAGAAATTTATTTTGATATTTCCTACCAAATACTAAGAAACCTATACTGTTTTGATTGAATATATCAAACTCCGCCAGCATATCGCTTCTACTTGCATAGAATCTTTCATCAAAGATTCTTACCAAAGTATCGGCGCCAATTATAAAAGTGCTGTTTGGAAATAATCTTGCTTTGTCTGAAAATTTTCCAGCTTTGGTTAGCACCCAGTTTTGTGAACTCTTAAATTGTGCAATGGTTTTATCTATTTGGTGATAGCTCAATGGAGGCTTATCAACATTTTGAATGCATATCTCAAAGAATGTTTTTTCACCTGTTTCTTGCTCTGCTAATTTACTCATTGCTTCATGGCCATCATGTAATGGATTAAAGGCACCAGGAAAAATTAATTTTGGCTGATCATCAGATGAAGACAAATATTCAATTTGTTCTGACATTAAGTTTGCCCATGCCTTATCTGCATTAATGTTTATGTACTCAGGAAGTTCATTAATTACTGGGTACTCAAATTTGAATTCACAGCATTCAGATATCAGAGCAATTACAAATTTAGTGACTAGTTCTTCTTCTTGCTCTCTTGTTCTTTTGCCCTTTTCCAATACACATGATATCGACTTTGAGAAATCTCTTGTTTGTACTGCAATATGAAATCTATGGTCGCCTTTTTTCTTATAATTCGTACTTAATGTTGCCGTAATAGCGACTCCAAATAAATTCTTGATATTTGATGTTTGATCAATTTTTTTCGCAGCACTATATGCTCTTGCAGCCATCCTTGTTGTGGTATCGAGCGAACAATAAGAATCAGGTTTCTTCATCAGATAAAAATCCAATGATTCTTTAGCATATGGGATATATGCTTCTAAAATTGAGTTACTTGCTCCAGGCACTTTTAATAAAGTGCCAATAGCGTTGCTGCCACCGCCACTTGAAACAATTACAAACTTGAAATCAGACTTATGTATTTCTGATATTGCTTTTTTTGTGACTTCTGAAAGATCCATGATTCTCAAATGACCATAATATATTAAAATCCCTTTATGAAAAAAATTTATTTAATGCTCCCTCTTTTTTTAATGGGCTGTAATGTCTCAGATTTTGACTATCCAGAATCAGAGAAAAAATCCTTATCGTATATTGCACATGATGAAATTATTCAAGATCCATACTTGTACATGGAAGAATGTCAAAACACTGAAGTAATAGAGTGGTCTGAAGCACAAAATAACTTCACCAACGAATACATTAGTGGGCCAAAATTTGAAAATTTGCACCAACAAATTTCAGATGCATATTCATCGGAATATTATTCCATGGAATACTTTGCTGATGAGAGTAATTACTATTATTACAATTCTGGTAAAAGCCAGCACAATCAATATGTTAGAAAGAATGATAATAGGGTAATTTTAGATCCTGATTCGTGGTCAGATGACCAAACTTTAAATCTAGCAAGCGTATCTTTAAGTCCAGATGAAAAATATTTAGCCTATAGCGTTTCAGATGGGGGTGTTGATTGGCGAACAATCTACCTAATTGATCTTGAGACAATGCAGAAGCTTGATTTTGAGGTTTCAGAAGTTAAGTTCTCTTCAATCGATTGGGATAAAGATTCTAAAGGCTTTTACTACAACAAATATCCTAAACCAGATGAAAAAAATAGACTCTGTGAACCAAGCTTAAATGCTGCTATTTATTATTTTGATATTGAGTCAGGGGAAAAAACTCTTTTCTATGGCGAGAGCAATCCTGAAGAGAATTATACCCTCAGCTTTGTTGGCGAGAATAATTTACCACTAATAAGAGTAATTAATGGTTCGGAAGAAGAGAATCACTACATTATTAAGCAAAATAATTCTTGGTCACTGGTCACACCTAAAAATGTGGCAAGTTTTAATTATCAAGGAGATGATGATGAAGGCCTGATCTTTATAACTAACTATGAAGCACCCAATTATCGATTAGTAAAAATGCTTTTTAGCGGCGAAATGATCGAGATTATTCCCGAATCACAATTCGCATTAAAAAGCGTAAGTATTCAAGAAGATTTTATTATTGCAGATTCTATCAATGCCAATATGAATTCATCAATCAAGTTTTATTCCTTAGAAGGTGAAGAATTGGATCATATCATTCCNAATGAAATACAGGGCACCCTAAGTTCCTTTAGTATGCAGAATGAAAAACTTCGGTTTTCTGTATCGGGTTTTACAACACCAACTAGATANGTTGACTTGAACCTAGAAACTCAAGAATTCAATATAGTCTGGGAAGATAAGGTTTCAAACTTTAANCCTAATGATTATCAGGAAACTTTTGCTTANTACGATAGTAAGGATGGNACAAAGATACCACTGACATATTTTCATAGAAAAGATACTANTATCAATGCCAATACTCCAGTTTTCCTNTATGGATATGGTGGTTATAACATCTCAATAAGACCTTCTTTTAGTCGAAAATATGTTGGTTGGCTTGAGTTAGGTGGAGTAATAGCTATAGCAAACTTAAGAGGAGGCGGAGAGCTGGGTAAAAATTGGCATGATGCCGGCCGCTTAACGAAAAAACAAAATGTTTTTGATGATTTTATATACGCTTCAAAATTCTTGGAACAAAATGGAGTTGGCAATAGAAAATCAACAGNAATTAGTGGTAGATCTAATGGCGGCTTACTTGTAGGAACATCATTAGTACAAAATCCAAATTATTTTGGCGCAACTCTACCAGCAGTTGGNGTATTGGATATGCTCAGATTTACAGAATTTACNGAAGGCTGGGGTTGGCGTGGTGATTATGGCAGCCCGTTATTAAACAAAGCTGATTTCGATTTTAATATNGAGATTTCACCCTANCATCAGCTTAAAGAAGGAGAATGTTATTCNCCCACNCTTGTAACAACTGCTAGNAGAGATGATAGAGTTGTGCCATCACACTCTTATAAATTCGTAGCAAGNATACAAGAATTTCAAGGTTGNAATAATCCAGTAATGCTATTGGATACTGTTCGAGCTGGTCATGGNTCTGGTGGTGGTGCAGCTATGCCTAAATGGAAAAGAATAGAGTTGTTTTCTTCTGAGCAAGCCTTTGCTTTGAAGCATGTTAGCAGTTAATATATTTGATCTTGTGCCCAGATAGCTCAGTTGGTAGAGCAAAGGACTGAAAATCCTTGTGTCGGTAGTTCGATTCTACCTCTGGGCACCAATTTTAATTATGCAANCAATTAAAGTTTTCTTCGCCACCTACCTTTCAAAGGTAACTGTTTTNTTTCTTAACATTTATATGAAAAGTCAGGCCAAAAAATCAAAGGAANAATTATGAATTATAAAAATACTCGATATTTGCTNAATAAAAGACCAATAGGCATGCCTGAAGATNATTGTTGGGCTATTGATGAAGAAGTAATTACAACCTTAGAAAATAATGAGATTCTTATAAAAGTAGACTACTTATCAATTGACCCTTATATGCGCGGAAGGATGAATGATGGAATGTCTTATGCTGCACCTGTAAAGTTGGGCGAAGTAATGGTTGGTGAAAGTGTTGGCAAAGTTGTTGAGTCTAAGTCCAATAAATATAAAGTCGGTGATCTAGTTACTGTTCATAAGGGCTGGCAAACTCATATTAAGGCTAAAGATTCTGAAGCAACAATCTTAAAAGTGCCTGATAGTGACCTTCCCAGCAGTGTCTTTCTTGGAACGCTAGGCATGCCTGGCAGGACAGCTTTTTATGGTCTAAATAGGGTTGGCATGCCCAAAGCAGGTGAGACATTAGTAGTCTCTGCAGCATCAGGAGCAGTTGGAAGTGTTGTAGGCCAGCTTGGTAAGTTAGCAGGTTGCCACGTAGTTGGTGTTGCTGGAGGACCTGAAAAATCAGAATATGTTAGGAATTCTCTAAAATTTGACCATTGCATTGATTACAAAAATGATAATGTCTTAGAACTGCTGAAAGAGTATTGTCCAAATGGCATTGATATTTATTTTGAAAATGTTGGTGGCGAGCTTACAAAAAATGTTGCGCAACTTCTTAACAAAGGCGCACGTGTACCAGTATGTGGCTTTATCTCAAAATATAATTCCAAAGATATAAGGTCTGAAGAAACTCCTTTTCATGTCTTGGGAGCTTTAAAACCAAAACCTAAGCATAGATTTTTTGTCGTGACCGAGTGGATGAATGAATTTGAAAAAACGACATCAGTTCTTCATGAGCATGTAAGAAATGGAGATATTAAATACAGAGAAACCGTTACCGATGGATTCCAAAATGCTCCACAAGCATTAAGAGATGTTCTAAGTGGCAAGAACTTTGGCAAACAAATAATAAAAATCTAATTTATAAGTTCAAAAGACTAAATATCCCTATATTTAGCGGGCTATATTGTTTTAAAACGCTATTTTTTTTGACAACTTGTTTACAATATATATAAATACTAATATTTACGAAATGTTTACAAAAAAGAGTTTTTTACTATTTTTACTAGCTTTTAGCTTTTCTTCTTTATTGAGCTTAGAGCATCTTAATCATATTGATAGCCATGGTTCAATTGAAATTCATGAGCTTGATTGTGAGTTTAGTGAAAATTCAAAAGCTCCTAAGTTAAATGTAAAGGTATTCACCGTTTCTTTTTTTCCTATAGAGATTTTTTACCTTATTAATCTGAATATTCATAACCCTCTATTAGAAAAGAATTTTAAGAGTAGGGCGCCCCCTCAAAGATAAACGTTCTACCCAACCAAAATTTTAATTTTACAAGGAGGTTTATATGAAAAATTATTATTTAGCACTTATGGTGAGTGCACTACTAACACTAAATATTTATGCTGATGATGTTGAAGAAGTTGTCGTGACTTCAGCCCTTACATCTCAGAGTGCTAGTGATCTAAAAGATCCACTACATGTAGTAGATGGAGATGATGTTGCAACAGGAGGAATTCAATCTCTTGGTGAAACTGTTGATGAGCTTTTAGGTGTACATGCAGCAGATTTTGGAGCAGCAGTTGGTCAACCTGTTGTAAGAGGTATGTCAGGATCTAGAGTTCGAGTTCTAGAAAATGGCGTTGTTGTTAGAGACGTAGCAGCACTTGGCCCAGACCATATTAATGACGTTAATTTATTGAATACTCAACAAATTGAAGTTGTAAAAGGTCCGTCATCTTTGCTTTATGCAAATGGTGGTGCAGGTGGTGTTATTAACGTTGTTGATAATAGCATTGCAACAACAGATTTTACTAAGCGTACTATAAGCGTTGGAGCAGAGACTCAATCAGTTAATAACGGCGAAGCAAAAAACTTTAGTTATGAAAACAATGTTTCAGGATTTAATGTAACTTTTGCAGCATCAGATTCATTATTTGAAAATTATGAATTGCCTGGTGGCGCTCTATATCCAGAAGAACATCATGATGAAGATCACTCTGATAGCGAAGGTGATGAAGAGCATGATGAAGCAAGTCTTAAATTCTTAGAAAATTCAGATGTTGAAAATACTTATACAAAGTTTGGTGTATCTAAGACAGGTGATTGGGGTTATGTAGGTTTTTCATACTCTGATAATGAAGGAGTAATGGGTGTACCTTTTCATGTGGAAGCACATGGAGAGCATGATGATGATCACGCTGAAAGCGAGGATGAACATGATGAACACGAAGGTGAAAGAATTTTTTCTCAAATAGACTCAAATAAGTTTGATATAAAAGGTTCTTTTAATACTAACGGCTATTCTCTTGTAAATAAGGTTGATTTTTCTTTTAGAGATAGCAGTTACTCTCATCTTGAGGGTCATGCTGAAGAAGAAGGCCATGATGAAGATCATTCTGAAAGTGAGGAAGATGGACATGGTCATGAAGAACCTACACTTTTTGAAACTGATGCAACTGAGTTTGGTTTAATCTTTGATGTTGGATCTGACGATGTAACAAGAAAAGTTGTTGTTAATATTGCGGAGCAAGATTCTTCAATTATTGGTGAAGAAGCATTCATGCAACCTGTTTCAACTGAAGAAACAACAATGGGTTATTTCGTTGCAAGAGATTTTGGTTCTTATAGGCTTGACTATGGTTTTAGGTACGATGATATTTCTAGATCTGGTTCTGTTGCTCATCATGATGAGGATCACGCTGAAGATGAAGAAGGTGAGCTAGAGTATTACAATCAAAATTTAAATACTTTGAGCTATGCCCTTAATTTTGATCAGGACTTTTCTGAAAATCTTAGCGTTAATTTAGGATTATCAAGCTTTGAAAGAGCACCAGATGTGGTTGAGCTATTTATGAATGGCCCACACTTAGCAACTGGAAGGTTTGAAATGGGAAATCCTAATTTAGATACTGAAACATCAAATAATGTAGATATTACTTTCAATTATCAGAAAGATAATATGTACGCTACCTTTGCTTACTATCAGAATAGTGTGTCTAACTACATTTATTTGAAAGATGAAGAGCATGATGAAGATCATCATGATAGCGAAGGTGAAGAAGAGCATGGAGGTTTAATGCATGCTGAATTTGTTCAAGAGGATGCATCTCTAGAAGGTTACGAATTTGAAGTTGGTTCAACTCATCAACTTGCAAACGGAACTTTAGATCTTTCCTTTGGGAGAGATGTGGTTGAAGGCACACTTGATGCTGGAGGATTTATCCCAAGAATGGCACCTTCTAGAAACTTTTACTCAGCTTCATATTCAGAAAGCGACTATACTTTTTCTGCAGTCCTAAAAGATGTTGCAGATCATGACAATGTTGCTGAAGAAAATGAAACGATGACTGAAGGTTACAAAATGTTGAACTTAAAACTTGTTAAAGANTATCAAATTGGCAAAGCAAANCTTAGAGTTGCTGCTTTTGCTAATAATGCACTTGATCAAGTAGCAAGAAACTCAACATCTTTTGTTAAAGATGCTGTACCACTTCCAGGCAGGAATGTTGGTTTAAGCATTAGATTAACTTACTAATCTTTCTTTATGACAGGGAATGGGTAAAACCATTTCCTGTCTACTTTATATTTTCCAACCAATCTTTAATTATCTCATTGGTTTCAGCAGGCTTCTCTCTTGCCATCCAATGACCCGACTGAACTTCTTTTTCTGTNAGATCTGTACAAACCATTTTATTATGGGTATTAAAATTGCTTGTCAGGACACTATCGTAGGTTGCCTGTATGAATAATACTGGACAATCTATTGTTGTAAATTGTTTTAATTCTTTAGCATACTGATCATTTAACTCTCCATTTACATACCAAGAGTTGGGACCAAAAAAACCATTTTTTTTGAGAAAATTTCCGTAAATCTGTGCCTCTGCTTCTGAGATTAAATCACTATCAACTGGAACATCAGGAATAGAATTTAAACCATTAAAGTTTGCATGCTTAAACCACCCATTATTATTTCTTATAGATGCTGTCATTGATTTAGCCCCAATTCCAGCATTGAAACAACCTTTAAATTCTTCAGATGGTTTNGTGAAATTTAATTTGATCATCTTATAAGGGTCTTCTTCCATTTGTGAGCAAGCTGAGGCAAAATTTTCATANTAGTAATACATATAGTCCCACTGCCCATATGGGTATTCTTTTTCTGGATAAAGTTCTCTGTCAATATGGCTTAAATAACTATCAGGATGTCCTCCCCACCCAAATGGAACACATAAGCTTCCAAGCCCTTTAACAATATTTTGGTGGTGAAGACCTAAATTCCATACTACCAAAGAGCCCCAATCATGGCCTATCCAAATTGCTTTATTTTGCTTAAGGCTTTTATGTAATTCGACCATATCTTTAACAATTTCTTTTTGACAGTAGTCAGAATGGTTTTTATGAATTGTCGATCTGCCGTACCCTCTCATATCTGGTGCAATAACACGATATCCTTGCTCTGAGAGGTACTCTATTTGTTTTATCCATCCAAGAGATAGATCAGGCCAACCATGTATTAGGTAAATTAATTCTCCGTCTTCTGGGCCTGCAGCAAGATAAAAAGTCTGATGTCTTTTTGACTTAAAAACGTGTTCTGAAATTTTCATCTTTAAGGTTTAGATGTGTTAATTTCTTGGTGGAAGCTCATCTAGTCTGGCTATGAAGTTTGTAACGGAGTATTCTCGCCTAATGTTTGAGGCAGCCTGATAATCTTCATCTGCCCACCAAGCCTCCACGTGCTCTTGGGAAGGAAATTCCATTACTACAAGCCTGCCTTTTGGAGGATTATCACCTTCTAGACAATGAACATCATCGCTAAATGTTAAGAGTTTTCCATCGTGCTTAGCAAGAGCTTTAATTAAGCCCCTTTCATAATCTCTGAACTTGTCTTTATCAGTTATTACTTCAAGATTTGCAACAACATATGCTTTTCTGACCATATTTACTCCCTAATAAATTATCTTACATGATAATATTTTTATATGAAGATAGATTTTTATTTTTCCTACAGAAGCCCATATTCTTACTTAATATTACCAAGGGTTTTAGATCTTAAGAATAATTATAAAATTGATATTGATTTTAAACTTGTATATCCATTAGCTATTAGAGAACCTGAATTTTTTAAAGGCAAAAACTTCTTAACTTACTTCTTTTATAAAATCCGTGATATGCGCTCAGTAGCAAAAAAACTCGATATGCCATTTTTCACACCAAAACCTGATCCAATAAAACAGAGCTATCTCACAGGCAAAATTTCAGATGATCAGCCATATATTTTTGATTTGTGTCATATTGGCCAACAAGCTGCTCAGGAAGGGTTGGGTATTGAAGTGGCATATGAATTATCAAGTTTAATTTTTGGTACTAAGGGTGGTTGGAATGAAGAAAGTACTCTAGATAAAGCTTTTGCAAAAGTCGGTCTTAATTATTCTTCTCTAAAAAGTAAAACAAAAATAAATGAGGTTCAGCTAGTTGAGCAGATTAAAAAGAATCAAGAAGATCAAATGATTGCTGGTCATCATGGGGTACCTTTACTTGTTTACAAAAATCAGACCTTTTTTGGCCAAGATAATTTTGATGCCTGCAAAGAACTTCTTATTAAAGACGGCTTGTCTAGAGCATGAACCAAGAAACCTATCAAAATGGTTTAAAGCACCTCTTACAAATTGAACCTAATTTTAAAAAATTTAATCCTGCTAAAAAGATTAATTTCTTTTTAAGACCTGAAGGTTTTGAAGGAATAGCATCGCTGGTTATTGAGCAACAAATATCAGTACAAGCCGCTGAAAGCATAAAAAGAAGAGTATTTGATCTAATGCAAAACATTAGCTCTAAAGAATTTTTAAAACTTAATGAAATTGATCTTAGACAGGCAGGGCTTAGTAGGCCAAAAATTTCATATTTGCATGGTATTGCTTGTCTAGAATCAGATGGACTTCTGAACTTTGAAAAGATTAAGCAGCTTGATGATATCTCTGCAAGAAAAGAGCTTTGTAAAATTAGAGGTATTGGGGAATGGACTGCAGATTGCTACCTTATGGCATCACTTGGTAGAGCTGATATATGGCCTGTTGGCGATATAGGTCTGCAAGAGAGTGTTAGAAAATTAAAAAACCTGAAAGAGCGCCCTAACGTTGAGGATATGACTTCTTTAGCAAGAGAGTGGCGTCCTTTCAGGTCAATTGCCGCGAATCTGTTATGGGCAGATTACGACGAATATAACTAGTCCTTGTTTCTATTCCTATTTCTTTGTTTTCTCATCTCCCGTTTTTCTCTTTCAAGCATATCTCTTTCCCTACGCGGGTCTCTAAACTTTCTATCCATCATTTTGACTCTGCTTCTCATTTTAGATTTCATCATTCTTAACCTTCTGTCATGTCTTTGATTAATTTGCTCCTGAGATGGCAGATTAGTTTCCATAACTCGATTTCTCATACTTGTGAGTCTGTCTAAAGCATTGCCTTTGTACTTTCCAGAGTTTATTAGCAGATCTAAATCAGCTATTCTGCTTTCTCTCTTTGCTTTAAGCTCAGTAAGAGATGGGGGTCCTTTCAGTTCAGCTAAATCCATTTTAAGCTTTGCCATCCACATCTGATCTTGCATATCAGCAGGCATTCTTTTGTGATCATCGGCTATCATGAGGCCCGAAATAACAAAAAATAGTAAAAATAATATTTTCTTCATAATTAGCTCCTATTAATTTGATTGGTAAAAAATAAATTAGTTCAAATATTTAACAACATTTGTAAAAATTTTTATACAACGCTCGAGTGTCGCTATATCTGGAAATGTTGGGGCAAGCCTAATGTTGTTATTAGTGGGGTCTTTTTGATATGGGAAGCATGCTCCTAATGGCAATAACTTCAGGCCTAACTTGCTGCATGAATCTATGATTTCATCCGCATTATTTCTTGTTGAATTAAAAGAGAAAAAATATCCTCCTGTTGGCTTAACATAAGTACATAGCTCATTATCTTGCAAAGGTTTTAAGCAAGAATCTACTAAATCAAACTTCGGTTTTATAACATTCTTAAGTCCATCCATCTGGTTCTCTAGCGAAATAGCCTCAAAGTATTTCATATGCAAGCCTTGATTCATTTTGTTAGGCCCTGGGGTAATGGCATTTCTAAAATCTATAAATGTATCCAAATTGCTCTTTGAACTAGAAAAAAAAGAAATTCCAGCTCCAGCTAAAGTTATTTTTGATGTTGATCCAACTTGAAAATAGTTATTCTCCATATCGTGATCCTTAGCTATTTGATCTATAGGAGTTTGTTCTATAGTTTCGTATAAATCATGACAAGCGTATGCATTGTCCCAAAAGAAAGAAAAATTATTTTTATAGGGTTGGGCAAGCTTAAATAGAGCTTTAACGTTTTCGTCAGAATATGTATGTCCAGTTGGATTAGAGTGTCTTGGCACACAAACAATACCATGTATATTGTCTTCAGATTTAAGCAGGTGTTCAATTGCATCAAGGTCGGGGCCATCATCTTGGAAAGGAACTGTTATCATTTGTATGCCAAAGTTTTCTAATAACTTAAAATGTCTATCGTAGCCAGGCACAGGGCAAATTATTTTACTCTCCTTTGATAACTTTGAGTTTTTAAAGCCCAGAAAGAATGAACAACTAATTATTTGATGCATTAAAGTTAATGATGAATTGTCTAATGCGTGAGTTTCATCATAATTTGAATTTAATATCAAAGCCCCAAGCTTTCTTGCAGATGGCAAGCCCTCAGGATTTCCATAATTTCTTAAATCAATACCATCTAATTCAAAAGGTTGCTCTATTTTGGCAAGAATATTTTGCACAATGTCTAATTGTTCTGGCGCTGGCTTTCCTCTTGTTAAATCGTATGTGCTATTAGCATCGAACCAAGGGAGTTCTTGCTTAATATGTTCTAAAATATTCATCTATGGAGTTAGTAGTAGTAATTTTAACAATTTTTTTAGTTATTTCTTTAGCAGGTGTTATTTTTTTGCTTACTAAGAATAAAAAAGAGCTTGATCCCAATTCATTATCTAGTGAACTTGAGCAAAAATTATCAAGCTCGATAGATAATATCTTTAAAAAACGAGAGGATGAATTTAAAAAAACATCCAAAGAAAATATTGAGAATATTATTGATCCATTTAAGAAAAGAATTAAAGAATTTGAAGATGAAGTCAGGAAAAATACCACACAACAGCATGAATTTCACACCAAGACAAAAGTCACAATAGATAACTTAATTGAGCAAACCAATCAAATAACCTCAGATGCCAACAAGCTGACAAAAGCACTTTCAGGTGATAGCAAAACACAAGGAGACTATGGCGAATTAAAATTAAAAATGCTTCTTGAGAATTCAGGTCTTGAGGAAAATACTCACTATAGATTACAAAAAAGCTTCACTGTCAAAGCAGATGAAGATATCTCGAGAGAAATACCTGATGCTGTAATTTATTTACCTCATAACAGGAATTTAATTATTGACTCAAAGTTTTCTTTCAATGCCTATAACGATTATTGCAATACTGAATCAAAAGATGAAAAACAAAAATTTGGAAAAGTTCTAACCAAGAATATTCGTGAGAGAATTAATGATTTAAGTGAAACGAGATATAGCCAAATAGAAGAGCTTAATACCCCTGATATAATTTTTATGTTCTTGGGTATAGATGATTCACTGAGTGTTGCGCTAAAACATGATCCTGAGCTTGTCTCATATGCAGATAAAAAAAGAATTGCATTGGTGAGCCCATCAATACTTCATATTTCAATTAAAATGGTCGAAAATCTTTGGCGATTAGATGGCCAAAGAGAGAGTGTGATCAAAGTGTATGAAGAAGCACAAAAATTAGTTGCTAAGCTGCATGGATTCACAGATGTGATGGATAGTCTTGGTAATTCTATAGCTCAAAGTCAGAAAAAATACGATGATGCACGGAATAAGCTGATAGATGGCAAAGGGTCTATGTCGTCAAGAATAGAAGGTCTAGTGGCACTAGGGTCAAAAGAATCCAATAAGCTTAAAGATGATAGTTGAATTTCTAATATTTGGTCTGGTTGGGATTGTTACAGGCACCATGGCCGGTCTTTTTGGTGTTGGTGGTGGTTTAATTATCGTACCTGTAATGCATTTTATTTTGACATCCAATGGTTTAGCAGAATCTCTTGCTATACCCTTGTCTATTGGAACAGCATTAGCATGTATTATTGTTACATCATCTTCAGCAGCTTATTCTCATTACAAAAAAGATTCACTTTCAATCAAGAGATTCTCTCAGCTTACAGTTGGGATTCTTATTGGTGCTGGTTTTGGATCGAGCTTTGTTATAAGTGTTGACTCTGAGATATTAAAAACCATGCTGGCAATATTTGTATCAATAATGGCAGCCCGACTTTTTATTAATATAAAAATGCCTAGAGCAACCAAAGAACCAAATTTCCTTTTCTTTAATATTTCTGGTGGGGTGATAGGTTATTTGTCTTCAATATTTGGCATAGGAGGCGGCATCTTTAGTGTTCCTTTGCTAAAAATAAGTGGAATGGAGATGAAAAAAGCTGTAGGAACTGGTGCTGCTTGTGCTTTTCCAATAGCGGTATTATCTTCAACCTCATATTTGTTATTGGGGCTTAATGTGGGTGGCTTGCCTGACTATACAATTGGCTTTATCTATCTGCCTGGTGTTTTTGGTATAGTTATATTTAGTTTTTTCTTTGCAAAAGTTGGAACTCAGTTAGCACATAAGCTCAATGATAAATTCTTACAGTTCATATTTGCAGCTCATCTTGTACCTGTTGCAATTTATTGGTTTTTAAAATGATCACTTACCCTAATATTGACCCAGTAGCCTTATCAATTCCTTTGCCAGGTTTTTTACACCCTTATCTTGGTGATGCGCTTAATATTCACTGGTACGGGCTAGCGTATGTTCTAGGTGCTTATCTAATTTACTTGAGGATGGTTGCCACAAGAACAAAATTTAATATTGATGTCTCTAAAGAAGAGGTAAGTGATGTTGTCTTCACTTATGGGTTATTTTTTGGGGCAATTGTTGGCGGAAGGCTTGGTCATGTACTTTTTTACGATCTGCATATGCAGTTTGCCGATCCTTTATATTTCCTTAAAATTTGGCAAGGAGGCATGTCGTTCCATGGTGGGTTGATTGGTGTGATGATCTCAATGTGGTTCTATGCAAATAAAAAAGGGTTTACGTTTTTTCAAGTAACGGATTGGATTGCACCACAGGTTCCAATAGCTTTATTCCTTGGAAGAATTGCAAATTTTATTAATGCTGAATTGTATGGGCGACCGACTGATGTTCCTTGGGCGATGGTTTTTCCCACCGACCCATTAGGTTTAACAAGACATCCTTCACAAATTTATGAAGCCTTATTAGAAGGATTGTTGTTATTTCTTTTCTTAAATTTTGTTATTAACAAAACTAACCAAGTTGGAAGACACTCAGGTTACTTTCTAATTGGTTATGGTTTAGCCAGATCTATCTCTGAAATATACAGAACTCCAGATACAGTATGGGGAAATGATTTTTTATTGTTTAGTTTTTTAACACAAGGGCAGTTATTGTCAGTTCCTATGATAATATTAGGAGTATTCATACTTTCAAAAAAATAAATGCAAGAATACCTAGATTTACTTAAAAAAGTTAAAGACTCAGGCAAGCCAAAAGGCGATAGAACTGGTACTGGCACTATTTCAATCTTTGGCCATCAAATGAGATTTGATTTACAAGAATCATTCCCACTATTAACAACAAAGAAAATCCACTTTAAATCAGTTGCATATGAGCTGCTCTGGTTTTTAAAAGGCGATACGAATATAAAATATTTAAAAGATAATGGAGTATCTATCTGGGATGAATGGGCTGATGAAAATGGGGACCTTGGACCAGTATATGGTAAGCAATGGCGTAAATGGCAATCTGCCGAAGGCATGCACGATCAGATTTCTGGAGTCATAGATCAAATAAAAACTAATCCAAACAGTAGAAGACATATAGTAAGTGCTTGGAATGTTGGCGAGATACCAAGTATGGCGTTAGCCCCATGCCATATTCTTTTTCAATTTTATGTTCAAGATGGCAAATTATCGTGCCAGCTGTATCAAAGAAGTGCCGATGTATTTCTAGGTGTGCCTTTTAATATTGCTTCTTATGCATTGTTAACTCATATGATAGCTAGCGTATGTGATTTAGAAGTAGGGGATTTTGTCCACACCTTAGGTGATGCACATTTATATACAAACCATTTGAATCAAGCCGAGGAGCAACTTTCTAGATCACCTCTTTCACCGCCAAAAATTAAAATTGCCAAAAAGAATTCAATCGATCTATATGAGTTTGAAGATTTTGAACTGATAGATTATCAACATCATCCACATATACCAGCAGTAGTAGCTGTATGATTATCTCGTCTCTAGTAGCCATGAATGGCAATAAGCTAATTGGTGTTAATAATGATCTGCCTTGGAAGTTAAAAGATGACCTTGAGCACTTTAAAAATTACTCAATGCATAAGCCAATCATAATGGGAAGAAATACATATGATTCTATTGGGAGGCCTCTACCAAATAGAACAAATATCATTGTTTCAAATACACTCAATGAAGTTTCAGGTTGCTATATCTGTAATTCTCTTGATCAAGCAGTTTTATTAGGCAAAGAGCACACCAATGATGAGATTATATTAATTGGTGGTGCAAAAATCTTTGAAGAAGGTATGAAAATAATTAATAAGCTTGTCATAAGCTGGGTAGATGCAGATCATCTTAAAGGAGATGTTTACTTTCCTAATTTTGATATGAATGATTGGGTTGAAGTATCAAGTGATGTTTATCAGAAATCGGATAACAATGAATTTTCTTTTAAGATCTCTGAATATATTAAGAAATAGATTCTTTTCTTAAGTTTAGGTTTCTGACTCTTTCTTGTTCATTATCAGTATATTTTAACCATGCTCTAGCAGATTTTTTTACTGAATCTTTTTTACTCTTAGACGCCTGAGTAAAGACTTCTCTTGCTTCATTAAATCTCTGAAGCTCAAACAAAGCTTGACCAAGAGTTAGTTGAGCAAAACCTGGATTTTTTAGATCTCCAACTTTTAATCCTTTATTTATAGCCTCAATAGCCTGGTCAATTTGATCCTCTTGGTAATAAAGATTACCCATAGCAATGTAAGCCTCTCCGTTATCTGTAACTTTTGTTAGTTTTGCGAAAACTTCTATTGCTGCTTTTCTTTCTTGTGCAGCTCTTAGAGCTCCAGCTAAAATAGTTAAATTTTGTTTATCTTCTTCAAGCATTGGTTTTGCAGTCTGGTCTAGCGCCATTGCTGTTTTTGGTTTAACAAATGCTGGCCCCAATATATCTGTACAAACCAGCTCTTCTATTGCTATACCTTCTTTATCAGTTTTGAGATTACCTTTCTCATCTAACACTTTACTCATTAAGCATTCCTGATCAACAACCCTCAAGCCTGGAACAGTGGTCATGCCAGTAAGCATAACTTCTGCTGCCCAATAAGGATTTCCAGCTGCTAATAACATTTGTGATAAAGATTGGAATTCACTCTTTTTATTTAATAATTGTTTTGTATAGGCAGTCTTCAGTAAACTGGTGTAATCTCCTGGTCTCTCCAAGTCGCTGTATAGGCCAGCTAAATTTACAAAATACTTCTTCTTTGGATAAAGTTCTAAAATTTCTTCATATAATGGCACCTGCTCTTCTTTAAGTTCTAACTCACTCATAGATGCAATTAATAGTGAGTACCAATTCTCTCTAAATCTAATATTGTTTTCATCAGCAAGGCGTTTAGCTTGTCTCACATTATTGAAAGCTTTCTTTTTGCTGTTTAATGCTTTTGATTTTGATTTTTCTTGATCAGCTAAAAGATAATATGCTTGGCCAAGCAGCACATAAGCGTCTGGTTTTACATCAGGAGCATTTTTAAACCATTTAATTAGGTAATTAACACCAGCATCAAAGTTAGATTCAGATAAATAGAGTTGTGCTAGCACATAGTATGCTTCAACTCTCAGCTTATCATTGGTATCTTCCTCATCAACAACCTTCAAATAATTTGAAATAGCTTCTGGAATCTTGTTTTGATAGGCAAGGTTAAAGTAAGACTGGTAATAATAGATCATAGATCTGTCATAACTTTTGAGAGAGTCCATTCTTGGCTTTAATTCATCTAATTCTTGCTGTCCTTTTGCTACTGCTCTATTAATTTCGGCATCTTTAGCTTTAGCTTCTTTTTCTTTTTTCTCTTTNTTGAGNAGTCTCTGCTCTTCTTCGAGGATGCTTGCTTCATCAAGNGCTTCTATAACTCTTTGGACTTTTCTGGCCACAGACGGAGTCATAACTTTNGCTCTTTTCTTCGTATTAAGTTCTCTTATTCTTTCTTCGGATGCTAATTCTGGAAGACCATAACTTGGTTCAGGAACCTCAGTAATTAAATTACAGGAAAATGTTAATAGTATTAATAATAAAATTCTCATTAGCTGTCTTGCTCCAATTCAAATGAAAATTTATGAGGCACATCTGCAACAGCAACTGCTCTACCATCTCTTACAGTTGGCTTATATTTAAGCTTTGCTGCAGCTCTTAATGTTGCTGAGTTAAACATTGAACATGTATTAAATTCGCCCTCTCTATTAGCTGCAGATCTACATTTTCCTTCCATAACATATGGTTCTTCTATTGTTCCAGATTCTGTAATAGTGAAGGCAACAATTACATAACCTTCCATATTTCTTTCTTTTGCTCTTCTAGGATAGATTGGCTGAACTTTAAATAGTGGAATATAGTCTCCATCCCTAAATAGTGCGCCTGTGCCTTGTGAGAAATTTATATCTGGCTTTGATGCTTGAGCTGCCACTGCAATAGGAGTTACATCTAATTGTGGTGGAGCTATATCAGGTGGTGCAATTTCTGGTTCTTCAGGTGGCTCTACCTCTTCTGAGGTGATAGTTTCAATTTCTCTATCTGGCATGATGACATCACCAATCTTTCTGCCTTTTACAACATCACCTGAATCACCAGTACTGACTAGTAATACCATAAATATAAACAACAAAAAGGCCACTAATGGTGCCATAGCAACAAATGTGTATCTTTTTGTATCAGCCGTCATATTTAATTTGGTTCTGCTGCAAGGGAAATATCAAAAACTCCTGCGTCTCTAGCACCATCCATAACTTGAATGATTGCATCTGCACTAGCAGTCTCATCAGCCTGTATAACCACAGTTCCTTGAGGATTGTCTGCTAGCAGCTTAAGAACATTAGCTTTTACCTGCCTTACATCAATTCTTCTTCCGTCCATATAAATTTCGTCATTTCCACCAACAGCAATTAGAATGGCTGCGTTTTCTTGGATTTCCGATGTATCAGAATCTGGTCTATTTACTTCCAGTCCAGGTTCTTTAATAAAGTTAGCTGTAACAATAAAGAAAATAAGCATGATGAAAACAACATCAAGCATTGGTGTTAAATTTATTTCGCTTTCTTCTTCTCTTGCTGCAGATGATATTGCGTTTCTTCTCATTTCTTCACTCCTTTTTTACTATGTCCTGAAACATATTCTCCCATTAATAGTTCATTAGTTTCAACTTGGTTTTTAACCCAAATCATTGCTAAGACTCCAGATAGCGCAGAGACCATTCCTGCCATAGTCGGCAACGTAGCTTTTGACACTCCACCAGCCATTGATCGTGCATCTCCTCCACCATTGAAAGCCATGACTTGAAAGACCTCAATCATTCCAGTTACAGTTCCCATTAGTCCAAATAGAGGGCATAAAGCTATACATACCTGTATAAGCTGAATGTTTCTATTAATTGCTATTCTGCCTTCAGAGATCAATCTACCTTTTGTCATATTTTTATGCCATGGTGTAGGAAAGTTCATGCCCAAGTATCTTTTGTTGATTCCTTTTGCAACTTCCTCATGGACAAATAGAAAATAATATATCCTTTCAAAAATAAGGGCCCACATAAAGGTGACCAGTAAGGCTATGTACCATAAAACTGGGCCACCTGACTCCATAAAGTCACGGAGGGCTATGTAGAGCTCAGTAAGCCAGATCATATTTATTTAGCTTTTTCAGCAACAATACCTGTAGCTTGTTCTTCAAGAACATCAACCACTGATCTTGCAGATGATTGCAAGAATGAATGTGCTAATGTTGTTGGTATAGCAACAACCAAACCTAATACTGTTGTAACAAGTGCTTGTGAAATACCGCCAGCCATAATTTTTGGATCACCAGTACCAAACAAAGTAATTTGTTGGAAGGTAACAATCATACCTGTTACTGTACCTAATAGTCCTGCTAGCGGAGCTACCACTGATACAATTTTCACGAAACTTATACCTCTTTCAATTGAAGGTCTTTCAGCCATAATTGCTTCAGCAAGCTTAAGCTCAAGCCTATCAATTGTTTCTTTCATATGTGAGGCACCAACTTTTAAAACTCTGCCCAATGGGTTATTTGAATTTGGAGTAGAAGAAGCAAGTTGAGCTTGAACTTCTCTGCCCATTAGCCAAAGCATTACATATTTATAAATTGCATATATTAGAGTTATTGCACCAATTGCCAGGATGATATAACCGATTATTCCACCTTGGTTGATTCTCTCAAGTAGAGAAGGGTTTTGCACAAGGTTTGCTAATAAAGCTCCACCTGATGGTCCGCTTGGGTCTACAGAAAAGCTTACGTAACCACTTGAAACATCTGCATTTGAAACTCTTCCAGCTGAACTTGTATAACGTCCCGCAGGCTGTCTAGCTAAGAATTGATACTGTCCTTTTGTCGGAACATACTCAAGGTAACTATTACCACAAACTGCATTATAAACACCGACCCTTACTACATCACACTCAGTTTGCGTACCATCAACATTAATAACAGTTGCGGAGAAACGGCTTACCTCACCAGTAGCCTTCATTTCACGCATAATTTCATACCAAACTCTTTCAATCTCTTCTATAGTTGGAAGCTCAGTTGACTCTCCCATCTTTTTAGTAAGGTCTCCTAGGAATGTTTCTCTTTCCTTGCCAAATTCTGCTGCAGTTAGAGAAGATTCAAATGTAACCCTTGAATCAGTACTAATACTTTGCATGTGTCCAAAAAGCTCATTTAGCGAACCAAGTTGCTTGAGGTATGCTTCCTCAGCAATTCTAAGCTTCTCTTGATTCTTAACAAATTCAGCTTCTAATTGGTCTGCAATTCTTTCTTGTCTAGCTAGCTCTCTTTGTTCTGCCTTGAGGATTTGGTCTTGCTTATCTCTGGCAGCTTTAAATTCAGCTTCTCTTTTCTTATTCTCACCCTGCTCTTGTGATTTACCTTCTTTGACAAGCTCTAAAAGCTTATCAAGATTGCTTGGAGCTTGAACTTCAGATTCTTGTGCAAAAGCGTAGCCTGAACTTATCAAAAACGTCAAAAAGATAATTTTTAAATATTTCATTATTCGCCCTCCACAAATTTAACAGGAACAGCAAGTAAATCTAATGGTGCTGTTTTGTTAGCCATTCTGATACCATCTCTTACAGGTAATCTATAACCACTAACTTCTACCCATTCGCCAGCTTCTGCATCCCAGACTCCTGCTTCGCTTTGATCTTTTAATTGATACATTAAAGCTAGTCTTCCTATTCTTAAGATGTTCACAACTTTTTCTTCTCCACCCAAGACAATAGCGTCCTCATAGGTTTCGATTGTTCTGCCATATTCTCTTTCAATGTTATAAGCTTCAAGAACCTGTCTCACTTGCTCTGATGCTGTTACTTTAGGGTCTGAAAGTGTATTTCTAACTTGATTGATTCTCTTATATCTCTCATCAAGAGAAAATGGAGCATCAAGCGAAACAAACTGTTCTAGGCTATTAGCCATTCTTTCCATCAAAGGCGGTATCTGTCTTTGAATAACTACAACTTGTCTTGTTTGTTCAGCTAAAGTTACAAGTCTATCTTCTTGTGCTTGTATCTGCTTTCTTTTTTGTGCATTGTAGATTTTTAGACCCTCTACTTGCTTTACGACTACCTTCCACTCGGCTAAGAGGGAATCTTTTTCAGTTGACAATCCATCAACTTTTTCTTGAGACTTTTCAGATAGAGAGATGCTTTCTTCGTTTTCCTCTAAGATCTGATCTATATCAGCATTATCCGCAAATGCGAACACTGCTAATAGGGATAAAATATATACGTATTTTTTCATGATCATGTTACCCTTTTTAAAAACTTGACTGTTAAAACTATCAAATTATTCTTATTTTACAACTATTTTTGAACTAAAAATCGCGTTTTAAAAGAGTTTTGGGAAGAATGCAGGTGTATTTCTTTTATATTCTTGGTATTCAGGCTTTTCACCCCATTTTTTGTCTGATCTATCTTCTAGCAATCTTACCCCACTTACATAGTAAATGAGCAAAAATCCAAACACAGGAGAGATTAAAGATACATATTGAAGTCCTGTCATAACAGGCACTGCTATAACAGAAATCCCAATCCAAAGAGATACTTCTCCAAAATAATTTGGATGTCTTGAGAGGTCCCATAACCCTCCGGTAATAAATTTTCCTTCATTCGATGGGTTGCTCTTAAATTTTGTTTTCTGGTGATCAGCTATAACTTGAAAACTAAAACCAAAAATCCATAGCCCAAGCCCAATCCAACCAACAATACCCATTTCAACTTGAGTTAATGCAGAAAGAGCAACTAGAGCTGAAAGAGCTTGAATGAATACCCAAGCAGCTGATAGAGTCCATGTCATGAAAAGTTGGCTAAAGCTCGGCAATATCGTTCTAAATCTTTTATCATGGCCATCTTTAAGCACACGCCAAAATAGAAAGCCACCTAGCCTTACCGTCCAAATCATAATACAGGAATAAAGCAACAATGATCTTAAATCTAAAATCTCGTGTACAGCTGTCTGCTTAATAAAGACAACAAATGATAGAACGGTTATGTAGGTTATTGTTCCTGTAAGATCGTAAAATTTTTCTGTCTGAAAAATATATGAGGGGATAAAAAGAATCCAGTGAATTGCGAAAGAAATATACATTGCCATCATAATTAGCGATAGGCCTTCACTCTCGATAGTTCCAACAGATACGACAACAGCAAGAAAATAGCAGACAAAAAATGTAACTGCTGAGATAGCAAGATAAATTAAAGGTTGTAAAATAGTTTTAGCCATTATTTGTTTTGATATATGTATCATACATAAAAAACTACCGAACAAAAAAGAGCTTAAGAATTTAAAAGATGAAATATACAACCAATCAATTTAAACCTGGTTTGAAAGTATTAATTGAAAAAGAGCCATGCTCTATTCTTTCATATGAATTTCATAAGCCTGGAAAAGGTCAAGCCGTCATGAGAACAAAGCTATATAACTTAAGAACTCAAAAAGTTTGGGAAAGAACTTTCAAGTCGGGCGAATCTGTAGAGGCTGCTGACGTAGTAGAGAGAGACTTTCAATTCTTATATATAGAGGGACAAAATTATGTATTTATGGATCAAGATTCCTATGAACAGATAGAAATATCTTCAGAAAAGCTTGAAGATATAAAAGGATGGCTAGACGGTGAGGAGGAGTGCAAGATACTTTTCTGGAACGGTGAGGTCTTGAACGTAGAACCACCAACTTTTGTTATAAAAACTATTGCGCAAACAGAACCTGGGCTTAAAGGAGATACAGTTTCAAATACTTTAAAACCTGCAACACTATCATCTGGAATAGAAATCCAAGTTCCAATATTCATTAATGAGGGTGAACAAATAAAAGTTGATACCAGAGATGGGTCGTATGTAGGTAGAAGCAAGCAATGATTCTTAATGATTTAAATCAAATACTACAAACTGGTGTTGAAAAGGTTGCTCAAGAAATGGCAGTGCAAATAAGTTCTGATTTGATGGAACAAGTTAATTTTGAAATTAGTTCAGATAGTAAAAGAGGAGACTATGCATCAAGCTGTTCACTAAAGTTATCAAAGCTATTTGGCATTAACCCAAGAGAATTAGCAGAAGCAATAAAACCATCAATAAATGACGACAGAATTACAGAAATAAAAATTGAAGGCCCTGGCTTTATAAATATTTTTATATCTGCTGAAGAAAAATATAAAGCTTTAAAAGAGATTCTTGTAGCTAATGATAATTGGGGAAGGTCTGAAGATTTTTCTGGCAAGATTTTATTGGAATTCGTCTCGTCAAATCCAACTGGTCCATTACATGTTGGGCATGGAAGGGGGGCTATTTTAGGAATGGCAATTTCAAACCTTTTGGAACAGATAGGGTTTGAAGTAACAAAAGAGTATTACGTTAATGATGCTGGTAGACAGATATCCATATTAACTAGCAGTGTAATTTTGAATGCATATGTAGAAAATTTTGAAAGCGAGGGAACCTATGAAGGTGATTATATCAAGGGTCTGGCAGATGATTTTCGAAAAAAGCATGGAGAGCTTGATAAAAAAATTACATTCAGCAAATTAGACAGTGACAAAGATATTAGGCTAGATTCAATTGCATCTTATCTGCAAGAATCTTTTAAAGACACCTGGGAGAGAGCCAGAGATTTTTCAGTTGAGAGAATTTTAGAAATAATAAAAAATGATTTGCATAGTTTTGGGATAGTTCATGATAGTTGGTTTAAAGAAAGCTCACTTGGTAAAGCCAATGATTCTGATTCAGATTTATCCAAGTCTTTGGAAATAATTAATGAAAAAAAGCATACGTTTGAGAAAGATGGAGCTAAGTGGTTTAGGACAACTGAGTTTGGAGATGATAAGGACAGAGTTCTACTTAGAGAAAATGGTGAACCTACTTATTATTTGACTGATGTTGGTTATCACAAGAATAAAATTGATAGAGATTACGATCAATACATAAATATTTTTGGTGCTGATCACCATGGTTATATTCCAAGACTTACTTCAGCTTTTGATGTGATGAAAAAAGATGGCCAAAATATTGAGTTTGTCTTATACCAACTAGTGAATCTTTATGAAGATGGCATAAAGAAGATGATGTCTACCAGAAGAGGAGAATTCTATTCATTGAGTGATTTAAGAGAAGAGTTAGGCCCTGATGTTATTAAGTTCTTCTTTTTGGAAAAAAAATCAGATCACACAATGGATTTTGATATGGATCTTGCAAAAGACGAGAGCAAAAATAATCCATATTTTTATGCACAATATGCCTATGTACGGTGCTGTTCAATACTTAACAAGGCTAACTTTGACCCAGATAAAGAAATAGCCTTGAATGAAATAAGTAATTGTTTTGAGATCGTCACTAAAGCAATGAACTTCCCACACTATGTAAAAGATTATGCGCTTGAAAGGTCGCCGCACTCACTTGTTCACTTTATTAAAGAATTTTCAGCTGCCTTCCATTCATTTTATGAAAGCAGCCCAGTTCTTTCTGAGGATGAGGCAATTTCAAATTCAAGACTTCTAATAACTATGATTACTAAACAAATTCTTAAGAATAGTTTTAAGATTTTAAATGTAGAGCCACTAGAAAAAATGTGAGATGTCTAACTTTTCTTTTAAAAACAAAAAATTTCCAATTAAAGCTATTCCAACTTTAACTCTAGCTATTTTAGTATCTTTTTTTGCAACTATTTTTTCGATAATATTTTTAAAAGATTCTAAAGATTTTTTAGATCTAGACAGGTTTAATGTTGAAGATATTGATTATGAATTCCAAACTATCCTGGAAGAAAGCTCATTCGATAAGTTAGATGAGGTCGTCAGTAATCCAAGTGAAATATGTGAGTATTTTGCACAATCCGGTAGCTTTAGAAGCTATAGAGCTGCAGAAAGCCAATATAAGGAGCTTGAAAAAATTGGCTACATTCCAGTAATAGAAAATGTTAATAGCGAGAACGGCTATAACTATATTGTTGTTGTTGGACCATTTGAAAATAGATCACAAACTAATAATGCAAGAGAAAATCTTAGACGATTAAATATGGACTCTTTAGAAAAAAGAAGTTGTAAAAAAATTTAAGATGGATCTTGATAATTTTCATAGATTTAAAAATACCTTGGAAGCAGGATGCAAATTAATAGCTGTTTCTAAAGGACAATCTATAGAAAAAATCCAAGCACTTTACGATGAAGGGCAAAGAGATTTTGGTGAGAACTTTTTACAAGAGCTTCAGGGCAAAAAGACACAGTTACCAGAAGATATTATTTGGCACTTCTTAGGCAATATTCAAAGCAATAAACTTTTTGAGGTCATGAACTGTTCAGATTTAACACACTCAATTAGCCGAAAAAAAATTTATGACAAATTACTTACTTTTCAATCAGAAAAAGAAAAAAATATTTTATTGCAATTAAAACTAGGCGATGAAGAGTCAAAGTCTGGTTTTACCGAGCATGAAATATATGAAATTATTAATACACATCCAGTAAATTGTCCCATTGTTATTAAAGGCCTAATGGTAATAGCTGAAAACAATATCTCAACCAGTGAAATTACTAATCAATTTCACTTTGCAGAGGCAGTTTTTAAGAAAATAAAACTATTAGATAAAAATATAGAATTTTTATCTATGGGTATGTCAGGAGACTTTAATATTGCACTTGATGCTGGCAGTAATATGATACGAATTGGGACATCTCTTTTTGGAGATAGAAAAAAATGAACGATCCGACAACTTTCTTTGAAATGCTTATGGTAGTTAAGACAATCGTTGTCTACTTGATACTTGTTTTATTTCTTATAGACCTCTCAAGAGCAGATACCTACAATAAAATTGCAAGAGTAATAAAAATCTTATTGTTCCCATTATTGCTGGTCTTTAACGTACATTATAAAAAGATCAATATTGGTTTGCTTTTTGCAGCATTTTTAATAAATTTTGTTTCTTTTTATATTTTGCTGCCTGGTTATGATCTTGGCACAATTTTTAATTTTTCGTTATTCCAAACAACTAAATCGCTTATAGGTTTATTAAAATTTGTTGTTATAGCAGGTGTTGTTCTGAGTTGGTTCTATGCATTTGGCATGAATCTTTACAATTCAGCAACTTCTCTTATACAAGAAGTCTATGAAACAACTGTTTCAATTTTTAGAAATATCATACCTCCCACTGCTGGTTTTGATCTGTCACCGTTAATCGCATTCTTTGCCTTTCAGCTAGCAGAAAGAATATTAGATATTCTAATGTTCGAATACTTTTCTTAATTCTTCAGCAGAATATATCTTCTGATACTGTGCCCTTTTTGTAATCCTTTGCTATGAAATGTGGAAACTTCGTAGGATATCTCAAAGTTTTCAATAATTTCAAAAAGTTTTTGGGTGTCTAATAGTTCTTTTATATGATCCTGGTACACTTTAGAGTCAGTAATAATTTCTAATTTGCTCCCTTTTTTAATCTTGCTATGCATAAAACTGAGAAATTCTTTGGAAATAAGTCTACGTTTAATGTGTTTTTTCTTTGGCCATGGGTCAGGAAAATGAATCCTTATATATGGAATGTCAAAATCTACTGATTCAATGTATTCTCTTGCGTCGCCATTAAAAAGAAACAAATTATCGGGCTTATATGTTTCATAAAATTCTATAGCTCTGGCAAACCCTTTTTTATATGGCTCAATACCTATAAAACAGTAGTCTTGATTGGCCAAAACATCTTTTGAAAAAGATTGGGCGTCACCAAAACCAATATCAATGACTACTGGTTTATTTGTATTAGGTGCATCTCCAAGCTCCAAAATACATTGTGATTTTTTTTCTAGGAATTTAATGTTTGTGGGCGATAGTCTGCCTGCTCTAGAACTAAAGGTTTTAATCATTACGCAATAATTGTATGCGAAAAGTAATAGTAGTGAGTGTGTTTTGTTAACTAGACGTTAACTAAAGAGGTCTTTAACTTTTTGAATGCTGATGCTTCTATTTGTCTTATTCTTTCAGCAGAAACGGAATATTTATCAGCTAACTCATTTAATGTAAGTTTATGATCATCAAGCCATCTAGCTCTGATAATATCTTGAGCTCTGCGATCCAGTCCTGAGATATTTTTCATTAAAGCTGTATGATTAACGCTCTCATAATTATCTTTCTCAGCAAGATCTTCAGGATTAAAAGAATTATCTTCTAAGTATTGGCTTGGTGAGAATGCTTTTTCATCATCTTCATCATTGGTTGGCATGTCAAAGGGGCTATCTGCAGAGTTAAGTCTGTTTTCCATATGCATAACTTCTTTGTAAGAGACATCTAAATCAGCTGCTATTTTTTTAGCTTCTTTATCTGATAACCATCCTGTGCTTTTCTTTTTACTTCTAAGATTAAAAAATAATTTTCTTTGCGCTTTTGTTGTTGCAATCTTTACTATTCTCCAGTTTTTGAGAATAAATTCATGGATTTCTGCTTTGATCCAATGCACAGCAAATGAAACTAAACGGACTCCTTTATCAGGATCAAACTTTTTTACAGCCTTTAAAAGGCCTAAGTTTCCTTCTTGGATGATATCTGCTATTGGCAAACCATATCCTGCATAGGATTTAGCAATGTGCACAACAAATCTTAAATGAGATATAACTAGCTTATGAGCGACCTTTACATCTTCAGTTTCGTAAAATTCACGCGTAAGCTCTAGCTCCTCTTCTCTAGTAAGAATTGGAATTGAGTAAACTTGATTCAGATATTTGTCTATATCTGAGCCAGGATTTGTTAATGCTAATGCGTAACTCATAATAAATTTTTATAATATACTATAACCATTGTTTATCTTTATTGCAATGGAGGAGTATATTACCACTATTTTTTACTGCTTTTCAACATTTTTTGACGTTGCTTTGAAGTAAAAGTTCATTAGAATAAACAGCTGATTATGAACAATTCTGAAAAACTAAAAAAACTTCGGGAAGGCTTAGTGCTCTTGAGCAGAGACAGAGAGGTAGTTTTCTCATTTCATGAAACTTTTGCGATGGTAGATGAGTTATTAGAAATAGTCGACGATCTGATTGAACAAGATTCTAAGAGCTAATAAAGGTAAAGCAATTATTCTTGAATTCTTTAAATTTAAATCCCATGGCTGTGAATTTTTCAATACCCTGATTGGTTGAAATTTTATTTTTTATTAAATACTTAGCCATCTCTCCTCTTGCNCGTTTTGCTATAACACCCACAACTTTTTCTTTACCATTGTTTACAGTCAAAAATCTAAAGTTAATAATTTTTTCGGCATTTAAAAATTTACTAACAGAGCTNAAATATTCTTCTGAAGCAAGATTAAATAAATATGAGTTACCAAGTTCTTCTGAAAGTTCTTTTGCGATTTTATCTCCCCAGAATTCATATAAACTAGCTGAGCCATTGAAGTCGTGTCTTGTTCCCATCTCTAACCTGTACGGGTTCATTTCATCTGAAGGTTTTAGCAAACCATATATCCCTGATAGTATTCTAAGATTGTCGTTCATATACTGAATTTGACTTTCACTTAAATCTTTTGCACCTAAGTGCTTAAAAACATCGCCTTCAAACTGAAAAATTGCTCTTTTTTCCTCAGTATTCCTTTTATTCCAATTTCTATATCGAATAGCATTAAGTTCGGCTATATTTTCGCTTACTTTCATCATTGAGCTTAGTTCTTCAGTGCTTAATTTTGCCAACTCTCTTGCCAATAGGTCAGCTTCTTTTTTAAAAACTGGTACTGTTGCTTCTAATGAGCTATCACTAATATTGTTGGCTAATCTTTTTGCTGGTGAAATTACAATCATACTTTTATTCCTGCGTTGTTGAAGTCTAAAGCTCTTTCTGCTCGATAGCTTGATCTAGCCATAGGGCTAGAAATCACTTCAAGAAAACCATATTTTAGACCTACTTTTCTGTAAAGATCAAATTCTTCTGGCTTCACCCATCTATCAATAGGATGGTGGTTAAGTGTTGGTCTAAGGTATTGTCCCAATGTAACAATATCAACATTATGATCTCTCAGATCCTTAAACGTCTGGTAAATTTCTTCTTCTCTTTCGCCAAGACCAAGGATTATGCTCGATTTTGTAATCATGTCTGTGTTTATTTCTTTGGCCTTTTGCAGAACGTCTAAGGTTTTTTTATAGCCTGCTCTTGGGTCACGTATGGGGTGTGTAAGTCTTTCTACAGTCTCTATATTTTGTGCAAAAACTTTTATTGGTGAATTCACTACTGTTTCAATAGAGTCATATGATCCATTAAAATCAGATGTTAGTACCTCAACTTCTGTTTTAGGGCTTAGTTTTTTTATAGCATTTACCGTATCTGCAAAGTGTTGAGCACCACCATCTGCTATGTCATCTCTATTAACGCATGTCAGGACAATGTATTTCAGATCCATGACAGCAATAGTTTCAGCAATCTTATTGGGTTCGTCCTTATCTAACCAACCTTTAGGATTGCCTGTGTTCACTGAACAAAATTGGCAAGCTCTTGTGCATGTATCGCCCATAAGCATAAAAGTGGCTGTACCTCTGGACCAGCATTCAGACAAATTTGGACACTTGGCTTCTTCACATACTGTGCTCAAGTTGAGATGCTTTACTTTATTCTTGATTAAAGTGTAGTTTTGATTGGCCTGATTAGCCGTCATTCTTATCCAACTTGGTTTTTTTTCTCTCTCAATACTTGAATAAGAATTACTCTTCATCCCATCTTTTATTGATTTCACTCCAGCATGATTGGTGATTTTAACTGTTGGTATAAGGTCTCTCATTTTGTCAGTATTTTTTTAAATTTAGCTAAGAGCATATCTTTAAACTCTAGAATATTAATATCTATATAATCTTTTAGATTACAAGCCTCCACATCTAATCCGCAAGGTTTAATTGTATTAAATGTAAGTAAATCTGTATCAATGTTGACGCTTAACCCATGGTAGGAATAGTTTTTCTTTATCCTCATGCCAATTGAGGCAACTTTCTTTCCTTCTATAAAAATTCCTGGATCATTTTCTTGAATATTGCTCTTTAGACCAAGACTTTCTATGACCTCTAGAGTGTTTTGCAGAATCTTGCTTGTAAGTTTAGTTGGCGGAAAGGGTAAGCTTTTCATATTCAATATGAAATAAATAACCAATTGGCCTGGGCCGTGAAAGGTTGTTCTGCCACCTCTATCAGTTTTTAAAAAAGGTGGAGTTTTTGTCTTATCTTCTCTTATATTTTTTTCGCTAATGCCAATAGTAAAAACAGGGTTATGTTCAAGAAGCCAAATTGAATGAAAGTTTGGTTTAGTGGCAATCAAGTTCAGCATTGCTTGGTAGGTTTCTTCAAAATTAACTAGCCCTAGTTCTTTTATTTCAAGTTTTGTCATAGTTTTTCTAGGTTTGCGTACGCCATTACAAGCCATTTTGTGCCTGCTGAATCAAAATGAATTTGAACACGAGCAGAATCGCTTTGGCCTTCGATACTCAAAATTACTCCCTCCCCAAAACTTTTATGCATTACTCGGTCGCCTAGACCATATTCACTGCCACCTTGGGTTAAATTCTCAGAGACAACCGAGCCATAATAAGAATTTTTATAGGTTTGTTTTGGTCTTACAAATTCAAGGCATTCTTGCGGGATTTCGTTGATAAATCTAGAAGGAGGGTTATATGAGTCTTGTCCATATAGTCTCCTAAATTCTGTATAGGTTAAAAATAGCTTATTTCGAGCTCTTGTTATCCCTACATAGCAAAGACGCCTTTCCTCTTCTAGCTCATTAAGGTTTTCCATTGATCTTGAATGCGGAAATAATGATTCTTCCATACCCACCATAAACACGTACTTATATTCCAAACCTTTGGCCGAATGCATTGTCATTAGTTGTACAGCATCATCCGTCTTAGAGGCCTGCGTTTCTCCCATATCAAGCGAGACCGAGCTTAAAAAAGCTGCAATAAAAGAATCATAATCTGATAAATCTTCATGCTTGTTTATAAGTTCAAAAGATTTTAATGCTGAAATAAGCTCATTTATATTTTCTATTCTAATTCTACCTTTCTCACCTTTTTCTTTCATATGATGTTCTATCAAACCACTCTCATTAATTACTTTTTCTACAAACTCATCTGAAGAAAACTCATTTATAGTCTCAGCACAGTTTTCTATAAAATTTATAAACGACTGTAAGGAATTTGCTGCTTTGCCTTTGATGATCTGGTCTTTAATTAAACCTTTGCAAGAATTAAATAATGACAATTCATTTTCNAGCCCATAGGCCCTAATTGTTTCTAATGTTTTTTCTCCTATTCCTCTTGTTGGAGCACCAATAGACCTTTCAAATGCTGAATTATCGTTTCTGTTAACAATTAGTCGTAAATAGGAAAGAACATTTTTTATTTCTAGCCTTTCATAAAATCTTACGCCGCCATAAATGACATATGGCAAGTTTTGTCTTAGTAAATATTCTTCAATTGTTCTAGATTGAGCATTTGAACGATAAAGAACTGCTATATCTTTATAGCAATCTCCTCCTGAGAATATTCTATGAACATTTTCTGCTATATAGTTTGCTTCTTCTTGCTCATTGTATGCCTCGTAGACTTCTATTGGATCGCCCTCATTGCCTTCGGTCCACAATTTCTTTCCCAATCTATTTGAGTTTTTTCCTATCACAGCATTTGCTGCATTTAAAATCTTTTGAGTTGATCTATAGTTTTGCTCTAACCTAACAATCGAAGTTTCTTTTTCTTTTGAAAACTTATTTATATTTTCAATTTTTGCACCACGCCATCCATAAATCGACTGATCATCATCCCCAACTGCAGTCACTGTTGATTCCTTACCCGTTAAGTTTTTGATCCACTTAAATTGAATTTCATTTGTATCTTGGAATTCGTCTATCAAAATATTTCTGAATTTATTTTGATAAAGTTTTTTTATTTCTTCATTATCTCTTACCAGCTCATAGGATCTTAAAATCAATTCTGCAAAATCTATTAGATTTTCTTTTTGCATATAACTTTCATAGTAAGTGTAAATTCTTTTAAGAGTTTCGAGATTAAAATCGCCCTTATCATCAACATCCTTCGGCCTTAATGCTTCATCTTTCCAGTTATTTATTTGCCATCTAACTTTTTCTGGTGGCCATTGGTCTTCATCAATATCTAAGTCTTTCAAATTTCTCTTAATTATTCGTAACTGATCATCGCTGTCTAAAATATTGAAGTCTTTTTCAAGACCAGCCTCTTTATAATGTCTGCGTAGTAAGCGGTTAGATATTGAATGAAAAGTACCACACCACATTTCTGGAATAGGTTGATCAAGAATACTTTCAATTCTGCCGGTCATTTCATTCGCTGCTTTGTTGGTAAAAGTAACTGAAAGAATACTATGGGTGGAGTTTGAGAGTGCTTTTATGAGCCAGGCTATTCTATGAACAAGAACCTTTGTTTTACCAGAACCCGCTCCCGCTAAAACAAGAAGTTTTTTTGATTCTGATGTAACTGCTTCGCGTTGCGCATCATTCAGATCATCAAGGATATAAGATACATCCATTTATCAAACAAATTTGTTTTCTCTGAACCAAAGGTTGAACGCATATTTTTCGCCACCAGTGACAGGTCTTCCTGCGTGTAGCGATAATGGGTGTACTTTAGTAGTTCCAGGTAAGACATTTTTCCAAACAAGGATTGAGCCTTTTTTGGGTTTAATTGATATATTCAAATCTCTAAACTCAGTATCTCCACCTTCTTCAACATCATTCAAATATGCTATGGCCGTATAAATTCTTTGGCCACCTCTTTTTAGATGTTTTTTTCCTTCTTCAGTTGCATCATTAAATGCATCATGGTGGTCATTATATTGCGTACCGCCTGTGTAATAGACTATTTGAAAAGATTCAGCGTTTTTTAATGGAAATCCGATCAGGTCTGCAATTCTCTGTCCTACTTCATTTGTTAGATTAGAGTGACTATGAGGCAACCAGCAATTACTTCCTGTTCTGTTTTCGTGATAGATACCATCTTTACCCCCAATGGTTTTAGCTCTTTCAAGTTTGGTGTTTGAAGCTTCTACAAAATGATTGCATTCCGCTTCAGAAATAAATTCTTCAATTACATAAATTAAAGGGTCTTCGTTATAAATTATTTTGTTACCTTCTTTGCGCAAAGGTTGTTTAAATTCTTTTTTAATAGTTACTGGAGCTTGGGTCTGTGTTGGTTCAACATCAAACTGTTTATCAAGACCAGCATTAACACCAATAATGTATAGTGCACGCATAGCTAGACCTAGAGCTAATAGACCTATTACTAAGGCAAAAATTGAGATTGTAAAAGCTGCTATTTCCACAAAATTATTATACTTGAAGGAAGAATCTTTTTTTAGTAATTATTGGATTTAGCACTAAATTCGCTTCTAGCTTGCTGAAATTCAGCTTTCATCTGATCAATCAGAGTTGATACTTTTGGGGAGTCCTTAATTGCATTGATTCCTTGTCCTGAACCATAAATATCTTTCCAGACCTTTGCTGATGCATTACCGCCAGAATTAAAATTCATCTTAGTCTTGTCTGCTTCAGGCAAAGCTAGAGGATCCATGCCTGCTTTTTCTACTGATGGGCTTAAATAATTGCCATGAACTCCACTAAAGTAATTTGTATAAACAATATCTTTAGCTGCTGATTCAACTAACATCTTTTTATAACCATCGTCTGCTTCTGATTCTTCTGTGGCAATGAATCGTGTTCCTATGTAAGCAAGATCTGCACCCATAGCGATAGCACTAGCTACAGAATGGCCATCAGAAATTGATCCTGAAAGTAAAATAGTTCCATCGTACCATTCACGAGTTTCTCTAAGCAGGGCAAAAGGAGAAAGTGCGCCGGCATGACCTCCTGCTCCAGCACAAACAAGAATTAAACCATCCACTCCTTGTTCAACCGCTTTTTGAGCGTGTCTTGTACTGATAACATCATGAAAAACTAAACCTCCGTATGAGTGTATTGCTTTGACTAGGTCTTCTGGGGGTCTAAGAGAAGTAATTATTATTGGTGCTTCATGCTTAACACAAGTTTCTACATCTTTAAAAAGCCTATCATTTGAAAGATGGCATATCTGATTCACTGCAAATGGTGCTACAGGTTTGTCAGGATTGTCTTCTTTAAATTGCCCTAATTCATCTTTGATTTCTTTTATCCAATCAGATAATAATTCTTGAGGTCTAGCATTTAGAGCAGGAAAAGATCCAACAACCCCAGCTTTGCATTGAGCAATTACCAACTGCGGTCTAGAAATAATGAATAGTGGTGCGCCAACCACTGGCACAGATAAATTGTTTTCTAAAATTTTAGGAAGCATTTCTATTTCGAGTTTAAAAAATCTACCAGCCAACTTATTGACCGGTTGTGTGATAATGTATTACCTTTATATTCTTCTGGCAACCTTACAACAGAAACTCCTTCTATATTTTGAATTTGTGTATCTGTTTTTAAGTCCTTGAATGCACCATCAAGATGTTTCTGTGTCATCCACTGATATCCCTTTACGTTGATCCCAGTTTTAGTTGGAGCTACATAGCCACAAAAAGAATTTAGCCTTGGATCTCCTGAAATGCCGGAAGCAATGACATGCATATCTATTTGTTTAGCAAAATCCTCTTGCATTAAGTTAGCCAGTATTATCCCACCGTAACTATGGCCCATAAGAGTGATCTTGTCATAATTCGATGTTTGTTGACTGATAATACTAAGGAGGTCTTTAGTGGCTTTGTTAGGGCAGCCTGTTGTTTTCCAACGAAAAAAAGCAATCCTATTTTCTTCTTTGTTAAACTCAAGCAGCGGGTACACCCATTCAAATCCTTTGGTCTTCCAACCATGAACAGCAATCACCAACTCGCTTTGTTCTGTGCTCTTCTCCTCCAAATAATGAATGCCAGGCTTGAATTTTGTTAGCTTCTCTCCAGCAACAAAAGGACCATCTGATACATATATTTCCTTTAGCTTGCTCAAAGCATCTGCATTTAAAATGCCTACGCTAAAAAACAATAAAATTATTCTCATTTATTTTTACATTTATCTATTTACACTTATCTAATAACCAAAAGCCTAAATAATAATTAACTATTGTCTTAAGCGTGCTCATAATGACAGCAGGAAATTGATAGAGAAAATCAAGAAGAGCGTTCCAAAACCAAGAATAAACCCAATCGTGCAAAAACTTTAGATTATCTACAAGAAATTCTTTAGTAGACATGCTCAAAAATGTGTAATCGCTTGTGAATATTATTATTAGCTGCCAAATGATGATGCCAATTTGAATTGGTGTTGTATATATACATAAATAAGCAAAGCCTAGTCCTATTTGTCTCATTGTAAGCCTCCTCTTTGTTTTGTATTTGGCGGTCCAAATAAATATTTCAGTGCTTGGGTTGTGCTGTCTGAATTTCGCATGTTCTTAATTATATCTTGCCATGCCATGAAAGTAATTTTTACTGGATTATAAGTATTTACATTGTTTACTAGCCCATATTTCACTTTTTCTTTTTCAGGCTCAAATGTTCCAAAAAATTTATCCCAGATAATTAACAAGTTTCCATAATTTTTATCAATATACTGACTATTAGCACCATGATGAACGCGATGATGAGATGGTGTATTTAGTATTAGCTCAAGAGGCCCAAGAGATTTAATTATTTGAGTATGGCCAACGATACCCCACAATGTGCTCAAAGAGCCTGCTACAGCAATAATTGTCGGATCAAGCCCCAAAAGTGGCAATACCATAAAGAAAGGCACTTTAGAAATTGGGCCAAACCAAGCCTGTCTAAAGGAAACTGCAAAATTCATTTCTTGGCTTGAGTGATGACTCATATGTATAGCCCAAAGAAAACTAATACGATGAGACATCCTGTGATAAAAATAAAAAACTAGGTCAATCAGAATAAATGAGAGAAGCCACATGGACCAAATGGGAATATAAGCAGCCAAATCAAAAACCCTAAATTGATACAAAAAAATATGGAAAGCTAATGTAGCTCCTTTGGTTAAAAAAACTGCCGCCATATTTCCTGCCAAAAGGCCAACAGTGCANAAGGTGTCTTCTTTAGTGTATAAATTTTTCTTTTGCCAAGAGGAGATTCCTGCCTCAAGCAATATTATAAAAAAGGCTATAGGCAAACCTATAGATAATGTTTGTGTAACAGTTAATTCTGTCATCTATTTATTTTAATAGAATTATTTATTTGTAGCAGTTCTAAAGAAAAAGAAGAAAGACAAAGTGGCACAAGCACTTAACAGATGCCAAATGGCATGTGGTTGAAAAATAGAGTCTGGATTACATAATGGTTGTTCTGGGTATCCTTGTAACCATATTGCAAATGCAGACATGTAGAACAATATCCCCAACCAGTACCAAGGGAAATATCTCTTATTTGTTTTGTGCTTTTTGTCTACAAATATAGCTGGGATCCAAAATAAAATTATCCACCAAAACTCATCTAAATTATTAATAATCTCATTTGGAAAAACACCAAAGACAGACATAACCAAGATGCCAACAAAGCCTGATAAGTATCTAACTATTGGGCTGTAAAATGCCTGCAAAACTTCAGTTATTGTCCATAAAGCAATTGAGAGAAACCAAAAGTTGAAATTTATACCAAGTCCTGTCCCAAGGAACCAACTTAATATCCCATAAATTCCAATAATCATTAAATAAGTCTTCAGAAAAAGCGATTCTTTCCAATCATTGATACTAAATACATTTACTAACCAAGGTATAGAAATCCACATTATCATGCTAAGCCAATCTGCCCATTGCCCCCAAGCCGTATGAGTGCCATGCATAAGCATTGAGCCTGGACCTAAAAATACAGCAGCAGTCGCATAGGTAAGGGCAGTAATAGTTGGCCCGTGAAACCTGCTGCCTTCAACTTTCTTTTCATTTGCCAATATCCAAAACATGAATAAACCTGTAAGCATAAAACCTATGTTGCTTAAAGCATTGGCTGGCTCTCTAAAATGGCCGCCGCTAATCCTTTCACACCATCTGGAAATTTCACCAATTGCATAGCCAGGCTCTACAGACAGAAAGTTTGTGGTCGAAGCTAACAAGAAATAAATAAAAAAGAATAGTCCAGATACGCTTAATGGAATATAAAAAACTTTTAGGTTCATTTTAGGCTTCCCACTTAGTAACAAAATCGCTTGGCTCTAATTCAGGTATCTTTTTTTGTTTACCTTCTGGCGTTCCGATATAAAGATAGCCTAAAACTTGTTGTTCTGCGTTCAAATCTAAATATTTATTAACTTTTTTATTTAATGCAAAAGTGCCTGTTCGCCATATCCCAGCATAACCTAAGGAGGTTAATGCTAATAAAATATTTTGGCCTGCTGTTGCAGTTGACATGATCTGTTCGACTTCAGGGACCTTTGGATGTTCTTTTGGAGTATTTATAAGAACAATTATCATCGGGGCTCTGTATGGAGCATTTGTATATATATCGAGCTTTTCAGGCTCTAAATCTTTGATGTGATCTGTAGCAAAATCTTTAAATGCCTTTGATAAGCGATCTAACCCTTCGCCTTGCACTTCGATGAAGCTAGAGGGTCTCAACCACGCATGGTCAGGAGCTCTTAGTGCAGCCTTAAAGACTAAATCCATTTCTACTTTTGATGGAGCTGGTGCAATAAGCTTACGGTGCGAATTGCGCTCAATAATATTTTTTAGGGCATCATTCATAAAATTTATTTAAGTGTCATCTTATAAAATGCAACTATCACGAATTATTTAAAGCAGCACTTACTGAATCATGTTTAACAATTCCACCTGCCATATTTAAACCATTGGCGAGATGCTTATCTTCTAAAAGAGCTTGATCTACACCTAAATTTGCTATTTTTTCAATATAAGGCAGTGTTGCTTGATTCAGGGCAAGTGTAGCAGTTAGTGGGACTGCTCCTGGCATATTTGTAACACAATAATGCACGACATCATTTTCAATAAACACAGGGTCATCATGAGTTGTTGGTTTGCTAGTTTCAACACATCCACCCTGATCTATTGAAATGTCCACCAATACACTACCTGGCTTCATCACCTTCAGCATTTCCTTCGTTATTACTTTGGGTGCTTCTTTTCCGACCACATAAACAGAACCAATAACCAAATCTGACCTGCTAATTGCATTGGAAATACTATCAGCATTAGAAAGAATATATGAGATATTTTCAGTTCCGAAAGATTGTTGCAACTCATCTAATTTATTTTGTGATATATCGAGCACATTAACATGTGCTCCTGATCTTAAGCCTTTTTTGATAGCCTCAGTTCCTGCAACACCAGCCCCGACAACTGAAACTTCTCTAGCACTGACATTCTCTATTGCTCCCAATAAAGTGCCAAGACCTTTGTTTGGCTTCAATAAGAAATATTGGCCAACAACAAGACTAATCTGTCCTGCAATTTTGCTCATTGGTGACAGAAGCGGCAAAGAACCATCATCAGCTGTAACAGTTTCATAAGCAATGCCAGTAACTCCTGTTGAGATTAAGTCTTTTGCATTTTCTTTATTACCAGCGAGATGAAGGTAGGTGAAAAGTATATTTTTAGATGATAAAAATTTATTTTCTTCTGGTAGTGGTTCTTTTACTTTAACAATGAGCTCTGATCCATCATAAATATCAGATGCTGTATCAAGAATTTCAGCTCCGCTTTCAATATATGCTTGGTTTGAGAAACCTATGGCAATGCCTGCATCTTTTTCTACGAAAACTTTATTGTTTTTAGACAAAACACTAACCGATTTTGGAGTTAAACCAACCCTGCATTCATTGTTTTTAATTTCTTTAGGTACGCCTATTATCATGCTTGCTAATTATAGGTTGAAAAATGTTTTTGTTCATAAAGATTTCTGAACTTCGGTTAATGAGGCTTCAAGAATATTAAACATTTCATCTATTTGTTCTTCAGAAATTATTAGAGGAGGGCAAACCGCTATGACATCACCAATTGCTCTTACAATTAAGCCATTTTTTTGACATGTCTCGGCTATCTGTTTGCCAACTCTTCCATAAGGGTCAAAATTTTCTTTTGTTTCTTTGTTTTTTACTATCTCAAGGGCAGCTATTAATCCTATGCCTCTTGCCTCTCCAACCAATTCAAATGAACCAAGCTTTTTTACTCTTTCTTGAAATCTAGGAGTTACTTGCACCACATGACTGAAAAGATCTAGTTCTTCATATATCTCTAAAGTTTTAAGAGCTACTGCACAAGCAACTGGATGGCCCGAATAAGTATAACCATGACCAAAAACCCCAACATCATTGCTTGCTTTTTTAATTGGCTCAAAAATTTCGTCAGGAACTATTACTGCGCTTATTGGAATGTAGCCAGATGACAGAGCTTTTGCAATTGTTATAGATGAAGGTTTCATTGAGAACGTTTCATAACCCCAACAATTTCCTGTTCTACCAAAACCACAGACAACCTCATCATCGATTAGAGGAATATCATATTTATCTAAAACATTCTGAATAGAAGGAAAATAGTTTTTAGGCGGGATTAAGACACCACCTGCTCCGATCAGAGGTTCAGCAATCATAGCCATGAAGGAATCACTGCCTTCTTTGTTTATAAGTTCTTCAAGATTATTAGTTATCCTTATTACAAAATCTTCTTCTGTTTCATTTGGCAATTTCTCGCGATAAAAGTGTGGGGTATCAGTATGAAAGAAATTAGGCAAAGGCAGATCAAACAACTTATGATTTGCAGGAATGCCTGTCATGCTGCCACTGGCAACAGTAATGCCATGATAGCCTTTTTTTCTTGCCAAAAACTTCTTTTTCTTGGGTTTGCCAAGCGCATTATTTAGATATGTAAAAAGCTTGTATTGCGTGTCATTAGCATCTGAACCTGAGTTTCCAAAAAATACCTTACCATCTTGGTAGGGGGACATTTCAATAAGCTTTTCAGATAACATAATAGCTGGCTCATGGCTTTTTGATGCAAACAAAGACCCATAACCAAACTTTTGCATTTGATTTGCAGCAGTTTCAACTAAACTTTCATTACCAAAGCCCAAAGCATTGCACCATAATCCTGCTAAGCCTTCTATATACTTATTTCCCTGAATATCATAAACATATATGCCTTCACCTTTGTTCAGTATTAATGGTTCTGAGTCCTCATGAACTACAAGATTTGTAGCTGGATGAAATAAATTTTCTATATCCTTAATCGCTAAATTATCAGTCTTCATTTTTACTTTTTATCTCAACTAAAGGCCCTAATGAATCAAGAAATTTTTGGTTTTTCTTGTTATACATTTTATTAAAATCTTTATGATCTCGAAAGCTTTTTAAGGGTTGGCCCAAACCATAAATGCCGTGTTTTCTAGATTCTCGAACATGGTTAAGGTCAAGCTCTACAATAAACCGATCTTCACCATCATCAGATTTATGCATAATCTCTCCATCTGGATTGCACACAATAGACTTTCCACAAGCTTGTTCTCCAGCACCATTAATATCAACATAAAAAAGCTGTTGTTGCGCAGCTGTTGCTTGCACCATAACTTGTTCTATATCACGATCTTTTGTCGGTGTCAGAGTTGGGTTAATGATTATTTCTGCGCCATTTAAGGCTAAAGCTCTACTAGTTTCTGGAAACCATAAGTCGTAACAAATGTGTACACCAACTTTTGTTGTTTTATCAATACTAAAAACACAAATATCGTCGCTCGAAGCAACTCCTTTTTCATAAGGAAGCCATGGAAAGTTTTTTCTACATTTTTGAACAATGACTCCATCAGGATTAAAAACAGGTGCAACATTAAAAACTTGATCTTTTATCTGCTCATAGAATGTACCAGGCACAAGCCAGGTATCTAGTTCTTTTGCTATGGCAGAGAATTTATCTTGGTAGTTNTCTAAATAGTATTTTTTATTGCTTGCCCCTGGGCCCCCAACACACAATTCACTTAATACAATNATGTCGCAGTTATCCTTTTTAAAACTTTGAATTTTTTCTTTCACTAACTCAAAGTTGTCAGACTTCATTAGTTGAAGTTGGAGACAACCAATTTTAACCTTTGTCATTAAGAAGCTTCCTTTTGGCCAGCACTAGAGTAAGTTATTAGTACAGTTGCTCCTATCAAAGCAATAGTTGCAATATTCAAGATCATTTCAAAACCATAATTTAAAATAAACATTGAGCCGACTAATGGGCCAGTGGCTAAACCTACTTTTGAAACAAAGCCTGCTAAAGCTGCCATTTGTCCATGGCTATCAAACGATGCACAAAGACCTAATATATATGGGATGACAAATGCCCAAGCAATTCCGGTAACAGTNTTTGCGATGAAGTAGACGGTGATGTTCTCTGAATAATGCAATAAAAAAGTGAAAATAGCGGAAATAGTTACACCCACAAATAAAGGTATTGTTCTGCCGTATTTGGTACCAATGACATAAACAAGCAAGCCACCAGAAATAGAAATTATATTCGCAACTGTGAGTAGATTGCTGATTTCTGTGTTTACCAGACCAATATCTTTTCCCAATTCAAAGGCATAATCAGCCACACCCATATTTGATGCTTGAAATAAGAATAATGCACCTAATGCAAGTACTAAGAGAAAGCTGAAATTTATTTTAAATGGATTGTTTGTGCTTTTAGCTTCTCTAACATTTGGTATAAAAGGCAATATTAATAGTGTCATTAAACTAAACAACATGAGCACTCCGAATACTGCCATATGTCCAAAACTTTCAACCAATCTTGGTACTGTCCAAATCCCCAAGCTACCAAAACTGTACTGGACTACCAGCAACATACCAAAGATCTTATCGGGATTAAGTGTTCTAGCTATTACCGACAAACCGATGCCTACTGAAATGCCACCAATGGTGCCATGAAGAAAACGAATGGCAATTAGATTATCAGCAGAAGTTATTTGTGAAGAAATAACGTCGACCAACATCATCAATACAAGAAGAATTCCTGCTGCCTTTCTCCAGGGAATGTTTTTAACTAAGAAGGTTGCTATAAGCGCGCCGGCTGCAGCACCATATTTATTTGCACTTACAATTAGGCCTGCTTCATCCCTACCAACACCTAGACCATCTACAAATGCCGACAAGAAAGCGCCACCTAGGTTTACATAAAACAATCCAGCTGTAGCTAAAATTGCATACATAATTGCTGCTAGGGTGCTATCTTGATGAATGCTTGCTCTCATGTCTAAATTATTTAACAAAATGATCTAACTTGGTTGGCTGCAAACACCGCAGAGTCCCAAGAAAATGTGTAACCATCACTAAAGTAATAATACGTCATATTATTTGGAAGAAAAGCCACAGTAATGCCACCAAAACCAGACATGAATGGTACCCATGTTTCTGTCTTGCAACCAAATGTGCCTTTTTCGTACTTTCTTAACCAAAAACCATTGTTATAAAAAATATTTGCGCCAGGTATTGCGACTAAAGTATCTTTTTTTTGAAGCAAAGCTTGTTTCAAAAATTGAAAGTTTTCAGTCTTGTCCTTCATTTGTGCATGTATGAACTTAGATAATTGCATTAAATCGTCTTGTAATAAGTACATACCCCACCCTGTATAAGGTTGTTTAACATCTCCTTCTGTTTTAAGTGTAAAACTTGGTGCATAGCTCAGTTTTAAATCGTTAAAAAAAGGTATCAAAAGATCTGAGTAGTAATCATCTATCTCTGTGTTTTTTTCTAAAAAACTATTNAGAGCTTTCCCCAAAATATAAGTATCAGATGTATGGTAAACAAATCTTGTGCCTGGTTTAGATTTTCTTGGATAGGCATTGCATGCTAATTCAGTTTTTTTCGCGTCTGTAGGCGCATCGAATATAAAGCTTAATTGCTTTAAACCAGCTTCATCGATGTCAAAAAGCCTGCTGGAAAAATTTCCTGTAGCCATGTCTGAAAGGTCTTCAACTGTGACATCCCTCCATTTTTTCCCCTTACATTCTTTAACTAAACCTTCAACTGTTATATCTGAGATCTTGTCATACTCATTCTCAATTAATGCAATGCCAAAAGTGCCTGCTAAAGATTTTGCCAATGAATAGCTAGGCAGAAGCATCTGGTCACAAAGCGGATAAATGCCCTCGCGCGTTTCACAGGTGCTTGTGTAGTGGNTATCATCATCAATAAGGCCAAATAAAGTTACATTTTCTGGTGCAAAACTTTTGCCATCGGCAAAAACTTTAGATTTGATTTTGCTTTTTTTATAAAGGGTTTCAATAGGTTCTCTTTCAACTTCATTTAAAAGCGAGTCATCAAAAACCTGTTCAGTTTTATTTGCTTGCTGAAGTTTTGTTTCATAAAGAGCTATGTAATCAAATTTATAGTAAGCACAAGTTTCACTGGATATCTGAAAGATGGCATTGGATATGTTTTTACCGTCAAAAACTGCAAGCATAATACCGTTATGAACGCAGTTTGCATTTTTATGCAGAAATGAAAAGGGCATTGTAATTAAAGAGCTATTAGATTGTTTAATTTTTTTATTTGTGCCAAAACCTAAATGAAAATTAAAATATGGGTGCTCAGTTGCAAGGTTAATTTTTATTTCTGGAGTAACGACACCATCAACTGACACTACATTAATAAAACTTATTGGAAATTGAGTGAAGTTGCTCTCTAGGTGAAGGTCGTTTTCATCCCTCAAGGGAGTGACTCCGAGGCCTTTAGGTGAGTTAGAAATTATTAATTGGCCAGAAAAGTCTTTTCCATTTTCTTGAGATGTGTATGTGGGTAATTTATTGAAATTAATGCTCGAAGAGAGTCTTTTTTTACCCTCAAGCACCTCAATTAAGCCCTCACTATGTATGTGCATCGAAATGCACACACATAGAAAGAGCAGTAATCTCGTCAAGCTTCTTAGAAGCCTCTGCTTATAGAGAAACCAATAGTTCTTGGTAGAGCATAAAACTCTCTGCTGTTACTACCATAAAAGCCTTGACTTGGTTGAGGCCCAAAAGCTTCATTCAAGAATGCTCCTGTTGTGCCTCGCTCATTAGTCACATTCTTCATAAAAAATGACACATACATATCATCATTAAAGATGGTTGAGGACGCATTAATAATATTAAACCCATCAAACTCAGCATCATATAAAGAATTATCTCCAATATAGTTTCTTGATGAAGATTGAGCGTACATATCTACCCTATTAACCAAACCCATGCCTGAAAAGAAATCATCAGTCTTACCAAAGTAAGATGTATGAGCTAGATTTAGGTTAAATGTATTCTGTGGGCTTCCTGGTAATTTTGCTCCTGATTTAGCATATAAAACAGGCACATCAGCAGGAGTATATAAATCAGATGATAGTCTTGCGTTGTTGTATGCATACCCCACACTCCAGTCAATTGCTCCAACTGTTCCAGAAAACTCGACATCAAGACCGTTAGTTTCTGCACTCTCACCATTGATTACAGCATAGTAACCATTCACAGGTGTTGAGGTGTTAAGTTGTGGGTTATCCCAATCAATTAAGTAATAACTTACGTTGTAGTAAGTACCATCAGCCAAGGCTCCTTTAATACCAAGCTCAAAGTTTTTTACTGTATCTGATCCAAATGCCACCCAACCTGCATCTTCAGCTAAAGGTCCATCTGTTGGCACTGCATTTACTCCACCTCTTCTATATCCTTCTGAGGAAGTAACATAAAAATGCTGATTTTTACCCGTTGGTCTGTATGAAATATTAACTTTATTCAAAGTACCTTTATCGGTATTAAAGTCAGCATCAGAAACAGGGAAGACATCGTAAAGCTTGAAACTACTATTCATGGCTGCTGAAGCTTCAACGTTATAATTTCTTACTCCAAGTGTGATATCTACTTCATCTGTAAAGTAATAGGTAAGCTCGCCATAGGTTGCTTCATTAGAAATAATTTCATTTACGTTGTAATCAAAATCCTGTTCATTTGGATCAACAATATAGTCAACGCCCCAGTAATAATAATTCCAAAGGTTTGAGCCTTTTACAAAAGTTTGTTGAGCTCGGCTTTGGTCTTCATTTTTTTGGAAAATACCAATGACATAATCGAACTTATCAAAATAACCAACATCTGTTATTAGTTTCAACTCAACTGCTTCAGCGCTATTTTCATATTGTCTTTCAGTTGGTGCGTATGGTCTTGGAGGTATGCCATAAATACCACCTACCGCAAAAACGTCACTGAAATAGCCATATGCTGGAGAGGTAAATGTGCCTGTTCCTGCAAAGAAACCAGTGTTATCTGTCACACTTTCACCAGATCTATCATATTGTGATGCGGTTATTTCTAAATCATGAAATGGGAAGTCGTATGTTAGTTCAACAGATCCCATTGAGACTTCTCTAGCGGAGGGTTCTAACATCAAAGCTCCATTTTCATATTTTCCGTAGACCGATTCATCGTAACAATTTGCTGCTAATAGAGATGTACAGCTTGAATTTAAAACATATTTTGTACCTGTTGATGATTGTCTTCTGCCACCTATATCATCTTCTTGATTGATAGCCATAAACATAACGTCCATCTTGTCATTAACATCAATATAGAATTTATGTCTCATGAACTCTACACCCACGGTATCAGCATCGTTTGCTCTTCCGACAACAGGAGGTGCAGTAAAAAATCCAGGAAAACCGTAATCTCCTATTACTGGAATGCCTAAATTAGCGCCAGCACCGCCAATATCTGGTACATCGGCTGTTTCATAAATATTTACATAATCAGTAATGCCTGGATAATCTAGATGAGAAAGGACTAATCTATATGCCATTCTGTCACCTACAGGGAAGTTATAAGTAACATCAACTGCATTACCTATACCATCTGAACCGTCAACACTAGAAGCAGTATAGGTTACTCCACCATCAGATAAACCTAATACCGGATCATTTGTAATGTATCTTATTGTTCCACCCAGTGCTCCAGACCCATAAAGAGTTCCTTGTGGTCCTCTTAGCACCTCAACTCTATCTAGGTCTCTTAGTAAAAAATTGGCAAAAACTGGTGTCTTATCAACATAAGTTGAAACAGATGCAGCTGCACTTACTGGATAATCTTGTAATAACGAAGAGTCTACATTAAGACCCCTAATCCTGACATTGCTTGTAGTGCCAGCATTTCTATAACCTCTATCTATGGTTGAAATGCCTGCAAAATTTCTTAATAACTCGCCTTCGTCAAGAATAGTTCTGCCATTAATTTCATCACCAGATAAGGTTGATATATTGTATGGAACCTCAAGAATAGTGGTTTCTCTAGAAGTAGCGGTAACTATTTCTTCAATATATTCTATATCCGCTTCAGCATCTTCAGATTCTTGCGCAGCCAAGCCAAAACTTATGCTCGACGCAAGCAATAGTAGTAAATATTTTGTTATATTTTTCATAACACCCTCTCCCTTATACGCCTAAACTAACCTATATTGCAGCAAAAAGAAAATTTTTTGTGTCTTATTTATTTACATATAATTCAACAATAAGTTAGTATTAAATGTGTTCTAATTAGACATATTAGTTAACCATTATGTTTTGGTACAAATATTTAAAATTTTTGCTGCGTTTTAGAAAAAAATCTGAGGTATCAAGCATTTCAGATATTCTTAGCAAAAGCCATATAAACAAAGATGTTGCAAAAAACCTTTCTCAGGCCTACAAGAACTATTCTTATAGAGTAGAAATTAAAGAAATTAATGGTATATCAGTAGTTTGTGCCAGAGTTCGATGTGGTGAAGCCCAAAACGAGACATCAACAAAACACTGGTATGCTTATCAAGAGAGGTCTGGATCAGTAGCTTCTTGGTGCTTAGATTAATAGAATCTAGGTTTTTCTATGTAATCCTCGTCTTTAAAATCTCGATCTTTTGTGCTTTTTAATCTTTTAATGGCTTGGGCGGAGAAGAATTTTCGCTCAAATCCTTTAAGTTCCATACAGTTTTTAAAGTATCTGCGTCTTTCATTCTGGCCTGCTTCCCAGCCAGCCTCATCTACAACTCTTGAAGGCACATACACTGTTAGCATTTCATTTTCACAAGTTAAAGATGCGCTTCTTAGTCTTGATGCAAAGTCTTCTTCAGATAAACTTTTCAACCTATCGGTTATTGGCACATATCGGTATTCGCCTTCTTCTTCTGATTGTTGAAGGGTTGAGCAACTAAACAATACAAAGACAATTGATAGTTGTAATAAAATTTTTAACATTTTAAACCAGGGCTAAAGCCATCATTACCATACAAATAATTGAGCCAATAAATGCAATTGTTCTAATGAACGGAATAGCCATTAAGTAGGTAATGCCATGAATTGTGCGCAATATTAACCACCAGCAAGCATACGTAGAAAGATCAACATCGAGATACATGGCTGCTAAAACCAAGGCTAAGAATGCAGCTAAACTTTCATGCAAATTAGCAGAAGCTCTATAGGCCCTTTTTAAAAGAACTGATTGGGTTGGTGTGCTATCTCTGGCTGTTAACATCCATGAGAAATTTTTAATATTTATTGTCATAGGTATTAACCATGACTGAAATAGTGTTAAAAGAAGAGCAAGTACTATGTAAATTTCCATAATTTTTTGTGTTTAAACACTAGATTAGCAAGAGCAACTTTTAAATTCAATTTTAGATCCACTCATCGTTGGGTGCGGTTAGTTTATCTAATGCATCGCCAGTATTGCGAATATTTTTAGGTTCAACAATCATAATTTTTGCTTCTTCTTCTGCAAAAGGCCTATGTTTAAGCCCTTTAGGCACAACTATCATCTCACCTTCCTGTAATGTTGTTGTCTTATCCTCAAACTCAATGCTCATAGTACCTTCTATAACAATGAAGGCCTCATCTGTTTCTTCATGATGATGCCAAATAAAGTCGTTTTTAATTTTGACTAGCTTAAATTCATAGTCATTGAGCAGAGCTATTACTTTAGGCTCCCAATGCTCACTAAATTTAGAAAATTTTTCTTTAAAATTAATTTTTTTATGGCTCATGCTTTATCAATAAATAATACCTGCCATTCTTTCAATAAACCAATAAAAACCAATGCCTCCCAATAAGTAACTGGATGCTGTTGCAAACCTTAGGTTTTGTTTTATTTTAAATGACATCCAAATAAGCAAGGAAAACACAGGTATAAGCAAAAGTTGCCCAGCTTCAATACCAATATTAAAGAATAGTAACGACATAACTAACTGGTCATTTGCTATACCTATACCGGTTAATACATTAGCAAAACCAAGACCATGCAATAAGCCAAAACCAAAAGCTATCAACCAAGGAGTGTTTATATATTTTTTCTTTTCCCCAACTTCATAGGCCAGATAAACGATAGTTAGCGCTATAAGAGCCTCAACTGTAGCTTGCGGAATAGACACTATATTAAAAACCGATAAACCCAATGTAATAGAGTGTGCAACAGTAAAAGCAGTGATAGTTTTTACTGCAACTATAAGGTTTGAAACCAAAAACAATAAACCAAAAATAAATAAGATATGGTCATTGCCTTCAAGCAAATGATCAATCCCAAGACTAAAGTAAGCTGTCGGATAAATTTGTTTTTCCAATGGGATTTGTATAGTTGGGGATTTAGAGTTCATTATCCCCTCAAAAGTTGTGCCATCAAGCTCGACAAAAGTGATAAGTGCATCGGTGAGCACGCTTAAATTTACCACCTGAACAGATTCACCCTTAAGTGTGCTATTGCAAACAAGCCCGATACTTTCAACCAAGTATTTGCCTTTTTTTTCAATCTGTTTTGTTTCGCGTTTACAACTATCTGGAAAGTAAACCTCGCCTCTAGCTCCTATGTTTTTGACAGGGTACATCCATTCTGCTTCATAAGAATTTGCTTTAATCTCTTTGACAACCAAATGGGCAGGGTTAAATTCATGCGCTTGAAGAAAAAAAGCAGTAGTAAAAAGTAGTGCAGAAAAGAGGGCTTTCTTGATCATTAAAGTTGGTAGTTTGGGTTAATAATTACTTTATATTCCGCCTTAACACTATCTATATAATCTGCCAGCCGTTGTTCTTCTTCTTGAATAGCAAAATCTTGTCTTACCAAAACCTCAATAGCTTCGAATTTAGGCAGATAGCCTACTTTTTTATTGTTGATGTAGAGTAAATGTTTCCCATAACTAGATGAGTATGGGCCAGCCCATTTATTTAGTGTTGGATTTTCAAATGCANTTAAAAACCCTTTTCCAAAAGCTTGTTCAACCTGATCNAAACTATAATCACTAAAGTTTTTACCCAAGAAAAAGGGTTCAGCCTCTATTTTTGCATCCAGGCTGTTTAAGCTTTTTAAAGCAACCAGGGCTTTGGCTTCAGCATCCGGTGATTGTGCGAAATAGTAGTGCGTAAATGAATAAGTAGTTGGTACAAAATATTTGTTGCTGTTTGCTTTATAGAAAGCAATTAATTGGTCAACTTTTGGTTCTTCTCGGTTGGTCTCTTGTTTCAGAAATGAGATTTTTTGGGCTAATCTCCTTTTTATGATTCTATCGTTTTGGTCTAAGCCGAGTCTAAGTGCTTCACGATATAGAATCTCTTCCTCAATATAGTCGTTAACTATATTAAAAATTTCCTGTTCATTAGGTGGCCTGCCAACTCGTGAGTTCCAGGCAGCAAAAAGCCCGTCTAATTCCTGGTCAGATACATAAATGTCTTTAGTTTCTTCATCATAATTCATAGAGATATCTAAAAAATAAATAACGAAGCCCAACAATAAGAATAAGATTATTCTTGAGTATGGTTTCAGGCTCATAGAGCAAATATGTCTATATCTTGCGGCACTGGTACATACCAAATAGGCGATGACCAGGCTCGTTCTTGAATCGTTTTGTGTAGGTCTGATCTTGGTTTTTCTCCTGCTTTAATAGCATCCCATGTTGACCACCTGCAAGTTGGATTCTCAAGAACCCTGACATAATAGAAAGCCTTGTTTTCTGGATTAAATTCTGGATCCTTCCATATTTTTTTAAGCTCTGTAGCTCCAACGTTATTAGTAATAGAACAATCCTCTATATTTACCCTCGCTCCATTATCAGGGCAGCGGTGTGTTGTTGGGTCAACCTCCAAACCATCAGAACAAACAACATCAAATACTTTTTCACTTGGCCTTGCGTTGCCGCTGTCTATTGAGCCTTTAATAATCTGGACTCTTTGTAGTGATGCTGAGTGTTTGTCTTTTTGTGCCCAAACTATAAACTCTGGAACTTTTGCCCCATCGGCAAATAAGTCTGCCCCCATAGGCACACCGTTTTTATAAGCCTCATCGACCAAGGCTTCAGAGTTTATATCTATTGAGCTCAAATTATAGCCAGAGAAAAATCGGACTGTGATCCTAGGTCCTGTGGTCGCAAAAGCTTCTTTTCTTCGGAGTGCTGAAAATATAGATTCTCTCGTATTTTCTTCTGCCCAGACTGCTGCTAAACCTGAAGATCCCCATTGGTCAAATCCAATAGCATAATTCTTGCCATCAACCTCACGAAAAGTCCTAGGCTGATTGTAATATTCTGAATATTGTATTAACTGTTCAGTCCTTTCTTCCGATAGAGATACGCTGCCTCTGCTTACAGCACTGCCATCTACTACTCCAACTTTTGACCAGAAATTGCTTTCATCGAATGATCCTGCTCCTAAGTGTGTGTCTGTAGATCCAATCAAACCGAATTTATATGGGTTACCTTGGCCTTTCCACTCCAACATCAATCCTCTTAAGTATGCATCCCTAACATAGCCCCCATGATGGTAACTATAGGTTGGTGGTCTTGCTCCCACTCTGCCATCCATAATTTCAAAGTCGGCCCATTCATCATCAGGCGATAATAACGGGTGGGTATCTGATGTGCCTTTAACCTGAGTCATTTCGACAATAGGCTCATTGCGCATACGTCTTTCAGAATATGCCAAATCAATTGGTGTGCCATAGTAGGTTTCAACCTCAAACATCTCTCCATTTGACCCGTTACTGTTATGAGGAATTGCTATAGAGTCCAAGCCTTTTGCTCTTAACTTGTCCATCCATGCCCACAGGTCCATAGGGTTTAAAGAGTCTTCTCGAGAAAATGGTCTTTCCGGTGCTTTAGAAGATTCAAAGATTACATTTCTATGTAAGTTGCCACCCTCAACGTCTGTACCAGATGTGTACTCATATCCAATAAAGGTAGTAAATTTGCCTGGATCATTATTTTCCTCAGCAGCTTTAGCAATGTCTGACCAAGCTGACTTATGCACTTCATAGTCAAATGCTTGAGAACCAACAGATCTATTTTTAGTAAAAATTGCTTGTAATATTTTTGGGTGCCACAGAGGGTATTGTCTATCTAAATAACCGTCTGCTGCCATCAAGCTAAAAAGATTTAGTCTTTCTGGCATAGAGTCAATCGTACGATTTTCCTCTCTATTAATATTTACAAATGGTTTGGCCCATTCAGTGTTGGCTTGTTTAGAATTTGGATCTCCGTATTCTTGAATCATGCCCATAAAAATTGCGTGATCGGTAACAGCATAAAAATCTAGAGGTTCTTTCAATTGCATTTCATAGCCTAGAGGGTGTTTGATCATTTGACCTTTAGCGTATCTATAGGCATCGTACGGAGTAGCATTTACTCCGAAAACATAAGCATCAAAAGAATATCTTGTGTGAACGTGCAGATCACCAAAATACGGATTTTTAAGTGGGTTTGGTGGAACATCGTTTACTTTGTTAGCTGTTTCTTCAATTGCATGGTCCACAATGTTGAGAGATACATCTTTTTGTAAAAGTTTATATGCTCCTGTGAAGTAAATTATATTGAGTGCCAGAATTACAATTAACGCTACTGAAGTTTTAGATGTTTTCATTTATTCCCCTTTAAATGTACCGTTAATTTTAACCTATTTTTTAAAACTAGAATCAAATAAAAGGTAAGACATTAAGTGAAATAATAAACTAGAAGCTTTTTTTGTAACCAACTACTATTTGGTATTTGGTGTCCATTTGAAGGTTATATTTTTCTTGGATCACGGGAAACAATACTTCTACACCAAGCATATCATTGCCATTAGCAAACAAATCAAGATTGTAATTAGCTCCAAAACCGACATGTAATTCGCTGCCGCCATAGTTTTCAGGGTTGGCAGTTTGCACTGGTGCTGTGATCATAGCGTTTGCTCCAGAAACCTCGCCTTGGTTGGTAAGTTTTAATCTTGTTGAAATCGATAAATTTGGTAGATACTGATATTGTAACCAGGAATTAAGTTCTATTTGATCACCAAATGCCCAGCCTTTTTCATGAATTACTTTTTTGAATCTGGCCTGATTAGACCAAGTTGTTTTGTCTTTAATTTTTTTTGAATTCGTTAGCCCTAAAGTCAATCTGGTGGCTTTATCACTTGATTGCATGGCATAAGGCAAAATCATATTCATATAAGTGCCCATTGGTGTGAGAACCTGATCTTTATCATTGTTTTTACCAATAGATTTTTGATATGAAACTTCTCCATGCCACTTTGAGTCACCTGTCTCTGATAGAACAAAGAATGCGCTCAATGTTATATCAGAAAGATCGCTTGAACTTGTATTAAATTGACCAATTAGATCTCTATCCATCATCGCTGAATAGCTATTTAAAGCCATATCCTTTGAGAGATAAGTGCACATCACCATATAAGTAATGTCTTGGGTTGGGGCATACATTGCTTCAACCATAGTCATCTGCATATCCATGTTCTTTGGAATAACTGATAAGTTTGCAGGCATGCTGCTAATTTCATTTGGAATTTGTAGTATCTCAGAGTTTGAAATACTGTTTCCATCAAGGGAGTTGCCACTCATATACATGTGGCCTTGTTTAATACCTAACATCCATCCCATATGATGCATGTTGCCAACCACTCCAATTGGCGCTGATGAATGATTGCCAGAATGAGCCATGTGGTCCATGTGATCCATGTGGTCTTCTTTGTGCATATCATGCTTCATGCCATCTTGCTCTTGGCAAGAAAAAACAAAAGCAGATAACATTAAAGTTGTTAGAAATGAGTTTTTCATTTGGGTTTAAAAAATAACACAATTCCTGTTATTGCTGTAAACAATGCAATAAAAGAAAATACTTTTAATAAGATATTGTCGATATTGTCTCTTTCAACCCAATCCATAATATGAAACCCCCACATTAGGTCCCAAATCCTCCATTGTTGTGATCGAATAGCAACAATTTCTCCTGTATATGGGTTTTGATAAATATTTAATTCTTCTCCATCTGTGTTTTCAGCCAAAACCTTATAAAGCGGCAGGTCTCTGCCCCGATATTCGGACCCTTTTTTTGCCTCCTCTACCAACTCAATTGTTATTGGTTTAAGAACCGTTCGTTGTGTGATGATTTCAAAAACACTTTCTTGGGATAGTTTTTCTTGAATAGCTGGCTTAACAATTACTGGGGTTTTTTCAGCTTTGTAGTATTGCTCTCCTCTTACATTTTCAATTTTATTAAACGAAAAGTAGATTCCAGAAACAGTCCACAACAGGAGTTGTAGTGAAACAACAAGACTAATATATTTGTGTAGTTTTCTTAGGTTCATGTTCTAGTTAATCGTGGCAAGAATCACACTCAAGCGCTTTACATGCTTGATGGTTTCTATAGTGGGCAAAGANAANAATTAATGAGCCAGCTACAGTAAGGGTTTTTTCAAGTGTCTCGCCTAAAGCTGCCTCACCTAGATAATAAGCTGTGCTTANAACAGATAAACCACATAAGCCTATGATAAATATGAATAACTCTTTATGGTTTTTAAGTCCTTGTATTAACGCATAAACACTAACAGGGACAGCAAACAATAAAATAATAAAATGTAAGAATTCATTATCAATCGAAAATGAGAGGAACCCGGAAGTAAGAATTAAAAAAGAGGGCATAAACAAGCAGTGCAATGCACATAGCAGTGATAAAGATCCGGCTAATTTGTCTGTAGTTTCTTGTGTTTTAATCATTTTTTTAATTAGCAATTTTGCCTAAATAAGATAATAGGTAGTCTTGGGATTTAAAATTTAAACTATTAGCAGCAAGAGCACTCGCAGCATTTACAACAATCACACATAAATTAATTGTAGCACAACCTGATAAACCGTCTATTTAGCTGATTGCTGGCTGGCAGCATGGTAAGTAAAAGCAAGGTAATAAATTACAGATATTAGAAAAGCTCCCAGCATAACTATTGGTCCAATAAATTCAAATAAGGCGAAGGTGCTAGCCCCAATAATAAACAAACCAAATACTTCTTTCATGTTATTTAAATAACCTTCTCTTATTGCTGCTTTAAAAATTAAATAATTCACTGGTAAGTAGAGCAGAACTCCTGTAATTGCACCTGGGCTAAAGTCTTGAAAATAAAAACTAAAGAAAACATGAAAGCATGCATTTACAACCTGAGTGGTCATTAAAAAGAACAGCAATATATGTGCGCTAGGTTTATTCTGCTTTATCAAATGAACATATACAGCTATTAATAAGACAACTGCCAGCCTGATTAAAACTTCTTCAGAAGAAAGCGGATTATTATCAGCAAAATAACTAAGGCGCCAATCTCTGAAATTGAAAATAATGTGTTCTTCAAAATGGTGAATTAAATAGATTAATGGCCCTAAAACTATGAGGTTTCTAAATTTATTCATTTAAAAAATTCTTTTACTCTTTGTGTAAAATTATTCCATATGTCTTTGCTTTTTTGAACTATCTCAGGACCCAATAGTGCAAGCCCAGGATACCAAGTTAATTGACTGGCTACATAAATACCACCACCTTTTAGAAGCTCACCAGTAGTAGCTATAAATATGCTTATAAACATCAAAATAGTAGAAATTATAATAAGCGTCCAGCCTGTAATTTTTCTTAGTTTGGTTAGAAGTGGTGTCATAAAACTTTACCTATTGTTCACTTAGACCGCAAAAATTAATACCCCTATAAAAAACATGGTAATAAAAAAAATATTTCTCGGGGCTTTGCTATGCTCAAAAATGTCTTTGGCAAAACTATACATAATTGGCGCAAGAAGCAATAAAGAAAAATATCCCATCGCATAACCAAAATAATCTGATGGGTCATCGTTTAACTGTGTTTCAATCATATAGGCCAACCAATCAAGCATATAAAAACTGACAAGCACTAGGGCATAAATTTTTATGCCTTTGTTAGGATTTGGTTCATTTTTACCAAACAGGTCTTTAACTAGGTCATAGATAACTGGCATAGTTAGAAGAAGAAAAACCAGGTGCCTTAAAGGTGCAAAATTGAAAATACTGTCCCAGTAATAAATGGCTGTTAGGAGCATTATTGTGAGAGAATAAATTTTTAAGGTTTTGTTCTTCACTTGGTT